>TBL_comb47_HYPODRAFT_10008810_pt1 | contig 10228 bp, 9 predicted proteins | sample TroBogypolimnion_40_FD_10682 | JGI IMG/M metagenome (IMG submission 10682)
CCATTAACTTCAGTATATTTTACAGTAGTATCCAGTGTATTGGGGTAACAATTCTCAAACAACCATCCCAATTCGGGATCTGATATGGCTGCTTTTACTTCAGCAATCATATTGTCAACAGCAACACTGACAAAATTACGTTGTGCCATTGCAGGACGTTTACTTTCAAAGACAGGGAACAGGTTATTTCCAAAAACGGTGGTCTTGGTTGCCGCCATAAATCCAATGCCTGCTAAGGTGCTGGATTTAATAAACATTCGTCGGTCAGACATGATTATTAATTTGATTGACAGGTTTATACTGAATAAAACAGGTTTTCTGTGGGTAAATTTATCCAAAATTGATTGGCAAATGAAGAATGTAGTTAATAAAATTGCTTAATAATGCGGGAGGCCTTCATTCTGTAATATTCGTGTCGTAGAAAAACAATCATTTCCAATATTTAACGTTTACCCTAAAATTGCTAAAATATCAATCTTATGAAATCAATCTATTTTCTGGCAATAATGATGCTACTCGCCATTCAAGGATATACCCAGGGACAAGATATGGCTATTGGAGTACGTGCAGGACTTTCCTCTGGATTTGAATACCGTGTTTTCACAGATGATGTGAATTCTTATAAGGCATTGCTTTCAACACGTTTAAATGGACAGGGACTGCAGCTTACCGGCCTGAAGGAATATCATATTCATGATGTTTTTGATATTGGAGAAGATCTGTCGTTAGTCTATGGATTAGGCGCTCATGCCGGGTTTGTATCATGGTATATTTATAATAGCGATGTTAATTATCCGGGGATAATATATCAACATCGGAAATCAGGTCCAATTGCAGGTTTAGATGGTCTTGCTGCATTGGAATATACAATTCCGCAATTTCCATTCGTTGCTGGTATTGAAGTAAAACCATACTTCGACCTCTTTGGAAAGAATCTGGTTCAATTTCAGCCGTTTGATTTTGCATTTACAGTTAAATATACGTTTTAAAGCATTCAGTAAATTTGTACTATTTTGAGTTTGCCTAAAGTGAAACACTTATCCATGCCACACTTTTTTATCTTCTCAATTAAACTTACTTTTGCGGCTCATTAATAGGTAAAGATGAGGAATAAATCCTGGCTTCCTACCGGAGCAGCTATATTGTCGATGATATTCTGGAGTTTTTCATTTGTATGGATTAAAATTGTTTATGAAGCATATGGTCCGCTAACGACTATCTTCTTCAGGTTAATTATTTCATCTGGATTAATGCTGATTTTCACCATTCTTTCAAAGAAACTTCAAAAGGTGGTCCCTGGTGATCTTAAACTTTTCATTATACTGGCATTATTCGAACCTTTTCTCTATTTTATGGGTGAAAGCTTTGGATTAAAATATGTTTCATCTACCGTTGCCTCCGTTATTGTTGCAACTATTCCACTCTTTTCACCTATTGCAGCCTGGTATTTTTATAAGGAAAGACTTAACCGAACCAATATGATTGGTCTGGTTATTACATTTTTTGGCGTTAGCCTGGTTGTGCTTGACACTTCGTTCAATTTCAATGCATCACCCCTGGGTATCTCTCTTGAATTCCTTGCAGTAATGGGAGCCGTCGGTTATGCCAGCGTTTTGAAAGGTATTTCGCACCGTTACAATACGTTTACGATAATTACTTATCAAAATCTGATTGGAGCCATACTTTTTCTTCCTTTCTGGTTTGGATTTGAATTCAGGGATTTCACCCAGGTGACGTTTAATCCTATAGCATTTGGGGCAATCGTTAAACTGGCCATCTTTGCTTCAACATTTTCATTCATACTATTTACATACAGTGTAAGGAACTTAGGTATCAATAAATCAAACATCTTCATCAATATCATACCAGTATTCGTCGCCATTTTTGCCTACCTGATTTTAGGTGATCAACTGAATTTTCATCAAATGATCGGAATTGCGATTGTTATTTCCGGCTTATTTTTAGCCCAAATCAACTGGAGAAGGAAAAAGAAGATGCCTGTCCCTATCTATCAGGCCTGACCTAAGCAATTTAATCCAAATGAAATATACTTTGATCAAAAACACTGAAAGAACAGGTATCTTTACTCAGGGTGGGAACATCAGTATTAAATTAATAATTCCGATAGCTTTTGTTACTCACAAGAAAATTGACAACTAAGCCTAAGCACCGTATTTTATAAAAAATTCTCTGTGTTAAATTATAACTCCTGCGTTTTTTGATAGCTTTTTACGCCTAAATTTGTCTGAAAATTATAGGAATATCAGGACCTTCCAAAACAATTGAAATAGTACCAATGGAATTCATACCATACAGCAGACCAGAAAAACTGAAGGAATTCAGCAACAATAGGAAGCAGGAATTCACGATGCTATTCAAAAAGCTGAAAGCAAAAAAGCCTAAGAACCTGGACGATATGTTTCATGAATTGCATGATAAAGCTTTTGATCAGTTTGATTGCCTGACCTGTGCCAACTGCTGCTCAATTATCAGCCCTGTTATCACTGAAAAGGACCTTGAGAGGCTTGCTAAAAGCTTGAAGATGAAAACCGTTGATTTTGTGTCACAATATTTACACATCGATGAAGACAAGGATTATGTTTTCAGACAATCGCCCTGTCCGTTTCTGATGCCCGACAATTATTGCATGGTATATGAAGACAGGCCAAGGGCATGTCGTGAATATCCGCATACCGACCGTAAACGCATGTATCAGATATTAAACCTAACCCACAAAAACTGTGAGATTTGCCCGGTTGTATTTGGTATTACTGAAGAGTTGGTTAAGAAATATTAATGAATTTAGAATCATGGAATTAAAAGAACATATAATTATTGGCGGAGCAGAATGGTGTGCATTCCCGAATTTGAATATTCCAGCCATCAAAGCGCGGGTAGATTCAGGAGCCAAAACTTCTTCAATTCATGCAAGTAACATCCAGAAAATAAATAAAAAGGGCGAGAAATGGGTCAGTTTTGAAGTACATCCCATTCAGGATACCCGACGAATTACGCTAAGGTGTGAAGCCAAGATAATTGCGCAAAGAATTGTCAAAAGTTCGAGTGGTATATCCGAAAAGAGGTACGTTATCCAATCTATGATGAAAATAGGCAATTACCAATGGATTATAGAATTAACGCTAGCCAATCGCGATTCCATGGGCTTTTGTATGCTGCTTGGTCGTGAAGCCATGGAAAACCGTGTATTTGTTGATCCGGCAAATAGTTTCCTGCTTGGTAATTATTCAGAAGAAAAAATTGACGAATTATATCAGCATATCAAGGATATCCGTAGTGGATTGAGAATCGGAGTTCTGGCAAGCAATCCGAAACTATACAGTAACCAGCGAATTCTGGAGGCAGGGAAAGAACGCGGTCACGAAATGATCTTCCTGAATGTTGATCAATGTTATATGAAGCTTGATTCGACCAACCCTGAAGTGAGGTATCGCGGAGGAAGCAGCTTGAATAACCTGGATGCTATAATCCCACGAATAAAGCCCAACCTTACTTTTTACAGCTGTGCTTTAATCAGGCAATTTGATTCACTGGGTATCTTTTGTGCCAACTCATGGGAATCAATTAGTAAATCACGTGACAAGCTTTACTCATCGCAGCTATTTTCACAGAATGGGATTCAGATACCCATAACTGGCTTTGCAAAATCGCCACTCGACACCTCCGATCTGATAAACATGGTTAACGGAGCACCTCTTGTCATTAAGTTACTCGAAGGAACACAAGGGAAAGGGGTAGTTCTTGCAGAAAATTCAAAGGCTGCAGAGAGTGTTATTAACGCCTTTAAGAGCCTCAAGGCAAACATCCTGGTTCAGGAATTTATAAAGGAGGCTGCAGGTAAAGACATTCGCTGTTTTGTGATTGATGGTAAAGTGGTAGCATCCATTCAACGTGAAGCAGTTAAAGGAGAATTCAGGGCAAATCTGCATCAGGGTGGCAAGGCTTCTGTAATAAAAATCACTGCCGAAGAAAAAAGATTAGCTGTAAAAGCAGCAAAAGTACTTGGCCTTCATATAGCCGGTGTAGATATTATTCGTTCCAACAAAGGACCGTTGGTTCTTGAAGTGAACTCCTCACCCGGCCTGGAAGGAATTGAAAAAGCGACAGGGAAAGATATCGCCGGAATGATGATTTTAGCCATTGAAAGGCAACTTGGCTGGCATCGCGACCTTGTTATAAGAGTACCCGACAATAAAATTATCTTGCTGGAGTCTCATTAAACTAAGGTTAACAAGAACCTCATACAGAAATGCTTGTTAGGTTGTTATAAAGCCTTTTCTTATTTTTGGGAGAAATTTCAAAAAACTATTAAAACCCATTGATAATGAGAAAGAAAATTGTTGCTGGCAACTGGAAATGTAATACAACCGTACAGGAAGGTGTTGAACTTGCAAAATCAGTAAATGAATTAGTAGCTAAATCAGGTGTAAAAAATGTTGTGGTTGTTCTTGGAACTCCATTTACCCACCTAACCAGCGTTGTTGCTGTTGTTGACACTAAACTCGTTGGTGTTGCAGCACAAAATTGTGCCGCTGAAGCCAAAGGTGCTTTCACCGGAGAAGTTTCGGCCGCAATGGTTAAATCAACCGGAGCTGATTATGTAATTCTCGGTCATTCAGAACGTCGCGAATATTATGGCGAAACAAGCGCAACCCTCAATAAAAAAGTTGCTTTGGCGCTTGCAAACAACTTAACTCCAATTTATTGTTGTGGTGAAGCTTTATCTATCCGGGAGGCTAACCAACAAAATGCATACGTAAAAACACAATTGGAAGAAACAGTATTTAACCTCAGCGCTGAAGATTTCTCAAAATTGGCAATTGCCTATGAACCTATCTGGGCAATCGGTACTGGTGTAACTGCCTCTACTGCTCAGGCACAGGAAATGCTGGCTTATATCCGTGGCTTAATATCCAACAAATTTGGTAAAGCTGTTGCTGAAGAAACCTCTATTCTATACGGTGGCAGTTGTAACGCTAAAAATGCCCCTGAATTATTTGCACAGGCAGACATCGATGGTGGTTTAATTGGTGGCGCTTCTCTGAAAGCAGAAGATTTCCTGGGAATAATTACTGCGTACTAATCAAGAAAAAAGGAATAAGAAAGATTTAATTCATTGTGACTTATTCCTGAACAAAATACGAAGGCTATCCGGCAAAGGATGGCCTTTTTAGTTACATTTGAATTTTACTTTAGTGCTATTTACTAATTACCAATTACTTTTTCCTTATTTCACTTTTTTATATGAATTATACAAAAATCAGCTTTACACTAAATCCTGACAATCAGGAAAATCGAGAAATATTGATTGCAGTGCTTTCTGATCTGACCTTCGAAAGTTTCGATGAATCAGAAGACTGTGTTATGGGTTACATTCCAGGAGAATCAGTAAATCTTCAGGAGATTAAGGATATAGCCACTGCCCTCCCCTTTTCAGTAGATATGGAAAATGAGATGATTCCCGATCAGAACTGGAACGAAATATGGGAAAAGAACTACTTTAAGCCCTTACTCATTGGCAATCGCTGTTTGGTTCGGGCACCTTTTCATACGGAGTACGAGCCTGCTGAATTTGAGTTGGTTATTGAACCCAAAATGGCCTTCGGAACGGGCAACCATGAGACCACTACTCTCGTCGCCGAACAAATCCTCAAGATGGATCTGGTGGGTAAAACAATTCTTGACATGGGTTGCGGAACAGGAATTTTGGGAATGCTGGCTTCACTCAAAGGAGCAAAAAGCGTTACAGCCATCGATATTGATACCTGGTCATTTGAAAGTACAGTTGAAAATTCACGGTTGAACAATATCTTCAATATTGAAGCCATACTTGGCGATGCAGGTTTGCTTGGAACTGAATCTTATGATATCATTTTTGCCAACATTCAAAAGAATGTAATCATTAAAGATTTACCTGCCTATAATTCTGTATTGCAATCAGGAGGTAATATTTATCTAAGCGGTTTTTACACACAGGACATGCCTGATATAAAAAGAAAAGCCGAGTCGCTGGGACTCATCGAAACAGGATATCAGGAAAAGAATAACTGGGTAGTCTATTCATTTAAAAAACTCTAATAAAAAGTAAAATCAGCGATCATTGGTCTGTTGTGGAATTTCTATTAGTTGTCATTTGTATCACGAAATTGATGGGCAATAAACGAAAAATTTATAATTTGGTACTTGAAACACTTTCTTTAGACAATATGGTAAAATATCTGTCATACAATGATCCCAAATGCAAAATAAATTCGGTATTATCGAATCATGTATAGTTTTCACCGATAGTTTCAATTGGACCTAAAGCAGGTCGAAACACAAACAGGTAAACCAACTTGTAACATCCAATGTTTAGTTTGTAAAACAATATTTCGGGCAATACGAAATACTTTGAAAAGAGATGGTTAAGCTTTAAAACAGAAAATGAACCATTTTATAAATATGGTGTTTTAAGCGTTAAATGTAATCGATATGAAACTTCCAGGAATAGCAATTTCAGCATCCATATTTTTATCACTTTGTTTGCCAACAATTTTGCAGGCTCAAAGTGGAAATTGGAAAATTGTGAAAACAAAAAATTCCGCACCAAACTGCAATGAATGTGGAATGGCAACTGTTAACGGGAAATTGTATTTAATTGGCAATGACGGTGGAGGTACAACACCTGTTGAATCCTATGATCCGAATACACTTACCTGGACAAAATTGGCTGAAACACCAATTCAAATGCATCATTTCCAGGCTATACCATATAAAAACAAGGTATATATTCTGGATGCCTTTTCTGATGGCGGTTTTCCTGATCAGGTTCCAATGGCCAATGTTTATAGTTATGACACACACTGCAATAGTTGGGAAAAGGGTGGCGAGATTCCGATGGACCGAAGAAGAGCTGGCGCTGCAGCAGTAGAATATAAAGATAAAATGTATTTAATTGCAGGTATCCAACATGGCCACTCTAGCGGCACAAACAATATGTTTGACTGTTATGATCCTGAAACAAAAACCTGGTCAATCTTAGCAGATGCGCCGCATATCAGGGACCACTGCTTTGCAGCTGTTATAAAGGATAAAATCTATGTAGATGGTGGTAGAAATACCAGCTATCGTGATCCCGAAAACAAAATTCCATTTTTCGCTAAAACAGTACTCGATGTTGATGTTTATGACTTTACTACAGGTAAATGGTCAACACTTCCAGCCAGGCTTCCATTGGGAAGTGGTGGTGGTAACTTGGTGAGTCTAAATAATGTACTATATTATCTGGGGGGAGAAAGAGCTACGGAAACTGAGCATAATGCACCGAGAAAAAACACTTTTTACTTTGATCCATCAATATCCAGTCAATGGACAGAAACAGATAGCCTGAACCTTGCACGCAATGGAGTGGCAGCAGCTGTACTTAATAACAAAATTTATGCTGCAGGTGGATCTGGCGGTGGTCCAGGAGGCCCTCCTCCTGGAAATAATTCGAATGGAAATCCTTCCACTCAACCAAATAATATGCCACCGCCACCAGGAAACAGACCACCAAATGGTCAGATGAACCATCCAGTTGATTTGGAGGTATTTATCGTGAAATGATTAATGTTTTTTCAGTAAATCAAGCATTTTTCGATCCAGTTTATGTCCATGCCAATCTTCATATTGGACATCCTTCCTTCCAGAATCTAAAAAGCCAAAGTCTCCTCTGAAATTCCATAAGGCATAACCAATCTGGTTTTCAGTCAGAATGTCAAGTACATCCCCAAACCAGGCCAGGAACACCTCATGCGGGGTTTCCTTCCAACAGCCGCATTCTCCGCAATGAACACCAATACCTTGTTTTACCAGTTCAATCCATGGTTGATATAATTCTTCCAGGTTCTTCCTGCTAAACGATTTACCATCAATCACACCTGGCCAAACGGGTTTGGGTGCATCATCAGGATTCTTATACACCCAGGGAGCACGATAATGAGAAATGTAATGAGGAAAATAGCCACGGCAGCTTTGTGCGATATTCTGGTCGATAATTTCCTTAATTACATTAGAACCTCCGCTATTTCCGTCAGCGATGACCAAATGGTCAGGATTTGATTTACGAATTGCACTGGCCGCAGCTATTGCGACTTTCCGATATACTACACCTTGAACAGCTGAACTTTTTGAAAACTGGTCGTTCATATCTTCTTTCATAAGCGGTTCGTTCACCAGGTCAAAGCTTATCTTTTTCGATGAAACAGAGGCAAACCGTTTTCCCCACATTTCCCAATGAAAACAAAAAGCATCCAGGGCTTCCTGATCTTTCCAAAGATTGTAAGGCTCATGAAATCCTGCATTGATGCAATAGCCTGGAGCCCGGTGTAAATTAATACTGACATGCAAGCCTGCCTCCTGGGCTGAAAAGACCAATTCCTGAATCTGATCTACTACTTTTTCGTTGATATTCAGTACATCAGCCGGAGTGACATTCTTGCCTGGATCGAAATTAATATATCTGGGATAAGCCATTGGAAGCCTCACGAAATCGAAGCCCCAGTCTACCATCCATTTAAAATCATCCTTAGTCGATTTTGACTGGTCATTTCCTTTGGATGGATATGCTCCAAAATAATCCAGCAGGTTAAATCCCCGCCAGCGTGGAAGAGCATTTTTCACAGAAGGTTGAAGTGAATTACCGAGAGCGAGGTTACCTGCAAAGGCTGTAGCTGCAGTAATAAGGCCAGTAGTTTTAATAAATGATCTGCGGTTAATAGGTTGGTTTTCCATTGGTTTTTTAGGTTTAATTGTGCCTCCCTTTTTAGGAGATGCAAACATTAAATGCGAAGATAATACAAACCATGAAATCATGATTATTTGTTAATCGTTTAATTGCTGAATTACATTAATCAATCAGCTTAACGTTTACCATTTATTATACATTCAAAAAGTATATTTGTAGAAAATTATAGAATCAGTTGATTCTTGCCTTTACTTAACAACTTAAATTTACAATATGATTCTTGATAAACTTGAAAATACAAATTTCTATTCCGGGATCAGCAACAATCTCAGCAAGGGTTTTGATTACCTGAAATCCACAGACTTGTCAACCCTGAAGCCTGGGCGGCATGATATAGACGGGAATGATGTTTTTGCTCTTGTCAGTGAATACAACACTAAAAATCACTTCGATTGCAGGCCGGAAGCGCACCAAACCTATACTGACATTCAGTACATCATCTCAGGAAGGGAAGCTATTGGTTTTGTGACTTTAAATAACCAGGTTATTGTCTCCGAATATGATCCTGAAAAAGACATCGCGTTTTATTCCGGCGACACTTCTCCCCTGATTCTTGAAGCAGGCATTTTTGCTGTCTTTTTTCCACAGGATGTTCATTGTCCGTGCATGCAGATTGACGGACCAGAAAAAGTAAAGAAGGTTGTTGTGAAAGTTAGAAAAGAGGAATAAGAAATAAGGAAAGCGTCATTGATTACAGATCATTTGGGTTTAATCATTGTTCAACTGTCCTCTTTGCTTTTTCCTCTTTCACATTTACTAATTACTATTGACTTATCCTTGCAATGATTGCCATAAGCCGGTTTTTTTGTTTAAATTTATGCAGTTTTTTAGCATAAACCTAAACCACATTATTGCTTTTATGAATCATTCGTTATTTTTCCTGAAGGTCATTCTCCCATTCCTGTTTTTTAGTCTTGAAATATCGGCTCAGGTACGTTATAAAGATGAAATTACCGATTCTGTCAGGGTAGAAACTTCAACCTATGCATTTAAGGACGGCCAACCCCTTGATATGGATGTCTATTCCCCTGCATTTGATAATGATACTAAAAGAGTCCTGATATTCTATGTACATGGTGGTGGCTTTACAGGATTCAAACGCGATGAGCCCGGCATTCAGGTATTTTGCAAAACACTTGCCCGGCGTGGTTATGTTGTGTCATCCATTTCATATCGTCTGACACGTCAGGGAACCAAAACCGAATTTGGATGTGACTGCCCTGCTGTCGATAAACTGAATACATTTAATAAAGCTGTTGAGGATCTCCAGGATGCCACTTTTTTCATGATTAAGAATCGGGATAAAATGGGGATTGATCCACAAAAAATCATACTTTCTGGGAGCAGCGCAGGAGCCGAAACCGTATTGAATACGGCATACCAACCCCCTTATTGCTATGGGCTGGACAGTGGCCCTGTATCGTATGCAGGAGTAATATCTATGGC
>TBL_comb47_HYPODRAFT_10008814_pt1 | contig 10225 bp, 7 predicted proteins | sample TroBogypolimnion_40_FD_10682 | JGI IMG/M metagenome (IMG submission 10682)
GGAGCCGGCGTTTCGCCAGCGGCAGCAACGGGCGTTTCCGCGACCGGGGCGGACGCCGGCTTGGGCGTCGGCGCGAGCGCTTCGATTAATTTCCGCCGCGTGCATTTCGCGTTGGCGTTGATGTATTCGACGATGCGCTTGATGTTTTCCGAGACCGGCGTGGTGGCGAGGTCCAGATATTGCGGCCGGGCGACGCTGACGTGGGTGACGGTTTTGTTGACCTTGAAAAATTGCAGTCCGTGCTGGGCGAACTGCTGGCTGAGCTTCGTCGCGATGGGCAGCGGGAAAAATTTCTGGTGCTCCCATTCCTGGCGAATGAGCCGCTGCAACCCGCTGCTGCGCAGGCTGCGGCTCGGCAGGCCGGCCACGGTGAGCGTGTCCACGGCCTTGACGATGGTGTCTTTGTGCGTGGCGCGGAAATGTTTTTCCACTTCTTCGAGCGAGGCGAGCTTGAGCGGCTCGGGCACGTTGAGGCAGGTGTATTCGGTCTTGTAACTTTGCTCCTCAACCCATTTTTTCACGACCACCTCGTCCTTCACGATCTTCACGCGCGACTTGAACATATCGAACGGCATCCGCGAAAATTTTTCCGCGTGCAGCTTGCGCAACTGGTTCTGGTAATCGTGGTGATTCGGCGGACCGAGAATGACGCCGCTCAGGCCGCATTGCGCGACGAACGTGTACACGCCCTTCGGCGGCTCGGTCTGGATGCGATCGGCCTGATAAAACGTGGCAAAATGATTTTTCAGGATATGCGCAACGGCCTCATCTTCGCTGGTCCACGGCGATTCATCGAGCGCGCAGACAAAGAGCGGCGGCGCGGTGCCATCGGTTTTTTTCTTGGTGAGCAGGACGGAATAGCGCTCCGCTTTCTGCAAAATCAGCAGCGCAATTTGAAACAGCGGATACGCGCGGCCGGTCACTTTGATCTGGCGCGCGAGCTGTTCGACGCCGCGTTCTTCGGGAATGAAAGCAACATTCAACTCCGGCAACGGTGCCGGCGGCTCGGGCCGCTCGCGGCGCGGTTCCTCGCGCCGGTCGCCGCCGCGAAAACCACCCTGGCGATCGCCACCGCCAAATTTAGACCCGCCGCGCGCCGGGCCGCCCCGGCGTTCGCCGCCACCGCCGCCAAACCCGCCACCCGGACGCGGCGTGCGCCGTTCGCCGGGCTTGCTGCTGTATTGGCGCTCGGGCTTGACGCCTTCGTTGCCGGTGAATTTTTCAAATTTATTGGACTCGGCTTTGCCCTGCGCCCAAGCGGGCTGGAACAGGTTTTCCAAGTTCAAATCGAGGTCAGAAACGTTGCTCATGTAATAAATGCCCCGTCACGCGGGGTTGATATGAATGGACATCATGGCGGTTGGCCGCAGAGAAAGCAAGCGCGGTGTCAGCCGCAAAAAAGGCGCGACCGGAAACCGGCCGCGCCAGAAAGGTGTGCGTGCGGATTATTTTTTCGCATCGGCGGCCGGAATGGCGGCGCGCTTGGCCATGATGGCGGCGATGATTTTTTGCGCCAGCTCGGGTTTTTCTTCGAGCGCTTTCTTCGCCGCGTCGCGGCCCTGACCGATGAGGGCGCCGTCGAATTGTATCCACGCGCCTTTTTTGTCCACCGCGCCGCAGTCAATGCCCACGTCGAGGATGCTGCCTTCCTTGTCTATGCCGTGGTTGTAAATAATGTCAAACTCGGCTTCGGCGAACGGCGGCGCGACTTTGTTTTTCACAATTTTGACGCGGGTGTGGTTGCCGAAAACATTGCCGGCGGCGTCTTTCAATTGGTCTTTGCGGCGGATGTCCATGCGCACGCTGGCGTAAAATTTCAGCGCTTTGCCGCCGGGCGTGGTTTCGGGGCTGCCAAACATGACGCCGACTTTTTCGCGAAGCTGGTTGGTGAAAATGCACGTCGTTTTGGATTTGTTCAAAATGGCGGTGAGCTTGCGCAACGCCTGCGACATGAGCCGCGCCTGCATGCCCATCGTGGCCATGCCCATTTCGCCGTCGAGTTCCGCCTTCGGCACGAGGGCAGCGACGGAGTCAATGACGATGACATCAAGGGCGTTCGAGCGGGCGAGCGTTTCGCAAATCGTCAACGCTTCTTCGCCGGAGTCGGGCTGGGAAACGAGGAGGTCGTCCAGATTCACGCCGAGTTTTTTGGCGTAGCCGGGATCAAGGGCGTGTTCCGCGTCAATGAAGGCAGCGAGGCCGCCGGCTTTTTGGGCGTTGGCGATGATGTGGAGCATCAAGGTGGTTTTGCCGGAAGATTCCGGGCCGTAAATTTCCACGACGCGGCCACGGGGAATGCCGCCGACGCCGAGCGCGAGATCAATGGCGAGGCCACCGGTGGGGATGACTTCGATTTTCACCTGCGCCCGGGCGTCGCCGAGGCGCATGATGGCGCCGTCGCCGTAGGCTTTGGTGATGGAGGAGATGGCGGCATCCAGATCGCGTTCGCGCGCAGCGGCGGCCTTGGATTCGGCAGCGGCGGCGGGGACGGTTTTTTCAACAGCTTTGGGTGGCATAATTATAAAAAGTTTGCGTTGGTTTTACAAAACGAGACGTTAGTGAATCGGCCGGGAATAGTCAATTGGGATGGCGACCCCGGCAAGGGGAAGCGATGGCGTTTTCCCGGATGGCGTTGGGGATGGGTGTTTGCGCTTGACGAAGGCTGGGAGAATCTCTATTTTCTTACGACAAAGCGGTTTATTTGCTGGCCACCCAGCGTGCGAAAGTCGGAGACAAAGGTCTTTCCGACTTTTTTGTTCGCCGGATGTGGTCGTGCTTGGTGCCGTCAATCAGTGTATGAATGCAGATTTTATAGCCGGTCTGGAATTTTGGGAGCGTGAAAAAGGCGTCAGTCGTGAGGTTCTCATGGCTGCCGTCCATGAGGCGTTGTTGCAAGCCGCCAAGAAGGCCGTCGGCCCCGCCCGCGAATTACGCGTGGAGATGAATTCCAAAAACGGCGACATCAAGGCTTTTGCCAAGCTGATCGTGGCTGACAAGGTCATTTCCCAGCACGACCAAATTTCCGTTTTTGACGCGCGCCGGCTCAAGGCTGACGCCAAAGTTGGTGACGAAATCGAAAAAGAAGTCACGCCGCAAGGCTTCGGTCGCATCGCCGCGCAATACGCCAAACAGGCGCTGATGCAAAAAGTCCGGCAGGCCGAGAAGGCCATGCTCATTACGGAATACAAAGACCGCGTGGGCGACATCGTCAGCGGCACCGTGCGCCGGTTTGACCGCTCGGATGTGATTCTCGACCTCGGCAAATACGAAGCCGTCATGCCGAACAAGGAACGCGTGCCAACCGAGGAATATCAGGTGGGCGAGCGCATCCGCTGCTACATCAAAGCCGTGCAGGAAGGCGAGCGCGGACCGGAAATCATTTTGTCCCGCGCCGACACGCGCTTCATCGTGAAGCTGTTCCAACTTGAAGTTTCCGAGATCAACGACGGCACGATTGAAATTAAAGGCATTGCGCGCGAACCCGGTTTCCGCACCAAGATGGCGGTGTATTCCCGCGATTCCAAAGTAGATCCCGTCGGCGCCTGCGTCGGCCTGCGCGGTCAGCGCGTGAAAAATATTGTCCGCGAATTGAACAACGAAAAAGTGGACGTGATTCCGTGGTCCTCCGACATCAAGCAATTTGTCACCAAAGCGCTCGAACCGGCGAAAGTCCGCAGCATCGAAGCCGATGAGACGCGCAAGCGCCTGCACATCCTCGTGGCCGAAGACCAGCTCTCGCTCGCCATCGGCAAGCGCGGGCAGAACGCGCGCCTCACCCAGCGCCTCACGGGTTGGGAAGTGGAAATCAACGCCGAGCACATCGTCACCAAAGGCTTCGAGGAAAAAGTGGCCGAGGCGGTGGATCGCATCGCGCTCATTCCCGGCATTTCCCGCGAACAGGCCGATGCCCTCGTGCACGCCGGCATCACGCGGCTGGATGATTTGTTGCAGGCCGAAGCCGGCGATCTCGCGGACGTGCCGCAGATCGGCGAAAACGCGGCGGCGGTGCTGGAAGCTGCCCGCGCGGAAGCCGCCCGGCGCGAAGCGGGGACCGGCGGCCCGGCCACCCAGCGTTGAGATTTTATGGTGTCGGCCGGAACAGTTAGCAGGTTTGCGATTTGAGCCATGACGGCGCAGCGCACAACCCGGTCGGCGGCAGTGAAAAAAATTTATGCCCGTTCGTATTTACGACATTGCGAAGAAACTTGGTCTCGAGAGCAAAGATGTGCTCGTGAAGGCCAAGGAACTAAGCATTGCCGCCGCCAAGGTTCCGTCCAGCTCGCTCGATAAAATCAGCGCCGAATGGCTTGAGGAAGAAATCATCAAGTCCAACCCCGAAGTCGCCGCGCGCCTCGCCCCCAAACCGCCCGAGGAAAAACCGCAACCCGTCGTCGAGGAGAAAATTGTCGTCATCCACGCGCCGGAACCGCCGCCCGCACCGGTCGTCGAACTCGAAAAAAGCGAACCCGCGCCCGCCGCACCCCCACCCGCGCCGGAATTCATCAGCCCCGTCGCGCCCGCACCCGTCAGCGAAATTGCCGCGCCCGTTGTCCCGCCGCCCGCACCTGCGCCCGCGCCCACACCCGCGCCGGCCCCAGTGGTTCCCCCACCCGCGCCCGTGCCGCATGTGCCGCGCGTTGGCGACAAAGTCGGTTTTATCCAACTCGCCCCGCGCCCCGGTTCTGCGCGGCCCGGCGAACGCGATCGCGGCGGCGCTTCTGCGCGGCCAGCGACCTCCCCCGGCCGCCCCGGTCAGCCACCGCAACGCGGCGATGGCCGTCAGCAATTTCCGCAGCGCGGTCGCGACGGCCGGCCATTGCCCAATCCGGCGCCCGCCCGGCCCAGCACCCCGCAGGCACCGAAAATTTCCCTGCCGTCCGACGCGCAGGTTATCATCATCAAGCCGCCGATCGTCGTCCGCGCGCTCGCGGAGGCGATGAAGCAGAAACCGTTTGCCATCATCGCCGAGTTGATGAAGCTCAAGGTCATGGCGACGGTCAACCAGACCATTGACGAAAAAGTGGCCGCGCAAGTCTGCGCGCATTTTGGCTTCAAGCTGGAAGCGGAAAAACGCGCCAAGGGCGAAGGCATCGTTCATCAGTCCGAGAAAAAAGTAGAACTCGACGTGGACGACAAGCCGGAAGATTTGAAGCCGCGCGCGCCGGTGGTGACCATCATGGGCCACGTGGATCACGGCAAAACCAGTTTGCTCGACGTCATCCGCAAAGCGAATGTCGTCGCCGGTGAAGCCGGCGGCATCACGCAGCACATCGGTGCCTACACGATTGCGGTGCCGCATCCGGAACGGAAAAAAGAACTGGCGCAAATCACTTTTCTTGACACGCCCGGTCACGCGGCGTTCAGTTCCATGCGCGCCCGTGGCGCGAATGTCACCGATATCGTTGTGCTCGTTGTTGCTGCGAACGACGGTGTCATGCCACAGACTTTGGAAGCACTTGCGCACGCTAAAGCGGCGAAAGTGCCGATTCTCGTGGCGGTCAACAAATGCGATCACCCGAATTCCAATCCGCTCAAAGTGCGCCAGCAGTTGCAAGAAAAAGGGCTGGTGCCGGACGATTGGGGCGGCGACACGATTTTCGTGGAATGTTCCGCGCTCACGAAACAGGGCATTGATAAATTGCTCGAAATGATTTTGCTCCAGGCCGATTTGCTGGAGTTGAAGGCAAATCCGAACCGCAACGCCAAGGGCAACGTCATCGAATCCGGTGTTTCGCCCGGCGGCCCGACGGCGACGGTGCTCGTGCGCAAAGGCACGCTGCATCTTGGCGACGTGGTGATCTGCGGCGAGTTTTACGGCAAGGTTCGCGCGCTCATTAACGAAGAAGGCCAGCGCTTGAAAGAAGCCGGTCCGTCCGTGGCCGTGAGCGTGCTCGGCTTGAACGGCGTGCCGGAAGCCGGCTGGGAATTCAGCTCGGTGGACGACGAAAAAGCCGCCCGCGCCCTCGCCGAAGAACGCGCGATGGAGGCAAAAAGTCAGGATTTGGAAAACCGCTCGAAGGTCACGCTGGAAAATCTGTTTGCCTCGCTCGAAGCAGCGGCGAGCAAAGTCTTGCGCGTGGTGGTCAAGGCGGACACGCAGGGTTCTGTCGAAGCCATTGTCGAAGCGCTCAAGAAAATTGAGTCCGACAAAGTTTCGCTCGAAGTGCTACACAGCGACGTCGGCACCATCACGGAAAACGACGTGGCGCTCGCCTCGGCGTCGAAGGCGGTCATTCTCGGTTTCCACACGCGGCTCGACAGCACAGCGGCGGAAAAAGCGAAGCACGCCGGCGTGCAGGTCAAACTTTACGCGATCATCTACGAATTGATTGATCAGGTGAAAGATTCGATGGCCGGCCTGCTGGATCCCGATCTCAAAGACACGGTTGTCGGCTCGGCGGAAGTGCGGCAGATTTTCGAATTGTCCAAGGGCATTCCAGTGGCTGGCTGCATGGTCACCACGGGCCGCGTCGTGCGCGGCAAGGTGCGCGTGCGCCGCCGCAAAGACATCATTTACGAAGGCGTCACGCAGTCGTTGCGCCGGTTTCAGGACGAGGCGAATGAAGTGCGCGCCGGCATGGAATGCGGCATCCGCATCGAAGGCTTTGGCGACTTTCAGGTCGGCGACGCCATTGAATGTTACGCGGTGGAAAAGGTCGCGGCAAAATTGTGAGTTGATTTTAAGTTTTGAATTTTCAGTGCGGAGCGATTCCCCTCAAAATTAAAAACTAAAAATGAGTTATGCCCAATCTCCGACATGAACGGGTGCGCGAATTGCTGAAGCGCGCAATCGGCGAGGCCATCCGCCGCGAATTCCACGTCAACGACGTCGGTCTCATCACCGTCAGCGACCTAGAACTCGGCGGCGACCTCAAGACCGCCGTTGTTTTCATCACCATCCTCGGCAATGCCGACCAGCAGAAGCACGGTTTGCAGGTGCTAGAACAAAACCGCATCCGCATCCAAGGCATGGTCGCCAAGTCCGTCGTGCTGAAATACACCCCGACCCTGCGCTTCATCGTGGACGACTCCATCGTGCGCGGCAACCGCGTGCTGCAAATTCTGGACGAGCTGGAAAAAACTTCGCCGCCCGCCGGCGGCCCGGCGGGAACCGTGGCCGACCAACCGTGAAAAGTTATCCGAAAATCATTGATCGGATCCTCGAAATCCTCCGCGAACACAAAACGTTTTGTATCGTCGGCCATGTCCGCCCGGATGGCGACTGCATCGGCTCGCAGCTTGGCCTCGCGCTGGCGCTGAAAAACGAAGGCAAAAAAGTCACCGTCTGGAACCACGATTCCGTCCCGCAAAAATACAAGTTTCTCAACCCGGACGCTCTGTTTGAAAAACCGAAGACCGGCGAAAATTTTGACTGCGTCATCGCTACCGACTGCGCGAGTTTTGAGCGGCTCGGCCGCGCCGGCGAGTGCATCGGCGACCGGAAAATTTTCATCAACATTGATCACCACGAAAGCAACACGCGCTACGCCGACGTGAACTGGGTTTCCCCGCGCGAGCCCTCCACCGGCGAGCTGATTTACCGCTTGATGAAAGCCGCGCGCTGGCCGATCACCAAGCCGATTGCGGATCTCCTCTTCACCGCCATTTCGACCGACACCGGTTCGTTTCAATACGCCACCACGCGGCCCGGCACGTTTCACGCCGGCGCGGAACTCGTCACGCGCGGCGCGAATCTTACGAAGATTTGCGACGAAGTTTATCAATCGTATCCGCTCTCTCGCGCCAAACTCCTCCAGCATGTTTACAGCAAATTTCGCCTGACCGAGCACGACCGCATTGCGTGGTTCTGGCTGAAGCAAAAAGATTTCAACCGCACCGGCGCGGAAAGCAACGACACCGAAGGTTTGATTGACCACATTCGCGCGATTGAGCCGGTGATCGTCGCCTGCGTGTTCGAGGAAATCGGGCCGGAACTCACGCGCATCAGCCTGCGCTCGAAAAGCGCCCGCGTGAACGTCAGCGAAATCTGCGGCCAATTCGGCGGCGGCGGCCACCCGGCGGCGGCCGGCGCGCGCATTCCGGGCACGCCGCTCTCGACGCAGCGCAAAGTCATCGGCGCGATTAAAAAAGCGCTGAAGGCGGCGAAGTAATTTCCCTTTTCCCATGCAAGAATTTACCGCCCTCGACGGCGCCATCCTCATTGACAAACCGGCCGGCCCGACGTCGCACGATGTCGTGGATGCCATCCGCCGGAAAATCGGCATCAAAAAAGTCGGCCACTGCGGCACGCTGGATCCGAATGCGACCGGCCTGCTCATCATCGTGCTCGGGCGCGGCACAAAATTATCCGAGCGGCTCATGGGCGACGACAAAGTTTACGAAGGCACGATCAAATTCGGCGAGGCCACCGACAGCTACGATTCCGATGGCGAACTGACTGGTTCGCTGCCGGTGATGCCGATGACGCTGGAGGAATTGAACGAGGAAGCCGCCACATTCATCGGCGATCAGATGCAGGTGCCGCCGATGGTTTCCGCCATCAAGAAAAACGGCGTGCCGCTGTACAAACTGGCGCGCAAAGGCATCGAGGTGGAACGCGAGCCGCGGTTGATTCACATTTACAATTATCGTTTCACGGAATACGCCGAGCCGCTGGGAAAATTTCGCGTGGCCTGCACCAAGGGCACTTACGTCCGCAGCCTCGCGCATGATCTCGGCCAAAAACTTGGCTGCGGCGCGCATCTCACGACGCTCCGGCGCAGTGTCTCGGGAAAATTCGACGTGGCGGACGCGCTGCCGCTGGACGCCGTCTTGCAACTTTCGGCCGCGCAGTTGGAGAAACGGGTGCTGCCGTATTTGAAATTGGCGGTGGCTTAATCCGTCACCGATCGAACACAGATAAAATCAGTTTGAATCGGTGGTTCATCGGTGAAAATCTGTGGGCGAAAATTTTGTGAAAATCATCCACGCAGCGAACGAACTAGGCAATGGTAGCCGCAAGGTTTGCCTCGCCATCGGCGTGTTCGACGGCGTGCATCTCGGTCACCAGCAGATCATCCGGCGAACCGTCGCCGACGCGCGCAGCCACGACGCCGTGGCGCTGGTGGTGACGTTTGACCGGCATCCGAACGTCATTGTCGCGCCGGAAAAAACGCCACCACAGATTTTTTCACGGTCGCAAAAACTGCGCGCGGTGGCGGCGTTGGGCGCGGACGCTTTGCTGGAAATTCCGTTCAATCAAGTCTTCAGCGAAAAAACCGGCGAAGCATTCGTCCGCGAACTGGCGCGCGATCTGGGAAAAATTCACAGCGTTTGCGTCGGCGCGGATTTTGTCTTCGGCCACCGGCGAAGCGGTAATGTGGCGCTGCTGCAAACGCTTGGCTGCGAACTGGATTTTCACGTCCACGGCATGGCGGAACTGGCGTTGGACGGCAAAACCGTGAGTAGCACCCGCATCCGCGAGGCGATTCGCACCGGCAAACTGGATGCCGCGGGCCAAATGCTCGGCCGGCCTTACGCAATTTGCGGCCGCGTGGTGGCAGGTGATAAAATCGGCCGGCAACTGGGTTTTCCGACGGCGAATTTGGACGTGGGCGGGCTGGTGCTGCCGCCGTTCGGAGTTTATGCCGCGCGGACGCAATGGAGCGGGCAAATTTTTCGCGTGGCGCTGAACATCGGCGTGCGCCCGACGGTGGCCGCTGGGCCGCAATTGCGCGTGGAAGCGCATTTGCTGGATTTTGCCGGTGAACTGTACGGCGCCGAGTTGGAAGTGACGGCGGCGGCGAAATTGCGCGCCGAGCAGCGGTTTGCGTCGGTGGCGGAATTGCGCGAGCAAATCGCGCGGGATGTGGCGGCAGTGCGGGCGGCGGAGTGAAGTTGAGCCGAGCCAAAGCGCATTTTTTGCCGTAAAAAAATATTCGGCGGAGTCTTGCAGTCGGTTTAAGTAAAGATTATGCTTGAAATTTTCCCCCATTAAAGCTAGGATTGACGCTGCGTCAGTCTTCTGGTGTTCGCGATTCGGGCTTCACGGCAATGAGCGCGGGTGTTGCGTCAGAAGCCGGTTTTTTGCGGTCAGTTGTCACCTTTTTTTCTGAACTGGCGCACGGATTTACGGTCTTTATTAAGAGTCGGATTTTTACTTTATATGTCGAAACGCAAAGCCACGCCGCCCAAAAGCGCGCCGAGCAAAAAAACGAGCAGTCCGAAAGCCCCGGCCGCAAAAACCCCGCCGGCCCGCCGGCGGTTTGTGATTTCCAGCCGCGCC
>TBL_comb47_HYPODRAFT_10008815_pt1 | contig 10224 bp, 11 predicted proteins | sample TroBogypolimnion_40_FD_10682 | JGI IMG/M metagenome (IMG submission 10682)
AGAGCCGGCGCAGTATCAGCCGCAGTCCCAGTACCAGCCGCCGCCGCAACAGCAGCAATATCAGCCGCCGCGCCAGCCGCAGCAGCAATATCAGCCGCCGGCGCAGCAGCCGCAGCAACCGCCGCAGCCGCAGAGAAAGAGTGTTCCTCCCATGCCGGACAATGCATTCAAAGTCGGCGATGAAGCCGAGGATGATATTCCGTTTTAGTCTTAAACGATTATTTATATATAATTAGCAACAAAGGACCAAGAATATGGAAAAGAAGAATAACACCATGAGGCGCAAAAGACGGGTCAACAAACCGAAAATCTGTCGTTTTTGCGAAGTCAGCGTCAACTATATTGATTTCAAGGATCCGGAAACCCTGAAAAAGTTCCAGACCGAGAAAGGGAAGATCCTTCCCCGCCGTATCACCGGCACCTGTCTGCTGCATCAGAAGATGCTCAGTGTCGCCATCAAGCGTGCCAGAATCATCAGCCTGGTATTATAAGCTGACTAGTTAAGGAGTTACAAGGTTATGGCGTTAATAAAATTAATATTGCTCGAAGACGTTGAAAATCTGGGCCTCGCCGGAGATGAAGTCAACGTTGCCCCCGGATATGCCAGAAATTTCCTGGTGCCGAAAGGCCTGGCCGCAAAAGCGACCTCAGGAACGTTGAGAGTCCTGGCTGCCAGAAAAGAAAAAATTGAAGCGCACCGCAAACTGGAACTGGAGTCCGCCAAGACTCTCGCTGTCAAAATTGCGGAAGCCGACGTTACGATTCCCATGCAGGCGTCCGGTGACGACAAGCTGTTCGGCTCCGTCAGCGCCAGGAATATCGCGGACAAACTCGCGGAGATGGGCATCCATGTCGATCATCAGAAATTCAAGATGGAAGAACCGCTCAAGCAGTTGGGCAAGTTTGAAATCGAAGTCAAGCTTCATCACGACGTCACACCCAAAATAAAAGTCTGGGTTGTGCGCGCATAATCCGTGATGGCAGATAAAAAAGAAAATCTGAACAGAAAAAAAATTTCCGGGGCGATTGCTGAAGACCGGCCGCAACCTCATAATCTGGAAGCGGAAAAAGCGGTAATCGCGGCGATGCTCAGGGAACCACATCCATGCGTGGATATTGCAATAGAACTTCTGCATAACGAAGAAGTATTCTATTCGCATATCCACCGTGAGATTTTCAAAACCGTCACTGAAATTTACAACAATACGGAAATGAGCGTTGATCTCATTTCCATTGCCCATCAACTGGCCAAAAACGGCAAACTCGAGGATATCGGGGGCGAAGTTTTTCTGGCCGAGCTCTATGGTTCGATTTCGACCACCGTCAACATCGAAACCTGGTGCGGCATTGTGCGTGAATTTTCGATCCTGCGGAACATGATCAACGTTTGTTCCGAATCACTGCTGAAATGTTACGATGTGGAATCCGACGTCAAGGAACTGGTGGATGAAATTGAAACCAAGATTTATGAAGTCCGGAATAAAAACACCAAATCGGACATTATAGCAATCAGCGAAAGCATTGATGTTGAGTTCAAGAATGTTATGAAAATAATTAATAAGGAAGTCGAATTCGGCATCCCTTCCGGCTTTCCTGATCTGGACAAACTGGTAATCGGCTTTAAGCCAGGTGAAATGTTTGTGCTGGCGGTAGAACTTCTGCATAACGAAGAAGTATTCTATTCGCATATCCACCGTGAGATTTTCAAAACCGTCACTGAAATTTACAACAATACGGAAATGAGCGTTGATCTCATTTCCATTGCCCACCAACTGGCCAAAAACGGCAAACTCGAGGATATCGGGGGCGAAGTTTTCCTGGCCGAGCTCTATGGTTCGATTTCGACCACCGTCAACATCGAAACCTGGTGCGGCATTGTGCATGAATTTTCGATCCTGCGGAACATGATCAACGTTTGTTCCGAATCCCTGCTCAAATGTTACGATGTGGAATCCGACGTCAAAGAACTGGTGGATGAAATTGAAACCAAAATTTATGACGTCCGGAATAAAAACACCAAATCGGACATTATTGAAATCCGCGACAGCATTGTTGAGTCTTTCAAGCATATCAAGAAGATACTGGATAAGGAAGTCGAAGTAGGCATCCCGTCCGGATTCCCTGACCTGGATAAGCTGGTAATCGGCTTTAAGCCCGGGGAAATGTTTGTGCTGGCGGCCCGCCCGTCCATCGGCAAAACCTCGCTGGCGCTGAATTTCATCCGGAATGTGGCGCTGCGCGGCAGCAGGCCGCGCCCGGTAGCGTTTTTCAGCCTGGAAATGACCGCCGAACAAATCACCCGCCGGCTGCTTTGCACCGAAGCTAAAATTTCTGAAACATCATTTTTCGACGGTTCTTTCAAACCGGCGGAATGGACCAGATTGACTCCGGTAGTCGATTTATTCAGAAAAACTAAAATTTTTATTGATCCGACCGGCGGCCTGACGATTTCCGAGCTGCGTGCCAAAGCCCGCCGCCTGAAAATGATGGAAAAAATTGAACTGATCGTAATTGACTATCTGCAGTTGATGCATTCCGGCGACAAAACCGAAAGCCGCCAGCAGGAAGTCGCGGATATTTCCAGCGGCATCAAACGCCTGGCCAAAGACCTTTCGATTCCGATCCTGGTGCTGGCCCAGTTGAACCGCGAAGTGGAAAAAACCGCCGGCGCTTCCGCCAGGCCCAAATTGAGCCATTTGCGCGAATCCGGCGCGATTGAACAGGACGCCGACATCGTCGCGTTTCTGCATCGCGACCGCGATGAAACGAAAAATAAATCGCTGAGCAAAGAAGAGATGAAAAACGGGGTTGACGCCCTGTTGATCGTGGAAAAAAACCGTAACGGCCAGACCGGCACGGTTGATCTGTCGTTCTATCCGCATCGCATGGAATTTGTCAATAAAAGCAAATTCGGCGATGAAGACCGTCCACCTGAAAAATTTGAATAAAGATTGCGAATAAGGAGCGGCATAAGAGTGATATTCAGAAAAATAATTTTAATAATCGCGTTCCCCGCGTTTTTGCTTAGCTCGACGGTTTTCGGCGACAAAATCGGCAAATTCGAATTTGTCCAGACCGGCGGATATCAATTCCCGGAAAAAATGCTTTCATTCAACGTTCAGCAGAANCCGGGCCAGGAATATGACGAAAATATTATGAATGCCGACATCAANCGGCTTTATGAAACCGGTTATTTCTCNGACGTCGTTTCCGAGACCAAAAAAGTNGGNGCNGAAAAAGTTGACGTCATCATCAAAGTCAGCGTCAAACCCAGGATCAAAGCCATCCTGTTTAAAGGCAATCTCAAGTTNCCCACCGAAGACCTGAAGAAAGAAATNACGCTTGCCGGCGATATGCCGCTGAACGACAATAAGCTGCGNGAAAGCACCCAGAAACTCCGCGATTTTTACAAAGANAAAGGTTACCATGATTCCACCATCACTCCGGTGCTGGAAACCTTGAGCAAGGAAGAAATCAACGTCGTTTTTGAAATCAAGGAAAATCTCCGGCTGAAAGTCGATAATGTCTCTTTTGAAGGCGCGACCGTCTATTCGCAATACGATTTAAAGAATGCGATTGCCAACCGCCACTCTTACTTGAGCCGTTTTCTGGAGTTCGGATTGTTTAACCGCGATGAACTGGAAACGGACAAGGCGCGCATTCGCGAGCTTTACTGGAACAAGGGCTATCTGGATTTTAAAGTCGAAGGAATTACCGTTCACGCAGCAGAAGGAAAACGCGGAATACGTTGATATTAAATTTAAAGTTTTTGAAGGCAAGCAATATAACGTCGGCAAAATATCGCTCGGCGGGAATATTGTTTTTCCGAAAGACCAGTTGATGAAACTGATTAAGCTCCAGTCCGGCAAAGTTTTTGACAATCAGTTGGAGCAGGAGTCCAAAAACAGTATTTCCAACCTCTATGAATCCATGGGCTATGCCGACTTTTACTGCAAAGTTGTGCGCGTGCCCGATTTCAACACTCATATCGTTGACCTGGATTTTATCGTTACTGAAGGCAAAAAATATAAAGTCAAAGACGTGATCATTTCCGGCAATCTGCGCACCAAGGACAAAGTCATTCGCCGCGAACTGGCGATTCAGCCCGGCGACCCGCTGGACAAGAACCGCATTCAAGCCAGCAAATCCCGCCTGATGGGAATGGGATATTTTGAAGATGTCAAAGCCGTCGCCGTCAGCACTGACGACGTCGGCCAGAAAAGCGTTCATTTTGACGTTAAAGAGAAAGAAACGTTTAAAGTCAAGGTCGGCGGCGGTTTCTCCGATACCGACAGCCTGGTCGGTATGGTGGAAGTCGGCAACAGCAATTTTGACATCACCGATCCGATGAACTATTTCTACGGCGGCGGCGAACGTTTCAGAATACAGGGAATGTTCGGTCTCGATCGTCAGGGCGCGAATATTGATTTTACCGAACCCTGGCTGATGGACATGCCGTTGCGCCTGGATGTTTCCGGATATGTGAACCAGGTTGAATATGAACACTGGAATGAATCCAGAATCGGCGCGAAAACCTCTTTGACTCATAAAGTTTTTGATGATTTTACCAGTGTCACCGGCGGATATAAAATTGAACAGGTCAATGTCAATAACATTGCCAGTACCGCGTCTGAATATCTTAAATCTCAAGGCGGGCACGGGAATGTCAGCGAGTTTTCGCTGCTGCTCAACCGCGATACCCGCGACAGCCTGATGGAGCCGACCTCCGGTTACCTGACGAATGCCAGCGCCGCCGTTGCTTCCAAGGTTGCCGGGTCCAGCGATAATTTCTACCGTTTGGAAAGTAAGGACAGCTATTATTTCTCACTGCTTGAAAAAGCTCTTATCTTTCACCTTGGCGGCAAGATTGGAACATTGTCAGAGTTTGACCGTAATACCCAGGCGCCGATCTACGAAAGATATTTCCTGGGCGGCGGCGACAGTCTGCGCGGTTTCCCGTACCGGAACGTTTCCCCGGTGGATCAAAACGGCGACAATATCGGGGGTCAGTCCATGCTGCTCCTGACCGCGGAAATGACCCACCCGATCTGGAGTTTCATTCGCGGTGCTATCTTCATTGACGCCGGTAATGCCTGGAACCAGTCATACAGTTACGGCATGAGCGGCATGAATTCCGGCGCCGGTTACGGATTGCGCATCAAGGTCCCGTATCTGAATGCCCCGGTAAAACTTGACCTGGCTTATCCGATCTTGTCAAATCAGTCAGACCTTTCGAGGAAGCTGCGTTTTCACTTCAATATGGGCTTTACCTGGTAAGCTGGCATAAAGGAAGTACAATCATGGCTGAAACAAAAAAACAGAATACGAAAAAAAACGAATGCCCGTGTCCTTATACCGATTGCGCCCGCAACGGCAACTGCGCGAAATGTCAGGAATATCACCGCAGTACCGGTTCCAAAACCAGTTGCGGCAAGTAAAATGATGAATCAAGAGCTGAAATTTCCGGTTACCTGGCATTATAAGATCATTACCGAGAAATCCGTCCCGGCGGCAAAAGACGAAATTGAAAAAGTTTTAGCCGGAAATGGCATTACAGATAAACTGGAAGCCGGCAACGAGTCCTCCGCCGGAAAATATCTCACATATAAAATTTCCGTAACATTCCATGACCGGGAGACAATGCAGCGCGTCAGCAATGAATTATCCGCCGTGGAAGGGGTAAAATTCCTGATTTGACCGCCTCGCGTGGTTTAAATAGGGTTCTCAAGCATAAAATTTGCGGAAAAAATCGCTTTTTGATTTGATGAACCGCGGTTATGGATTATTTTACTGTTCCTTGACATTTTCATGTCCGGAGAGGTGGCTGAGTGGCCGAAAGCACAGGTTTGCTAAACCTGCGTTGGAGTAATCCAACCGAGGGTTCGAATCCCTCCCTCTCCGCCATTTTTTTTTGCCTGAACAGGCAAAAAAAACACGAAGTGTGTCGAAGACATACTTCCCTTCACGTGACGCAGTCATACTTCACACCTTCACATCTTCACATCCTCATGTTGCTTTTCTTTCGACACGTGAAGACGCTCATTGCATTCGCTTGTGAAGACACAAACTGACGTTTGTTTGTGAAGTATTCCTGCGGAATGTGCAAGAAATTCTTCAAAAGCGGACACAGGACAGTGAATGAATGAAACTAAATGTTCCGCTGATGCCTGAACAGGCAAAAAAAACACGAAGTGTGTCGAAGACATACTTCACTTCACATGACGCAGTCATACTTCACATCTTCATGTTGCGGCAGGCAACGCTTCATTTCCCGTTCGACACGTGAAAACGCTCATTGCATTCGCTTGTGAAGACACAAACTGACGTTTATTTGTGAAGTATTCCTGCGGAACGTGCTTGAAATGCAATGCTTTCATATTACATTCATGAATAAAAAAGAGATATTCTATGGCAGAAAGCAAATTACGAACCTTGTCCATAGATTTCTCTGTCCTGATTATCGAACTGGTAAAACAGCTCAAGGAACAGCGCGAATCCATAATATCCAATCAAGTCGGACGTAGCGGAACCAGTATCGGTGCGAATATTCATGAAGCGCAATATGCCCATGGCAAGGCCGATTTCGTTGCCAAGTTTCAAATCGCCCTTAAGGAAGCTAATGAAACAGGTTACTGGCTCGAACTGCTGTTTCGCGCCGGCTATATAAATGAAACGCAATACCGTGAACTTAACGAGCGATGCAGTCATCTGCGCGTCATGCTGATTTCATCCATTAACACTGTCAAAGGAAAGTAATTCGCTCATTTCTGCCAAACACCATTTTTTTGATAAAAAATAGTCCTCCTCCGAAGCCTTGGCGAAAGTGGGCTCCTTGCTACGGATGGCAAGCCAATCTATTCAGAGAATATGTTCTTTTGTCTTCGCTTCATCAGTTGGATATTTCCCGCATCCGCGGGATCACGCCTTGCGGGACGGGATATTGGATATTCGTTTCTCCCATAGATTCCAGTTAATCTCCTTATTTTAAATTCTTTGACTTTCGTCTCTTTGTTTGGCAGAATTTCCTGCCGGAGTGAATTGAAGAAGGTTTAAAGTGGTAACGCCCTTGAATAATCATTATTTCCAATTTGATTATAAGACAGAACCAATTACTGTATTAATACATTGTTCGGCTATTTATACAAAACTGCAGACAAAAAGTTTCTGGAGGATTATTCATGGAACATGAAATGAAGCCAATTGTATTTACATTAGACAATGAGCCATATCTTGGGCGAAATATGTTATTTCACTTTGATCAACTCATTTGTTCAATGATGGAGCAAAATGCAATTACGGCTCCTACTTCTCACAATAGACAGCTTACAGATCTGCAACATATGGCTTGCCAAGTTATTGCGCAAGGGTTCAGTATTGCGTTGTCAATTCGAGAACTCATTAGACAGGGTTATCTATTTAGCGGTCATATTCTTCTCCGTGCCTTAGTTGAACGGGCAGCCATACTGTTTTACATCCATTTATATCCAGATAAAATCGAAATATGGAAGCGAGGGTGGAATAATGGAGATGCGCCCAGTCTTGCCAAAATGTTAGATGCGATTAAAGAAAAACAGCAATATGATTCGGATATTTGCGGAAAAGATGTAACGGCTGCCATGAATAGCCTATTACATGCCAAGCCGGATTCGGCATCTTGGAATTTAGCGCCTCTCGAAGACGAAAAAGCTGGTCATGCTGTTTCCAAGATATTAACCCGTCCTGATTTATGTGATGATCTTTGTGTCAAAGTCATTCCTTGGCTTGTAGTCATTCAAGGAATGATGGTTGCTTATTTTGATAATCCCGATTTATAATCTTACAATTTTGGAGGATGCTAATGAAATACACTTATGCCAATTGCCGTGACCATGTTTATTATGTTCGTCGCGTAACAGGAAAGCGCGGCAATCGTTTTGTGTGTTCGCAGAAAGAATCGGCGGATGATCTGGAAACATTGCCGGAAGGATTTGAGATAGCCGAAACGCCTAATGGACAAGTTTCCTGTCGCAAGGCGTTGGTTAGTCTGATCCGACCGGAAGAAATGGAGTTGGTTCAGATACTTGCCGCTAAATTCGCATCTCCGGCGTTGATCAAATGTGAGCGGAAAGAAGACGCAATCCTGGTTTATTCCGCAAAGACGCCGAATCTCGCCGGCTTGGGTTTTCCCGGAATCAAGCCGGGGGTTAACATCAGAGACGTTTGGGCTAAGATACTCCAATTTCAGGCCGTGCTTAAGTTTGAACTTTTCGACCAGATAAACCGGAAATTTGCCGCTTCCCGCATGACTTGGCGGGGAGATTGCGACTGGATGTTATTAAATGAAGGAACATTGGAAAGTTTGCTCAAGAAGTATGCGCCGCATATCGAGAAAGATTCTTTTTACGACCTATTTTGACGGGCTCTACTTTAAGCTATTGCCAATGCCGGATTAAAATGACGGATGGATGCTTTTAGCTGCGTTTCTTCTTTCAGCCTGACCGTATCTAACTCGAACTGGGTTTGCAGATTGAGCCACAAATCGGGAGTGGTACCGAAAAAAATTGACAGACGCAATGCGGTGTCGGCGGTAATGGCGCGTTTGCCCAGGACGATTTCATTGATTCGGCGGGGTGAGACTTTGATTTCCTTCGCCAGCCGGGTTTGGCTCAAATTAAGGGGTTCAAGAAAATCGGCCAATAGAATTTCGCCGGGATGTACCGGAGATAATCTTTTTTTCGTAACCATATTTTTGACTCCTGCTTTTTAACATTAAATTCTGGGTTCGGACTCCGCATGGCCGGCTTCTTTGTAGAGGGGGATTTCTTCCGGTTCTTCGGGCGGAGCCTCGGGCGCCAGATCTTCCGGCCGGCCGGTGTCATAATAATGTTTTAAGGCTCTTTTGAAGGCAATCACGAAAACCACCGCCATCAGACACATCACTAAAATGGAGAGCGTGACCAGCAGATATTTGCCTTTCGGAAGATAATTTTGAGTGACATTCAGATACCCGGCGGTAAAGGTTACAATCACCAGGAAAAACGCCGGCACCGCCGTAATCCAGACATATTTTTTCTTGCCCATCGCCAGCAGCATTACGGAAACGATGAACAAGGCACAGGCGGCCAGAAGCTGGTTGCTCATGCCGAGTAGCGGCCAGATCGTGGCGATGTTGCCGGTATATACCAGGTAACCCCAGGAAAAAGTGAATACCGCGCCGGTCACGATAATGCCCGGCGTCCAGTGCGGATTCAGAAACCTGCGGTCTAATTTGCCGAACAGTTCCTGGAGCAGAAAACGGCCAGCCCTGGTACCCGCATCCACTGCGGTCAGCACAAACAACGCCTCAAACATGATCGCGTAATGATACCAGTAGGACATCAATCTATCCATATACGGCAGCGAAGAGAAAATATAGGACATGCCGACCGCCAGCGAGACGCCGCCGCCGGTTCTGCCCTGAAGATTTTCCTGAACACCCGCCGAGAGCGCATTGAGATTTACGGTGGACATGCCCAGTTTGGCGAAAGCCTCCGGGGCGGCGTTGATCGCGAAATAGTCAGCCGGGACCAGCACACACGCGGAAATCAGGGCCATGAGCGCCACCATCCCTTCCATTAGCATTGCGCCGTAACCGACAAACGGAATATCCGCTTCGGTGGCAATCATTTTGGACGAGGTGCCGGTTCCGATAATGGCATGAAATCCGGAAATTGCTCCGCACGCGATGGTGATGAACAGGAACGGAAACAGCGTACCGGGAATGACCGGGCCGCCGCCGTTGGAAAATTTCATGACCGGAGCCATTTTCAATTCAGGCAGCACCACCAGAATGCCGACCGCCAGCAATCCGATGGTGCCGATCTTGAGATAAGACGAAAGGTAATCGCGCGGACAAAGGATCATCCAGACCGGCAGCACCGAAGCAATAAATCCGTATAACGGAATCGCAATTGCAATCTGGTTTTTGCTCAGCAGAAAGATTTGCGCCAGCGATGGGGTTGACGCGATATAATGGCCGAAAAAGACCGAAGCCAGCAGCAGCACCACGCCGATGACACTGCCGCCTTTGACGTCGCCCGGCTTGAAATATTGCATATACAAACCCATGATCAACGCGATCGGGATGGAGGCGAAAACCGTGAATGTTCCCCAGGCGCTCTCGGCCATGGCATTTACCACCGCCAGCGCCAGTCCGGCCAACGCCAGAATCAGGATTGACAGCACCGCCAGAGTGGCGGCGATACC
>TBL_comb47_HYPODRAFT_10008817_pt1 | contig 10221 bp, 7 predicted proteins | sample TroBogypolimnion_40_FD_10682 | JGI IMG/M metagenome (IMG submission 10682)
TTGTGAACAGGGTAGGTCTTCACTACAGCCGGTTTTGGCCCTTTGGGAGCAGCCCCGGTGTTGAAACTCAGCAACTTACGAAACGAAAATAGTTGGACCGGAGGTCGAATCCGCCAAGTCGGGCTAGCCTGCCGAGTGCTTTGCTTTCATCCCCACAGTTTGCGCCTCGCTTCAGGGTCGGCAGCGTTTGGGATTGATGTTCCGCGCCAGTCTGAGCATGCTCAGGCGACCAGACGAAGCATGCACACGCACCCGGGAAGCGGCGAAATTCGTGACGCCGTGGCAGGTGGCGACTTGGAAAAGCTCAAGGCGCTGCTCAAGGACAATCCTGATCTGGTCTTCATGAGAGACAGGAACGGCATGACGCCATTGCACTTGGCGGCGATGAAGGGCCACAAGGACGTGGTGGAACTGCTGCTGGCCAACCGGGCGGAGGTCAATGCCAAAGACAGCGGCGGCGAATCGCCTTTGCATCAGGTTGGCCGCAAGGACGTGGTGGAATTGCTGCTGGCTAACCAGGCCGACGTCAACGCCAAAGATGGCTACGGCCAGACGCCCTTGCACTGGGCGGCGGCGCTGGGCCGCAAGGACTTGGTGGCCTTCCTGCTGGCCAACCGGGCCGATGTGAATGCCAAGGACGGAGGCGGCCAGACGCCCTTGCACGCAGCGGGGGCTATTGTCCAGCAGGACGTGGCGGAAGTGGTGAAAATCTTGTTGGCCGGCAGGGCCGAGGTCAATGCCAAGGACAACCTAGGCGACACCGCATTACACGGCGAGGCTTTTCTTGGCCGGAACGATGTAGTGGAGCTGCTGCTGGCCAGCCAGGCCGAGGTCAATGCCAGGAATGAAGACGGCGCCACGCCTTTGCACACCGCGGTGGTTAGGGGGCACCAGGACGTGGCGGAATTGCTTCGCCAACACGGCGGTCACGAATGACCCGTACGGGTTGGTGGCCTGTGTGACCCACCTGGGTAGAACGACGGTGGCGACTGACATCCAGCCTTTAATTCCCAGTGCCGGGCGGGCGCCTAGGGAAGGCCCAATACGGCAAATCCCAAGGCAGCAAAGCCAGGTCCATGGCGACCGTGAAGGGAATGTCCAGGCAGGGGTCCCATAGCCGGGGCACTGATTCCGAGGCTGGGTTGCTGCATGATGATGGCCAACGAGCACGTTTTCATAGCGATTACAGGGCGGTCGTTATTGGCGGCCGTTATTGCCCGTCACTCGGTTATGCGAAATCCTCGCGAAAAGGGGGTCATTTTGTTTTTCCGTCTCCCCACCAGGATCCCTTCAGGTCCGGCGGTGGCCCATCCCGCGATCGAGCACAGGCTATGTGCGCTTGCCACCACGCGGCTGACGGCGACGCACGACGTCCATTCAAGCAGCCCGCAGCAGCCAATTCAGGGCTTCGGTTCGGCGCTCGGACCAACTCCGGTGCGACGGGCGTCCGATGACCCCTTTTTCTTCTCGAGGTACTGGGCATGCATCGCTGACCTCTGCGCCTGTTGCGCTTCGGCTGCTGTCTGGAACTTCCCAGCCGTGATTTCAGCGGCGCACGTTTCCATGCTCGAGGCCATCGCTTCCATTAAATCCGTGCTCGGTTCCACTTTGGCGACATCCATTTCCAGCAGCACTTTCCATTGACCACCCACTTTTCGAAGCTTGATGGGAAGCGGCGTTGATCCGGATTTGGCAGGGCTGAACGTGATGGTGGCGTTGGTTCCATCGATCTGCANTTCGCAGTTCGTGAGCGCGGCAAGCGTTTTGGGGATTCGCGCACCCGCTTGCTGTAGATCGTCATTGAAGGTGTTGAGGGTTTCCTCNGGACCAAACTTGGCTCTGGCNGCCGCATCGANCTTTCCACTCGCCAGGCACCCCCGCATGAACATGACGATCATCTCCTGCTGTTCACAGGTTCCCAGACAGGCACTTTTCACTCNATTCCCGTCCCCGGCGGTCATGGCCGTGAGGAAAGACTTTGCTGCGGCCATTGGCGTGGAGTAATCAGGTTCGGCAGCGTTGGCGGCCGATGACACCAGGAATAAACCCAGCACCGCCAGCTNTGCTAGCAGCACCGGCACTTTCGGTCTGGTTCCGCATCGCTTTGAGGCATTCTGCATTCTTGCGCGCCGACGTGCCGAGTGCGTTGTCTTCATCCTTACAGTCTACGCCTCGCTCCGCTCACATGGGTAATCGAAAGAATTTGCCTGTTCATTGATGGGAGCGATGACGGGGAAGCGGTTTTCGAGCCCACCGTCTGGAGTGATTTACTTGGATGCATCGTCGAAAAGCCCATANTCNTTGGGGCTGTAGCCGAATATTCGAATCATCTTGCTGCCCTTTTCGTAGTCCAAACCGATCCGCCGGATCAGATCCTCGATCCAAGGTGAATGATCGACTCGGGCGGTTCTGGGTGGCAACCCTGGTTCCCTGATCTCTTGTAGAAACGTGAGGTCAAACCACTCGGCAGCCATCATTGGGAAGGGGAGATGGTAGCACCATTCCGTGTCCCAACACACGGGCTGCCCGTCGATGCACTTGAATCGGAATTGTGGCGTCCAACCCTCCCGAGCACGCATCGCCGAGATGAACTCATCCCACTGGGTATTATTTGCCAGACCGCACAACCCGCGCCGTTCAACCATGCGACGAAGCTGCTGCCTTTCATTAGGCTTCGTTTGGCTTTTGGCGGTTGGCAGGCTGGTGGTAATCGGGGCGTTCGCGCCCTCCCGCGCAGTCTGAGATCCCGACGACGACCGATCCAGCCATGCCGCGTCCACCGCCTCGCGGTCGCTGACTGTCTCCGGGTTACGATAAACACGTCTTCCCATAAATTGTCGCCGACCAAGTTGGCTGGAACCGACGTCGACCGCCAGCACGGAAGTCGGACGCTGCCGGGCCTGGCCCAAACGCCCGGCCCGGCCGCCGTTCTCCTGGGATGTCAAGGCAACCCCGAGGGCAGGAGGCTTATCGTCAGATTATTATCCGCCGGCGGCAGGTCAGTGAACAGGGAGGTCAACGTGTTCGCCATCATGAGCGACATGGGGTCTCCCAGGCTCCGCAAATAGGCGATGATCCCCTGGGTCTGAGGTGACACGGGCCGCGAGCCCTCGTCCCCCTGGTAGTGCGCGGCGAACCCTTCGGCCATCGCCGGGGCCAGAAACTGGCCAGTCGACAACGGCAGGTTGTAGGGCGGATGCGTGAGCATGTAGGTGGCGAGGTCAATTAAACCGGTGTAGAGGTAGTTGGAGGCGTAGGTTGGGAACGGCACACCGCCGAGGTTGTAGTTGATCGCGGTGATTGGATGGCTGGCGATCTCGAGCGTGCCGTTTGTTTGTAGCGTCAGGAGGCGATACGGACACGGAAAGGTGACCGCCGAGCCCGTCTCGATATCCACGATGGGGCCTTGGTCAAAAGTCGCTTTGACCACATCCTGGGCGTGGAAATGGCCAGTGAAGACCACTTTCATGCCGTAGCCGGCGAAAATCTGGGATAGCGTCTGGTAGTCGTCCAAGACGTATTCCGGGAAGAGCATTTTCTGGCCGGCGAAATGTTCCAGGACACCGTGGTGGACCATGCCGAGGGCGAATCTCCCCTGGCTGCGGGCGGCGGCGAGTTGGTTGGTGATCCAGTTAAGGCGCGGCGCGTCCAAATAACCGCCATCAAAAGGCGCACCGTTGGTGTTGCGTTCGTAATGGCACGAATCCATGGCCAAAACCCAAAGTCCGGGCACGGGCTCCGTCACGTACGAGAGCGAGTTCGGGTCGCGCGCCAGCGCGTCGCCGTACCCGAATCCGGCGTAGAGTTGAGCAAATTGGGCCGGCGTAATGGTTGGAACCGGCGTGGCGGTGGCGCCATCGTACGAGGCGGCGTGGGGGTTGTTGATGTCATGATTGCCGGGGATGACCAAGACCTTGGCACCGCCCGCTTTGAGCTGCCCGAGATAGTTGGTCATGGCTTGATGGCCGATCTGCTCGCCGTCTTTCGTGAGATCCCCTGTCACCAGCACGATATTGGGCTGGGCCTGGCTCACTTCCGCGAGCATCTCCTCGAGAATCGCTTGACTCTGGGCCAGGAGCTTGCGGTCCCCCGCCAGATAGGTCTGGAAGGCCGCCCCGTCGTTGACCAACAGGCTGGGTGCGAAATAGTGGAGGTCGCTCATGGTGGCCAACTTGAGCGCCGGGAACTGGCCGGCGAGGTTCGCGCGCAGACGATAAAACATCGGCACATCGACCGTGTAACTGGTGTTGGTGGCTGGAACGTCGCTGAACGACGACCAGACTGTTTGTGTGCCGCCGAGGCGTGGCGCCCACTCGATCGTGTAGGAGGTGGCTTTCACAAAGGCCGAGGAAATGTCATTCCATTTCAACTCGCCGTTGCCTTTCAATGGCTGAATGACCAGAGGTTGCGCCAAGGTGGCCGTGGCCCCCAGCGTGAGCCAAGCGGTCACGAGAAGGTTGTTTTTCATGATGAATAAGTTGTTATCAGTTTCAACCGGCCTGCACAGGCCGTTACTCGATAAAGCGAAATTTGCCGAAAAAGGGGGCCAATTTGTTTTCCGGCCCCCTCGCCGCCCTCCATTCAATTGCCCTGGCCGCCGATCCGAAGAGGGAAGCCGCCCAAGAGGGGGCGTTACTGGCCCAATATCGAGAAGATCAATCACCGGCTAAACAATATCAATGGCCGCGCTTGCGTGCGCCCATGATAGGATGATGCCATGAATGACACACTCCGCACGAACGCAGGCCCCCAACGGTCACCCTCGCCATTGCCTGCGAAACCTGTCGCCCGAGCCGCTGCCCTGACTTACCGTGAATCGCCGTATGAAAACAATTGAAAGAAAAGCGGACGCTGAGGCAAATCGGTCGCGAGGTGGGCACAACCCACCGTTGACACCCGCCATGCCAACGGACTCTCCAACACCTCGGAAAACTGCCCCTCCCCGCGTGGAGTGTCGGTGCAGCGGTGAGCCGCTGGAAATGGGACGGGCTCAAGGAACGGCGTTCAGGGAGAAAATCCATGGGGCGCACGAAATGTTGCGGGATCTCGAGGCCTTGCGGTTGCAGCAGCCGTGGTGGTTGCCCTACCCATTATTTCTGAAGTCGGCAGAGACCAGAGCAGAGAAGTCCCTGGTTACGGCTCTGCGGCGGTCTAATCCGGCCATGCTCGCTCGCCTACAAGGCATAGCCGAGGGCGCGGGCCTGCCGATGCGCAGCGTGTGCCTGTTGAACGCCATGGAACCCTTCATCGCCTCGGTGGCCGGACGGCGAGTCGCCTCACCGCTTGGGGGGTGTTCGTCGTTGGCCATTCGCGGCACACGTTCCCGCACCGGTGAGCCGATCATCGCGAAGAACTTCGACTACCTCCCGCAAGTCCAGCCCTTTTACACGTTGCGCGAAAACCGTCCGCGTGGTGGGTTCCGCTCGCTCGGATTCGCCGTGGCGCCCCAGGCCGGGACAGTGGACGGGGTAAACGAGAAGGGGCTGGCAATTACCCTCGACTACGCGTTCGTGGCCGACTCCGGCACGCCCAACCCGCTGGTTACCATGTTGATCGCCGATGCCTTGGCCGCGTGCGCCACGGTCACGGAGGCCGTCCATTGCATCACCGCCAGCCCACGCTGGGGGGCAGGACTGCTGATGCTCGCGGATGCCTCTGGGGATTTGGCGGCGGTGGAACTCTCCAATACCCGCGATGGCCTCCGCCGCCCGGCCCCGGGCGAAGATTGGCTGCTCTTTACCAATGTGTGTCTCTGCCCAGAGACCTGTGCGGTTCAGGTGCCGGAATCGGCCACCTGGTCGGACGGAGCGGCTCTGGCCCTGCGCGGCGAAGCAGTCCTCGGCCCGCACGCACAGCGTGCCCGGCGAATCGAGGAACTGGTTCGGAACCAGAGCGGCATCGGCCCGGATGAACTTGCGGCCATCATGGCGGACCACGGTCCAGCCGGCGTGCCGGATGGCGCCTCGCCGTGCGTCCATACCGATTACTTCCGGACCACGGCGAGCCTCCAATGGTTTCCAGCCCGACGGCAGGCGCGGGTTTCCTACACCACAGCCTGCACGGCAGAGTATGCGGAGATCAGTCTTGATTGAGTGCTGGCTGCTCCAAAAACGGCAGTGCCTGGTCGTTGGTCCTTGCGCGGCATAAACGCCTGGGAAAAGGCGCGAAGGGGGGTTGCCGATTGACACCCCCTCCGACCCCCGCCACTATCCAGGTCAAAAAAGTGAATGTGACCCAAAGGCATTTCAGCGTCACCCAAATGGCGCCAAGACCGTCACGGCGGCAAGAAAGCCAGTCAGCCCAACCTAATGCGCCTCGGCGCGACCGGACCCTCAGTCCGGGGAAAATGAGCTGATGGGGACCAGCCTGAGCTCCCTCTTGTTGCTGCCCCGGCGGAAGGCAATGTTCCTGGCGGCGATGGTGCTCGCCTTGTTGGGCGTTGTGGATTGGATCACGGGCCACGACTTCACTCTAGCCGCGTTCTACATCGTGCCGATTTCCTGGGCCTGCTGGACTGGCGGGCGGGGGGCTGGATTGGTGTTCGCAGCCCTCAGCGTTGCCGTTTGGCTCGTCGCTGATTTGATGACTCACCACGTTTATCCCTATGCGCTGACCCCCTATTGGAATGCGTTCACTATGCTGATGCTGTTCGCCGTGCTGGTGCATTTGCTCTCCGCGGTCCAATCCACCAACCAGCACTTGGAAGCGACGGTGCAACAACGCACCGCGGCCTTGCGAGCGGAGATCGCCGAACGCCAGCGGTTGGAAAAGGCGAATCTGCAGTCGGAGCGGCTGGCCATGATTGGCACCATCGCTGCCCAGGTTGCCCATGAGATCCGCAACCCGCTGGGCTCGATCACGCTGAACCTCGATTTGATCTCCAAAGAAGTGGAGAGCCTGGCCCATACCCGCAACCACCCGGCAGAGGAAGGGCGCGCCTTGGTCGGCGAAATGCGCCGGGAGGTGCGCCGCATTCAGGAGGTCGTTGAGGATTACTTGAAGTTCGCCCGGTTGCCGAGGATGCAGCGCAGGTCGTTGAACGTGAACGACCTTCTGGAGCAGAAGCTGGCCTTCATGGGAGCGATGTTCGACGACGCCGGCGTTTCCCTGCGGACCGAGTACGATGCGGGGTTGAAACCGATCCTCGCGGATGCCGGGCAGTTGTGGCAGGCCGTCCTGAACCTCGTGGTCAACAGCCTTGAAGCCTTACCGGCGGGCGGCACGCTGGGCATCAGCACCCAGAACACCAACGGCGGTGTACTCCTGTGCGTTACTGACAATGGGGCGGGCATGAGCGAGGAACAATTGGATCAATTGTTTGTGCCCTTCTTCACCACCAAGACGCGAGGGACCGGCCTCGGGCTGCTGCTCACCCAACAGATCCTCAGCGAGCATGGGGCCGAGATCAAATGCGTCAGCACCCTCGGCAAACAAACCACGTTCACTGTCCTTTTTCCAGCGGATGAAAACCCCTGAAACGCCAGCCAAACCCCAAATCCTGTTGATTGATGACGATGAGCGGCTGCGGACGGCCGTCAGCAAAGTGCTCGCCGCCGAAGGCTACGCCGTGATTTGCGTCGGCTCCGGCCGCCAGGCCATTGACCTGTTGAAGGCCCAGTCCTTCGCGCTGGTAGTCAGCGACCTCATCCTCCCGGACCTGGACGGCCTCCAATTGGTGAAAACCGCCCGCCAACTCCAGCCCGAAGCGGAAGTGGTGATGATTACAGGCCATGGCAGCGTAGGCGCCGCCGTGCAAGCGATGCGGTTGGGCGCTTATGATTTCATCGAAAAGCCCGTCGACAGTTCCGGCCTCTTGAAAAGCGTCGCCAAGGCGCTGGAAAAGCAGCGGTTGAGCAGCGAGAACCGGCAATTGCGCCGCCAGCTTCAACAAGGACGAACGCTTGACACCCTGATCGGCCACGCCCCAGCCATGCGGGCGGTCAAGGCGCTCATCCGGCAGGTTGCCCCCACCAACCTCACCGTCCTCATCCAGGGTGAAAGTGGCACCGGGAAGGAGATCGTCGCCGATGCACTCCACCACCTCAGCGACCGCCAGGACAAACCGTTCATCAAAATCAGTTGCGCCGCGATTCCGGAAAACCTGTTGGAAAGCGAGTTATTCGGCTATGAACGCGGTGCGTTTACCGGGGCCACCGCGGCCAAACCCGGCAAATTTGAACTGGCTGACGGAGGAACGCTGCTGCTGGATGAGATCGCGGAGATGAGTCCGCAGTTGCAGGCGAAACTGCTGCGGGTGCTGCAGGATGGACAATTCCAGCGGTTGGGTGGGATCCGCAATCTCCAGGCCGATGTGCGCGTGTTGGCCGCGACCCACGCGGACATAACGGAACGGATCGCCCAGAAGCAATTCCGGCAGGATCTGTACTTTCGAATCAACACGATCCAAGTATCCCTGCCAGCCCTGCGTGAGCGGCGGGAAGACATCCCGCTGTTGGCCAGTCATTTCTTGAGAAAGTTCTCCGCCGAAATGGGCCGAGTGGATCAGGGTTTCGCTGCCGAAGCCATGCACCGATTGATCGCGCACACCTGGCCCGGCAACGTCCGCGAACTGGAACATGTCATCCAGCGGGCCGTGGCACTCGCCACAGGCGATACGATCCAGGAGGTTGCCTTCGCTCCCACCGCGTACGACCGGGGGGAAGCCACGTCGGAGGCCCCGAGCGGTTCGCGAATCCTGATCCCCATTGGCACCACGGTCGATGAAGCAAACCGGCGATTGGTGGAGGCCACCGTCGAGCAGTGCGGAGGCAACAAATTGGAGGCCGCCCGGATGCTCGGCATTCCCGCGCGCACGATGTATCGGCACTTTCGCGATCTGGGGCGTTGAAGCGCCTTGGCCACCGTGGCATTGCGACCGCCATTCTGGCATAGCCGGACGGGTTTTCGCCGGGAGGGGAGTCTGCCAATGCTCTATCCCTCAATGAATTCCTCCGTCCCTTGATATCTGGCATCACAAGGGCTAACCACCCGTTGGTTGAAGATGACTGTTATCGGAAAACGTGGGTTGATGATTTACGATGACGCGGTCGTGTCCCGCGCGTTGAGCTGGTCATCGGGTCGTTGGAGGCGGGAGGTCAGGAGCACAGGCGACGGTGCGGAAGGACGCAGGCGCCGTGCCCACCAGGGCGAACATTTTGATCTCGCCAGCCAGGACTCCGAATGCCTAAAATAGTCTCAAGTAAAATCATCAGTCTGCCCCGCCATTCTGATGCAGCCGTGGGGATGGCCGAGGCAGTAACCAAAAATGACATGTTTATGAACCTCCAACTCATCCGCCGTTCCGGTCTCCTCAGCTTGGCCTTGGCCTTCAACATCCCGTGTCTTGGCGCGGCTCCGCTCGGCACGGCCTTCACCTACCAGGGTCGCCTGCAGCAAGCCGGTGCCGCCGTCACGGGACTTTATGATTTCCAATTCAGCCTGTGGGACAACAGCACCAGCGGAACGCGATATGGTTCCGTGCTGACCGCAACCGCCTTGGGGGTAACCAACGGGATATTCACGGTGGGACTGGACTTTGGAACCGTGTTCACCGGCACGGCCCTGTGGCTGGACATCGCCGCCCGTTCAAACGGGGTTGCCAGCTACACGGCGTTAACCCCGCGCCAATCCCTGACGCCGGCCCCATTTGCGAATTATTCCACCCTGGCGTACGGGGCCAGCCTGGCGACGCTGGCGAATACGGTCGCGCCCGGCTCGATCACCGCCGGATCCCTCGCTCCCGGGGCAGTCACTCAACTCGGTTCACCCGGCGGCAGCTACACCAACGCCGTCCAGGTCAGCAGCAATGGCTGGGTCGGCATCGGTGACAGCACTCCCTCCGCGGCTCTGGAGGTCACGGGTGGGTCGCCCCTGCTCGGGTTGACGGTGTATGGGTCCGTGCAGGACGGCCTGGGGAATACGACCAATCTCCTGGGCGCCCAGGGAGTGGCCGTCTCGGGCAACCTGGTCGCCGTGGCGAGCGGAGCGGATAACGCCGTGACGCTGCTCGACAGCAGTTCCAGCACCCTGAGTTGGCGTGCCAATCTGCTCAATACGCAGGGCAATTTCACCAATCTCAATGGAGCCATGGGAGTGGCCTTTGGTCCCAATAATCTCCTCGCCATCGCCTCCACCCGCTCGAGCGCCGTGACGCTGGTCGATGCGAGCAACCCGGACAACCCCGTCTGGAAGGCGGCGTTGGTCAATGGCGTGGGCGGTTGG
>TBL_comb47_HYPODRAFT_10008818_pt1 | contig 10221 bp, 5 predicted proteins | sample TroBogypolimnion_40_FD_10682 | JGI IMG/M metagenome (IMG submission 10682)
CGGGCAGGCCTTGCTTGGCGCGCTCGGCCTCGCTGGCGATCATGTCTAACAGAACCGGCTTCATCGCGGTGGGAGCCGGCACCAGCCGCTGGAAACGCAGCAGCTTGGAACGGCCGGTCACCGCGTTGAAAAACAGGGTGGCGTCGTTGCCGAACTCCGGCTTGCTTGTCAGATAGGAGAAATCGGTGTAGAGCCTGGCGGTGGACTCGTTATAGTTGCCGGTACCGAGGTGGACATAGCGGCGGAGGTGGCCGGATTCGCGCCGCACGATCAGGCAGATTTTGGCGTGGGTCTTGAGGTTCTTCACGCCATAGACGATTTGCGCGCCGGCGCGTTGGAGTTCGTCGGCACGGTGGAGGTTGCGCTCCTCATCGAAGCGGGCCTTGAGTTCGACGATGACGGTGACGTGCTTGCCGTTTTCGGCGGCGTTGATGAGCGCATCGATGATGCGGGATTGGCGGGCGGTGCGATAGAGCACCTGTTTGATGGCGATGACGTCGGGGTCGGCGGCGGCTTCTTCGAGGAGGCGCAGGATCGGTTCAAACGATTCGTAGGGATGATGCAGCAGCAGGTCGCCCGCGGCGATGGATTCAAACATCGAGGCGCCGGGGACGATGGACGGCGGGTTCTGCGGCGGCCAATCCGCATCGCGCAGGTGATCGAAGCCGGCGAGGAAGCTCAGCTCCATGAGCGAGGCGAGGCCGGGCGGGCCATCACACTGATAGATTTCCTGCGGACCGGCGGCGGCCACGGTCTGGATCAGGCGGGCGAGGCCGCGCGGAGCATCGCCGCGCAGTTCGAGGCGCACGGTGTCGGCGAACCGTCTGGCTGTTAGGACGTCCTCCATTTCGCCCGCAAGATCGATGGCGTCTTCCTCTTGCACGGCAATGTCACCGTTGCGGGTGACGCGAAATGCGGTGGTGGAGGTGACGGTTTCGCCGGGGAAAAAGCGTCCGGCCAGCGAGGCGACGAGGTCCTCGATGAGGACGAAGGCATGTTCGGTGCCCACGCCGGAGACCGGGACGCGGCGGCCGAGGGTGTCGGGCACGGGGATGAGGGCGTGGCGGGAGGTTTGGGTTTCCGGGTCCACGAGGCTGCAGGCGACAATGATGTGGAGGCCCGGAATGGCGGGTGGCGGGCCTGCCGGGTCAATGGCCAGCGGGGTGAGCAGGGGAAAAATGCTGTCTTCAAAGGTGGCGGCGGCCTTGGCGAGTTGGGTTGGCGTTAGATCGCGCGCTTGCAGCAGGCGAATGCCGGCTGCATCCATCGCCGGCAGCAAGGTGGCGGCCAGCAGCTTGTACTGGTCGGCGGTCATTTGCACGACCCGCTCGCGGATGGCGCTGAGGCAGCGCGCCGGGGTCAGGCCGGAGGCGTCAGGGGCTTTGCGGCCGCTGCGCCGCAGCAGCATCAGGCCGCCGACGCGCACCTGGAAGAACTCGTCGAGGTTGGAGGCGCTGATGGCGAGGAACTTGAGCCGCTCCAACAGCGGCAGCTCCTCGCGCAGCGCTTCGTTGAGGACGCGTTGGTTGAATTCCAGCCAGGAGAGTTCGCGGTTGAGGAAGGGAGGCATGAGGATCGGAAAAGGGTTATCAGTTATTGGTTATCAGTTATCATGGAAGAATATCCGACCGATCCGACCGATCCGACCGATCCGACCGATCCGACCGATCCGACCGATCCGACCGATCCGACCGATCCGACTGATCCGACCGATGTGCTATCTCTCTAATTGTCTTCATCAATGACGACGCTCAGGCCGAAGACTTGCTCGAACAGATCGGCCTTGGAGGCCATGGCGAGGCGCTCGACGGCGGCATCGGCGATGCTTGGCAGGCGCAGGCGCAGTTTGCTCGCATCGCGGCGGATTTCGATTTGCGAGACGCGCTGGGCATGGGTGCGTTCGAGGGCGTCGGCCACGCGCAGGATGGCCGCGAGCATGGAGACGCGGATGCGCTCGTCGGTGGTTAGGGCGCTGTAGCTCGGGTGTTCGAGGCGTGGACCGGAGTGGCGGTGATAGCGGGCGATGAGGGCCACGAGGGTGACATCGAGCCGATCGAGGCCGAAGATCTCGGAGTTGAGGATGATATATTCGGAGTGTTTGTGATGGGCGCGCGGGCTGATATAGGTGCCGACCTCATGGAGGATGGCGGCCACCTGCAGCAGCAGGGCATCGTGCGGCGTGAGGTGGTGCAGGGCGGTGAGTTCATCGAAGAAGCGCGCGCACAGCGCGGCCACATGCTCGCCATGGCTGGGGTCGGATTGATAGCGCTCGGCCAGGATGCGCGCGGAGCGGATGACTTCCTCGGCGAAGTTTCCCGTTAGATCGCGGGACAGCAGCAGGTCGTGCAACAATCCCTGCTCGTATTCGGTGGTGGGAATGTGGATTTCGGTGAGTTTGAACGATTCGGCGATGGCGAGGTTGATTTCCAGCGCGGGCACCAAGGCCTCGGCGGTTTGGTAGTCGAGTTGGAAGCGTTTGACGCTTTCCACATCGCTGAGCATGGACGTTTCCATGGTGAACTGGCGCAGGACTCTAACCGGGCACAGCGATTGGGTGTGATTGAGGCGGGCGGCGACGGATTGGATTTCGTCGCCAATGAGGATCAGACCGGTGATTTGCAGGTCGGAGAAATCGTAGCGGAGCTGGGCGAGGTTGCCCGAGACGTGTTCGCGGATGACGCGCAGCATCGCCTGGCCCTCGGCGTGGGAGCCTTCGACGGCCTCGCGGGTGCGGTGCGTGCCCATCCGATAGCTGGTGTAGCGGGTGATCAGGCCGTCTTGAAACAACAGCGCGCGGGTGTTGCCCGGGCCGACGTGCACCACCAGCGTGGTGTTTTGGCGCAGTGCGGGCAGGTCGTGGAGGCGGCGCCGGGTTTTCAGATAGATCAGGCGGGTCATTTCGCCGTCGTCGATGATGGCCACGCGCAGGCCGCAGGCGATGCGGATGCGGTTCATGACGGTTTCGTGGTTGGCGGCCTCGCTGAGGATATTGGTGGTGGCGGCGCGCGTGACGTTGTGCGGATCGAGGCCGAGTTCGGCCAGCGATTTCTGATAGCCCTTGATGATCGACACGACCCGCTCGGTGGTGGCCTGGCTGACGCTGCCGAGGCGGAAAATGTCGCGGGCGATGGGGGCGGGTTTTTCCAAAAAATCCACCGGGACGAGCGAGCCGTTGGGGTTGCGCTCGGCGACCATCATCGACACCGAGCTGGCGCCGATGTGCAGGGCGCTCAGCAGGGTGAGCGGAGCGCCGGGGCTTTTCAGGGGTTTGCGCGGGCGTGGCATCGGCCCATGACAGCTTGGAATGGCCGCCAGGGCAATTGCGATTTTTGGACGATGCCTGTTTTCGGGCGCGGGGTGCTGTGGATTCGGGGCAAAGAAATCACTGAAATACTGAGTGCACTGAGGTCACTGAGAAGGAACTTGGATATTTTTCAGTGATTTCAGTGGTGCTCAGTGCCTCAGTGGTGAAATACGACCGCAATATCGTCAAACCGCGCCCAGCGTGGGTAGGACTGCCTAAGACAACCACGGATTAATGGATTACACGGATTGCACGGATTTGGAATTATTTCAGTGGTTTCAGTGGTGCTCAGTGCATCAGTGGTGAAAATTATCCGTAATTCCATCAGCCCGGCACGAAATGACGGGCATCGCATTCGCGGCGTTCCTGCTTGCCATCGGACGGGGGGGCGTGGATAACCCGTGCATGCCAGTCAAGGGAGCACGCGAACGCTATTTGGTGAGACACGGATCGAAGGTGATTTTTGAAACGATTGATGCCCAGGAGAAGGCCTTGTTTGGCGATGCCAGCAAGGAGGAGCAGGCACCCCAGTTCGAGGTGTTGCGCGCGGAACTCCAGGAATTGCAGAAAGTGCTGTATGCGCAGAACAAGCAGCGCGTGCTGGTGGTGTTGCAGGCGATGGACACCGGCGGCAAGGACGGTTGCATCAGGAACGTGTTCTCGCGGATCGATCCGCAGGGCATCCACGTGTGCTCGTTCAAGAAACCCACCGAGGAGGAACTCGGGCACGACTTCTTGTGGCGCATTCACTCCAAGGTGCCCGCCAACGGGCAGTTGGTGGTATTCAACCGCAGCCATTACGAGGATATCATCGCGGTGCGGGTGAAGCGGATTTTTGCCGCGGAGGTATGGCACCGACGCTATCGTCACGTCATAGAGTTTGAGCGCATGTTGGTGGAGGAAGGAACCACCCTGGTGAAAATTTTCCTGCACATTTCCAAGGACGAGCAGAAGCGCCGCCTGGAAGGACGCCTCGCCAACCCCGGGAAGCATTGGAAGGTCAATCCCGATGATCTCAAGGACCGCGCGCTATGGGGGGATTTCATGAGCGTGTATGAGGATGTGATTTCCCATACCTCGACTTTGCTGGCGCCGTGGTATGTGGTGCCGGCCAACCGCAAGTGGTATCGCGACCTGTGCGTCGCGCGCATCATGGTGGACACCCTCAAAAGCCTGCAGATGGGTTTTCCGCCCATCACCTGGGACCCGAGCACGATCCACGTCGGGGATTGAGGCAAGCGCATTGTAGCGGCGCTCTGTGAGCGTCGCAGCCAATGAGTTGCGCTTCAGCATTCGCTTGCGACGGTCACAGACCGCCGCTACAAGGCTTGCCATTCGCTGCGACGGTCACAGACCGCCGCTACAAGGCTTGCCATTCGCTTGCGACGGTCACAGACCGCCGCTACAAGGCTTGCCATTCGCTGCGACGGTCACAGACCGCCGCTACAAGGCTTGCCATTCGCTGCGACGGTCATAGACCGCCGCTACAAGGCTTGCCATTCGCTGCGACGGTCATAGACCGCCGCTACAAGGCTTGCCATTCGCTGCGACGGTCACAGACCGCCGCTACAATTCCATGTTAGAGCACGCGCGACCACAGCACCTTGAGGTAGCGCGACTCCGGGTAGTTGGAGAGCGTGGGATGGTCGGGCCCGGCACCGGTGCGGTCGAAGGTTTGCAGGCGCAGGTCGCGGCGGTGGGCGGAGGTGATGACGATGCGCTCGAATTCACCCGCGCCTAACTGGCCGGAACAGGAACAGGTGACAAACAGCCCGGCCGGGGCGACGAGTTGCAGCGCGAGCTTGTTGAGGTCGGCGTACTTGGCGACACCGAGTTCGTCCTCGCGGCCGTGGATGAACTTTGGCGGATCGGCGACGACAAGGTCCCAGGTGCGGCCGTTCTCGATCATCGTGCGCAGCCAGGTGAAGGCATCGGCATGGGTGAACTTCACTTTGGCGGAGTTGAGGTTGGCATTGCGCTTGGCCATCGCCACCGCAGTCTCGTCGAGATCGACGGCCGTGACTTCGGTGGCCCCGCCCAATGCCGCGGCAATTGCGAAGCCGCCGGTATAACAACACAGGTCTAACACGTTTCGCCCTGCTGCCAGCGCGCCGAATTTTTTCCGGTTGTCGCGTTGGTCGCAGAAGAAGCCGGTCTTGTGGCCATCGCTGAAATCCACCTCGTAGCGGATCCCGTGTTCGCGGATCTTGACCGAGCGGATGTTATCGGAAACCGCGCCGCCGACCCGCGGGATGCCTTCGATGCGGGCGAGGTCGGGGTCCACGCTAACGATTTGGCGGCGGGTGCCGAAACACTCGTGCAGCAACGGCAGCCACCTGGGCAGGCGCTGCCAGGCGGCGAGGTTGGTGATTTCCACCGAGAGCACATCTGCGAATTTGTCGGCCACCATGCCGGGCAGGAAATCCGCGTCGCCGTGGATCGCACGGTACGAGTCAGTGTTGGCATCAAGCTTTAGGATGTCGCGGCGAAACTCCGCGGCACGGCGGATGGCGGTCTCGAAAAACGATTCGTCGAGGGGTTCTAACGAGTGGCTGACGACCCGCAGCGGCATGCGCGACTTCGGGTTCCACAGGCCCCAGCCGAAAGGCGTGCCCTCCTTGCCGAGCACTTGCACCAGCGCGCCAGGCGTGGCGTCGCGCGACACCTCCCCGATCATTTTCGGCCAGATCGACGGGTGGAACGTTTGATATTTGATTTGAACAGTCGGCACGGCGGCAAGCAGGACGCAGCGCCGGGGGAATGTCGAACCAATTGATGCCGGAACGGCAAAAAGACACCACGGATTGCAGGCATGAAGAAGTCGCGACGATGCTGGGCAGGGAGGCACCTCTGACCCACGATGGTTTTTAATCGCAACGCCCGTTGTGCCTCCGGCGCGCCCCTTCACACTTGGAAAATATAAAAATTTCGGTTTGACACCCGACGGGAGGGCTGGCTATTTCACATCCAGTTTCAAGAAACCAGCGGATAAACCCATCATGAAAAACCCATCCACGTACCGTTCCGTGTGCAACGGCTCTCTAGTCGCACGCATCCTCGCCCTCTGCAGCGCCGCCTTTCTCGCCACCCCCGCTCTCCAGGCCGCCGACACCAATGGCACATGGACCTTGGATGGCAACGGCTCGTGGAGTGACACTGATACAGTCAACTGGAGCGGCGGCACCGTGGCCGATGGCTCGGGCTTCACCGCCGACTTCAGCACGATCGACATCACCGCCGACCGCATCGTGAGCCTCGCCGCCCCACGCAGCATCGGCAATCTAATATTCGGCGACACCACCACGGCAACGGCCGCCGGCTGGACACTGGACAACGCCGCCACTCCCGCCAACATCCTCACCCTGGCGGGCACCACGCCCACCATCACCGTCAATGCCCTCGGCACCGCCAACACGCCTCTAACTTTGTCACCCAAGACCGCTATCCTCAGCGGCGTCATCGCGGGCAGCGACGGCCTGACCAAGGCCGGTGACGGCCGCCTCAAACTCACCGGCACCGCCAACACCTACACCGGCCAAACCGTCATCAACGGCGGCAAGCTGAGTTTCTTGGGCGAGGGCAGCCTGGGGGCCGTTCCCAGTGTGTTCGATCCCGCCAATATCACCATCAACAACGGCGGGGTGCTCGAAATGACCGGGCTCCTAGATGTAGACGGCAATGGTGCCAACGTTGCCCTGAGCGCCAATCGTGGCATCACTTTGGGCAGTGGCGTCCAGATTCTCCAACGCAATCACCGGAGTTACAATTTTGGCGTCAGCGGCATCATCTCCGGTGCAGGCGGCTTGGTGCTCTCGACCGCGGCAAACGCTGACCAGGGCGGCGGCAGTGGCTTCGATATCAACGCTGCCAATACCCACACTGGCGACACCTATTTAGGTTGGCCGGCTTCGCAGCAAAAAGGCTTTCAGGTTCGAGTCAACCATACCCTTGCCTTGCAGAACAGCACGCTGAACTATGTGAACTATTTTGGTAACTCGGAGAACATTTCCAGAGAAAACGTGGCACTCTTGGCGACGAACTGCACCTTGGGCGGCCTGTCGGGCGGAGTCAATGCAACACAAGTCAAGAACCTGACGGTGCCTGCGGGACTGAAGGTTGGCAACAACAACAAGGACACGACATATTCTGGCAATCTCATCGGCGGCGGCTCCGTTGAAAAAATCGGCAGCGGCAAGCTGACACTCACCAGCAGCACCAACTCCTACACCGGCGCCACCACGGTTTCCGCCGGCACCCTGGCGCTCGGCGCGAGCGGCACCATTGCCACCAGCGCCAGCATCACCTTGAAGCCGGGGGCCTTGCTCGATGCGAGCGCCAAGACGACCTACGTGTTGCCCGCCTCGCCGAAATCCATCACCTTCCAGATCGATGGCACCAACTCAGGCTCCAGCGGGCGGATCAAGGCCGCCGGCTTGGACATCACCACCGCCGTCGTGGTGTTCACTCAAGTCAATTCGCCGCTCGATGACTCGGTTTACATTTTGGCGGACTATACCTCGCTTACGGGGGCCGCGTTTGCCTCGGCGACGCCGCCGCCCGGCTATAACCTTGACTATGCCTATAACGGCGGCACCCAGATTGCCCTGGTTTCCACCGGTGGCGTGAGCGCGTACGACTCCTGGGCCTCTGCCAAATTGCTGACCGGTGCTAACAACGGCAAGACCCAGGATCCGGACAACGACGGCCGCACCAATCTGCAGGAATTCGCCCTCGACGGCAATCCGCTCAGCGCTGTCAACGACGGCAAGATGGTCGCCAAAATCGCCACCGTCGGGGCCGAAACCAACGTGTTCACCCTCACCCTGCCGGTGCGCGCCGGAGCGGTCTTCAGCGGCAGTGGCGGCCTGACCTCGGCCGCCATCGACGGCGTCATCTATCACATCGTAGGCTCGGCCGACCTCAGTAATTTCACGCTCAACGTCACGGAAGTCAGCCCGGCGCTGGGTGCCGGTTTGCCGGCTGTTTCCAGCGGTTGGACCTATCGCACGTTCCGCACTCCGGGCAGCGTCTCCGCTCTCGCCCCTCGCGACTTCCTGCGTGTCGGCATCGAGCAGGCACCCTGAGGAGCGCCGGGCCAGTGGTTGAGATATGGCATCCGCCCGCAACAAACGCATTCATCCCACCCGCCGCGGCACTCGCGCTGTGCCGGCTGCCAGTGAGCCGGTTCGTGACGAAGCGGCGGTGCCGCTGGCCGGCCGCAAGAGGAAGTTCCGCCTCATCACGGTCGGGCTGGTCTTGCTGGTATGCTGGGGCATCCCGGAGGGGATCGTGCGCCTGGCCAATCCGCCGTTGGAGGCGTTCAAGGCCATCTATTTCGCGGGTGATCCGAACTCGCCCAAGTTGTTCATGAAAGACTGGCGGCTGCATTGGAAGTTGCGGCCCGGAGTGGCTACGGACTTCTTGAAGGTGGCGGTGCGCACCAACCGCTACGGTTTCCGCGGCGCCGATCCGGAGCCGGGCCGCCGCGTGGTGTTGTGCATGGGCGACTCCACTCCGTTCGGTTGGCGCGTGGAGGAGTCCGACTCGTTTCCCGTAAAGCTACAGGCCCGCTTGGATGCGGTGGCCAAGTCCGCAAAGACATGGAATGTCATCAATGCGGGAGTGCCGGGTTACACCTCGTTTCAACTCCGACTGCAGGCGGAGCAACTCGTGGCACGCTGGAAACCCGCGGTGCTCGTCGTTTGCGTCGGCAACAACGAAGCCTGGCCGGTGGAGCACTCCGACCGCCAGGTGGATGCCGGCCGCGCCCTAACCGGACGCTTGGGCGCGGTGCTGTCGGCAAGCCGATCCTTGCTGTGGGCGGCCGAAAAGCTGCGGCGGGAAGCACCCCGGCCGTTCATTGCCCCGGCCCTCGAATCGGCGGTGCCGCGGGTGTCGCGTGAGGAGTTTGGGGAAAACCTCCGCGCCATCGCCCGTGCCGCCCGCGCGGCCAACGCGCACCTGGTTTTCCTCAGCCCGCCGGTCAATCTGTATTGGCCACCCACGCGCTTCAACCAGTTCGCAGGCTGGGAAAAATGGCAGGAGTTCTACCAGTCCATGCAGGACCTGCGCGCCACGGGCGACGCCAACGAGTTGTTAGCAAGGGCCACCACCGCGCTCGCCGAGCATCCGGACTCGTTCTACGCCTTGTGGATCAAAGGCAGTGTGCTAACCGATGTTGGCGACGTCGATGGCGGCCGGGAGCTGTTAGAGCAAGCTATCGAACATCATCCGTTCCCCGAAAACTGCCGCCGCTCATACCGCCAGGTCGTGGCCGAGGTGGCCCAAGATGAGAAGGCGGGCTTCGTCGATGTCAACGCGTTGTTCATTCAACACGCCGAGCGGCCCATTCCCCAACATCTTTACCTCGATTGGTGTCACCCCACGCCGCAGGGGCATGCCATCATTGCCGACGCCCTGTTTGAGAAACTTGCCGGTGAGGGCAACTGAACGTCCCGCGCCATGATTCCCTTGCCCGATTGTTGCCATGAATCGACTTGAAATCCCTGCGGCGTGCCTTGGTGTGGTCATGCCAGTCTATATGCGATCTGGTGCATTCTGAAATCCCGTTTCTAGCAAAATGCACCCGCTCCGCATCCCGCGTGCCGTCCAGGGAAACNTCGCCCTCCTTCGCGCTTGCGGTTTCACGTCCGCCGCCGCACCCTTTCCGCGATGAAACCCAGTCGTCACTCCCGTGCCCGCGGGCATGCGNCCGCAGCCGAGCGCCGCGCCGCCCGGCCGGGCAGTGGCGCGGAGCCGCCGGCGGGCGTGGCCGAGCCGCACGCGCAGCCGCGGGCTGAGCTGACCTGGCTCTATGCGGCGGGCCTGCTGCTCGCGGTGTTGTTTGCCTATCAACCCGCGTGGCACGGGGGCTTGCTGTGGGATGACAGTGGTCATGTCACCCGTGCCAACCTGCG
>TBL_comb47_HYPODRAFT_10008819_pt1 | contig 10220 bp, 9 predicted proteins | sample TroBogypolimnion_40_FD_10682 | JGI IMG/M metagenome (IMG submission 10682)
TGCAAAGTATCAAGCCGAAGAAGGAAGTCATGATGACCTTGTTATGTGCTGCGTTCTGTTCTCTTGGTTAGTACATCAAGACTATTTCAAAGAACTAAGCAACAACGATGCAAGACTTGAAGTTTTGGCCAACAACCAGAGACTTATTGAAGAAAATCTTGTGCCATTTGGTTATGTTGATGAAGCATGGGAAGATCCCAATTCGGGTGATGATTTCGAGTCATCCTTCCGACAGTGGTTGATGATGTAGCATCTAGTATTGTGTTTTTATAAATACATCAAAGGAAGCATATTCATAATCCAAGATAAGTGTAAGGGAGATAACAATGGCAATTCAAGTCAGTCCAGGTGTAAGCGTAACCGAATACGATGCAACCACAACAGTACCTACCGTTTCGACTACAACTGGCGCTATTGCTGGTGTATTCCGCTGGGGACCAATCGGTCAGTTAGTTCTAGTAAATTCTGAAGTAACTTTGTGGAAAAGATTCGGTAAACCAACCAATCTTAATGCCGAAACATTTTTCACAGCCGCAAACTTCCTTGCTTATGGTAACTCACTATACGTAAGTCGCGCTGCTAACACAACAGATACTACAACTGACGGTTATGGTACATTTAGTGCTATCGCTGATACAAGTGGCGCTATTGTTGCTAACGTTGCTGGTAATACATATTGGGGTTCGAACGTTAACGCAAACTTCAATATCACAAACCAGACAGCATATAATACTGCTGCAAACAATGGTCAGTTTTCTTCAAATCCAACATATCTCTATACTGCAAAGTATCCAGGTGCAATCGGTAGCAGCCTTACAATCTCAACGGTTGATACTGCTAACGCATATTCATCAAACTTGGTGAATATCTCAAATACCACATTCGCTTTCAACTCAAATACTGCTGTATTATCATTCAACGATACTTCAGTAATCATCAATGCTGCTACTGTTGCTGCTAACCTAGCATCATATGCCGCATATCAAGCATTGACTGTTGGCGATTGGATTACTGCTGGCAACTCATCAATTGGTACACAGACACTACAAGTTGCATCAAAAGGCACTGCTCCTTCATTAGTCATCAATGCTGGCGCAACTTTTACCGCTTCGTCAAATACTGTTACTGGCCTAAGTGGAATGTCAAATGCTCTCATTGGTTTCTCTGTAAGTGCTTCTATTGCTGGTCTTGCTAACAACACAACTATTGTTTCAGTTCCAAGTTCAACATCAGTTGTTCTATCAAGCGCATTCACAGGATCAACCGGTTCAGCAACATTCAAGGCTGCACAAGAGTTCCTAAACGTTTCATTCTATACTCCATACACACTATCAACTCCATATGTTGCATCAGGCAATGTTGGTCGTCTATGGCAGTATTACAGTTCTGTAACTGGCGCACCAGCGGTTTCTTACTACGGTCAGAACTATGGCAATAGTGCTGCTGTCGATAGCATTCACGTTGTTGTCGCAGATACACTAGGCAAGTTTACTGGTGTTCCAGGGCAAATCCTAGAAGTATTTCAGGGGCTATCACGCGCAACTGATGCGAAAACCGTTGACGGCGCAACTAGCTACTATCTAAATGTTTTAAATCAAAACTCAAACTATGTTTGGGTAACAAACCTGCCAACTGCTTCATATGCCAATACTTCAGCCAATATGACAACACTAACTGATGTTGTTCCTACAACTATCGCTTTTGCTGGCGGTCAAGATGGCTTCTCAGAAAGCAATGTTGGATCAAACATCGGTGCAATCACTGCCGCTTATGATCTTTATAAGTCAACCGAACGCGCTTCGATTTCTCTTCTAATGACCGGGAAATCAGACGAAACAAATAGAACGCTACTTGGCAACTATCTAATCCAGAACATTGCTCAGCCACGTATGGACTGCGTTGTGTTCATTTCACCAAATGCTTCATCAGTTGTCAACAACGTAGGTAATGAACTTGCTTCTGTTCAAAACTTCCGTGCTGGCTTAACAGCATCTTCATATGGTGTCATGGATTCTGGCTACAAATATCAGTACGACAAGTACAATGACGTATATCGTTATGTTCCACTAAATGGAGACATCGCTGGTCTATGCGTATTTACCGATAATGTTCGCGATCCATGGTGGTCACCTGCTGGTTTCAATCGTGGCCAGATCAAGAATATCGTTAAACTTTCTTATAATCCAACTAAAGCAGATCGCGATATTCTATATCCACTAGGCGTCAATCCAGTTGTGACATTCCCAGGTCAGGGCACAATCTTGAATGGTGATAAAACACTATCAAATCCATCTGCCTTTGATCGTATCAACGTCCGTCGTCTATTCATTATTCTTGAAAAGACAATATCACAAGCCGCACAGAACTTGCTATTTGAGTTCAACAACTCATTCACGCAAGCACAGTTTGTTTCGCTTGTCACTCCTTTCTTGAAGCAAGTTCAAGGGCTACAAGGCATTCAAGACTTTAAGGTAGTATGCGATTCTACGAACAATACTCCTGCTGTCATCAATGCAAATCAGTTCGTTGGCGACATTTATATTAAACCAGCACGATCAATCAACTATATCCAGTTGAACTTCGTCGCCGTAAGGTCAGGTGTTGATTTCTCTGAAATCGTTGGACAGTTTTAATAGAAAGAAATAGGAGAATAAACAATGGCTCAGAGTTTTGATATCAATAACTTCAAATCGCAACTTACATATGGAGGCGCTAGACAGTCGCTATTCAGCGTACAGTTTACTAATCCAGCAACTACAGTTGCCGACATTAAGGTGCCTTTCCTTGTAAAGGCATCTTCTATTCCAGAAGTTTCACTCGGAAACTATCAAGTTCCTTATTTTGGTCGTAAAATCAATCTAGCGGGCGACCGTCAGTTTCAGCCATGGCAAGTAACTGTAGTCAACGATGAAGACTTTCTAATTCGTGACGCCTTGGAGAATTGGTCAAATGCGATCAACTCTCTACAGACCAACATTCGATCTGCTGGATTTAATGATACATTAGCATACAAATCTACTGCTATTGTAAACCAGTATGACCGTCAAGGTAATACAATTCGTACCTATACATTCGATGGCATTTATCCACAAGATATCACTGCTATTGGTCTAGATTGGAATGCAACTGATCAGATTGAAGAGTTCAATGTTACATTCCAATATGATTACTACAATGTTTCTGGTACAACATCAACACTATCTACACAATAATGACATATAAGTAGATTATAAAACGTCTACTAAGGAATTGTAATGGTAAAGTTATTTGGTTGGGAATTTAAAAGAGAAGAAGAACAACTAGACATCCCATCATTTGCTCCTAGAGAGACAGATGATGGGGCTCTAGTTGTTTCTGCTGGTGGTACTTACGGTACGTATCTCGACTTAGAAGGTTCTGCTAGAACTGAAGCCGAAATCGTTGCCAAGTATCGCGAAATGTCTATTCAGCCAGAAGTAGAACTGGCGGTTAATGATATCGTTTCGGAAGCGATTGTTAAAGAAGACAATAAAAAGATTGTCGAAATCAATCTAGACGATCTAGAATATGCCGACAATATCAAAGAACGTATTTCTCAAGAATGGGAAAAAGTTTCAGAGTTATTTGATTTTAATAACTACGGCTACGAAATCTTCAAGCGTTGGTACGTTGATGGTCGTCTATACTACCACGTGATGATCGACATCAATGATCCTCGTTCAGGCATCAAAGAACTACGCTATATTGACCCACGTAAGATCAGAAAGATCCGTCCAGTCAAGCGTGTTCGTAAAGGGCAGATTTACACCAACGTAACAGACTCAGAGTTCTACATGTATAATGAACGCGGCTTCAAAGGCGCTTCTGCTACGGGTATGGACAATCAGGGGCTACAGATCGCCAAGGACTCAATCGTTCACGTCACATCTGGTGTGGTCGATAAGGATAATAAAATCGTCCTTGGCTATCTACACAAAGCAATCAAGCCACTTAACCAGCTTCGTATTCTAGAAGACGCTACCGTCATCTACCGTATCTCTCGTGCGCCAGAGCGTCGTATCTTCTCAATCGATGTTGGCAATCTACCAAAAATGAAAGCCGAGCAGTATGTTCGCGACATCATGGTCAAGCACAAAAACCGCTTGATCTACGATGCCACGACAGGCAACATTCGTGATGATCGTAAGTTTATGACGATGCTAGAAGACTTCTGGTTCCCTCGCCGTGCTGATGGTGGTGGTACTCAGGTTACTACATTGCCTTCAGGTCAGAACCTAGGCGAACTAGCCGACGTTGAATATTTTGAAAAGAAACTTTATCAGTCGCTAAACGTTCCTGTGTCTCGCATGATCAGCGACTCTGGATTCAATCTAGGGCGTTCATCTGAAATCAGCCGCGATGAGTTGAAGTTTCAGAAGTTCATTCTTCGCCTTCGTACCAAGTTTGCAGAACTATTCTACAAGACACTTGAAAAGCAGCTTATTCTAACTGGTGTTATTTCAGACGTAGACTGGAAAGACATTCACAATAAGATTCACTTTGACTTTCAGGTTGACAACTACTTCGCAGAGTTGAAGCAAGCTGAAATCATTACAAACAGAATCAATACACTTGCTCTAGTTGATCCATATGTTGGTAAGTATTACTCAGAAGAGTGGGTACAGAAGCAGATCCTACAGCTATCAGATGATGATATTGCACAGATGCAGATTGAAATGCAAGAAGATGTAGAGAAGAACTTTGAGTTGCAGAAACAACAAATGGAACTTCAAGCACAACTTCCTCAGCCACAAATGCCTGATGACGGATCTGGTGCACCAGCTGGACCTCCTGGACAACAACAAAGTGGGCCAGAAGAACCTCAGCTAAGTCAGTAATACTATAAATATAAATAAGAATAATCAAAAAGTGGAGAATATTATGTCAGACTATGATTCATCAGATATCGTTAACTTTGCTATTGACGGTAATATCGTCGGAGTTCAAGCAGCCGTTGATTCTATTCTAAAGGATCGCGTTGCAGAAATCCTAGACGATAAGAAGATTGAAGTAGCAAAGAAGTTTTTTAACACAGAGGACTAATATGGCTGACCAAGACAACAAATCAAAGATGGCGATTCCAAATCAGCCTAAGGACTTGGCTCGTAAACTAGTCAAGGCTCCTGCTGAAGACATTGCCAACTACGTTCTTGGTGATGCAGCTAAAGCTGGCATTAAGAAGTTTGGTGCAGCACATCCAACACTTAGAAGCAATCAGCCAAATATGTCTCCAAAAGAAAATGAAGACACTTTTGATGGTGGTAGCGTAAAAGATGATACAACTCGCCGCGCCGACTATGAAACTGGCCAAGACGAAGCTGCATATCGTAACGGACATGGCGAAACAAACAAAGAAAAAATCAAAAAGAAAGTTGCCGAATCTGTAGTTGCTATGGCTGCACGTAAGGTAAAGGTAGAACCAGTCAATGCACAAAAGAAAGGTGCAATGTCTACGCATGGTTCAGAGCATGAAACCTCAGAAGTTGCTGGTGATGATACATCAGAACCGCAACAAAAGAAGCATCATGTAAAGATTCCACCACAGGTTGTTACCAGCGAAGCGTATCTATCAGAACTAGGTGAGCCAATGGCTCCTGCTCCAGCAACTTCAGACAGCCCAGGTTGGTCAGGTCAATCATCTTCATCAGATCAGCCAGGAATGGGCAAAGACGGCAGCAACAAGAACACAGATTCAGATGCTGGCGACGATGACAGCGACGAAGGTGCAGACGAAACTGTAACTGCCGCTCGTGACAATCTTGAAGTGATTGCCACACAAGCCGCCGAACTATACGAAAACATTGAAGACAACGCAAAGCTTCCTGATTGGGTTCTAGAAAAACTAGAACTAGCCAAGAACTTTGTCAACTCAGTCGCAAAGCATATCTCGGACACTAAGGACGAAGATAGTGACGATGAAGACGATGACGGTTCAGAAAACAAAGACAACACCGATACAGCAAAGCCAACTGCTTTCAAAAACAACGGTGAGCAAGCACTAGCTAAAGAAGAAGTCCTATCAGCTAAAGCTGGTCGCGCAGGCAAAGACTTGGGCAAACCAGGCAAAAGCTTTGCTATGATTGCTGCTAAAGCTGGTAAGAAATACGGTTCAAAAGAGAGCGGCGAAAAGGTTGCTGGTGCAATACTCGCTAAGATTCGCAAAGCACACGGAGTAAAGTAAGATGAAACTCATTTGCGAAATGCTAGACAGCAAACTTGATGTTCTAAAAGAAGCCACTGAAGGTGGCAAGAAGCAATATCATGTTGAAGGTGTTTTTCTCATGGGTGATCGCCCTAACAAGAACGGTCGTATCTATGAGTCAAAAGTTCTTGCTAAAGAAGTCGCTCGTTACACAAAAGAACTTATTGAAACAAATCGCGCATACGGTGAACTAGGTCACCCTGCTGGTCCATCAATCAATCTAGATCGTGTTTGCATGATGATCAAGTCGCTTCGCCAAGAAGGGTCAGACTTCATTGGTAAAGCAAAGATCACAGAAACACCAATGGGATTGATTGTAAAGAATCTTTTAGATGAAGGCGCAAACTTAGGCGTTTCATCGCGTGGCATGGGAACACTAAAATCAGTCGATGGCATCATGCGCGTTCAAGATGACTTTATGCTTGCCACTGCTGCTGATATTGTTGCTGATCCTTCCGCACACAATGCATTCGTTCGTGGCGTAATGGAAAACGTTGAATGGGTTTATGACGTTGCTGCTGGTTCTTGGAGAGCCGCAGAGAAACTAGAAGAAACCAAAAAAGAACTAAAGAAGATGTCGATGACGGAGATTTCTAATAATCAAATGCGTCTTTTCGAAAACTATCTAAGTTCTCTCGCGACGAAAACATTTTTATAAATAGCATATAGTAAATAAAAGGAAGCAATAGTCATGGAAGAAAAGACCATTCAAGATAAGGATCTTCGCGATATCGCAGAGAAGGCAGCCCGACATGCACATAAATCTGGCATGTCAAAAGAAGAAGCCCATCAGCATATCTATGATGAAGTAGAAGATGCTAATGAAGGTCATCCACACGCTGCTGCTGTTGCTCACGGAAAACGCCACTACGCAAAGGTATGTTCAATGAAAGAAGAAAATCTACAAGAGTTCGCCGCTTCCGATGGTATCAGCCACACAGCCGATCCACTAGGTAAGGATGGTCATAAAGGTCGTGATGCTGATAAGCTATCAGGTGGTCAAGAAGCAATGCCACAGTTTGCTACTAAAGCAGAAGCTATCAATGCTCTTATGGCACACGTTTCAGGTATGCCAACACAGAAGATCGGTGATATCTTCAAGGGTCTAACCGACGACAACTTCAAGCACGATGCATCAAAAGCCAAAGCTACTCGCCGTAATCCTGGTGCAATGGCCAAGGACGATATGTCAGACGGCGAAACTATCGCACAAATGCATCTCTCACCAACATCAGCTAAGGGTTCATCAGCCGCTACTATCGCTGCTGAAGACCTAGACATCATGTTTGGTGGTGAAGAACTATCAGAAGAAGTACGTGAAAAAGCACGTACCATTTTTGAAGCTGCTGTTAATGCGCGTTTATACGCTGAAGTTGCCCGCATCGAAGAAGAGTTTGAATCAAATCTAGTTGAAGCCCTAGCAGACAAGATTGAACAACTATCAGAGAACGTTGACAAGTATCTCTCATATGCCGTCGAACAATGGGTTGCAGATAATGAGATTGCTATTGAATCAGGTCTAAAGGCTGAAGTCGTTGAAGGCTTCATTCATGGTCTTAAGGATCTATTTGAACAAAACTATGTTGATATTCCAGAAGACAAAGTTGATGTTATCGAAGAACTATCACAGCAAGTGATTGATCTTGAAAGCCGCGTCAACTCAGTTGTTAAAGAAAATGTTGAGTTGAAGGATTATGTCGATTCTCTAGAAGTTGATAGAGTATTCGCAGAAGCAGTTGATACACTTCCTCTAACACAACAAGAAAAGCTTCGTTCACTTGTTGAAGGCATCGAATATTCAGACGTGACTGAGTTCACTAAGAAGCTTGGTGTAATCAAAGAGACCTACTTCCCAACTGAAGGTGGAAAGAAAACAGTCGCTTTGACCGAAGCAACAGACTATGAAACTGATGACGATGATCATTCAGACGTATCTGGACCAATGTCAGTATACATGAGAGCAATTTCGCAATCTGCAAAAAAGTAAAAATATAAATAACTGTAACCCAAATAGAAAGAAAAAGGGAGAACACAATGTTACTCAACGAACAGATCCAATCAAAGTGGGGCCCAGTGCTTGAACATCCTGATCTTCCAAAGATCCAAGATGCACACAAGCGTTCGGTTGTTGCACAGCTACTTGAAAACACCGAAATCCGCTCTACGCGAAGCTGGTGCCCAAGGCTCAATGCAGTCACTTCTAGAAACTTCAGACTCAGCCCCAACTAACGTTTCAGGTGGTTCACTAAACTACGATCCAGTGCTTATCTCACTAGTTCGTCGTGCGATGCCTAACCTAATCGCTTATGACATCTGCGGTGTTCAGCCAATGACTGGTCCAACTGGGCTAATCTTCGCTCTACGTCCACAGTATTCAAACCAGGCTGGCAACGATGCGTTCTACTACGAACCAAACACTGCCCAGTCATCATACTACGGCTCAAACGCTTCTATCACTGCTAATACAACTGTTGGTAACACACAGGTTGTCGGTGGTGCTTCAAGCGATCTTGGTGGCGTCTATGGCGTTTCAAACACTGTCATTGTTTCAGGTAACTCACAGACCTACAACTTTGAAGGTGGTATGCAGACCTCATATGCTGAACAGCTAGGTTCAACCACACTAGGCAACGATTTTGCTCAGATGGCCTTCTCAATCGATAAGGTTACTGTTACTGCAAACTCACGCGCTCTAAAGGCTGAATATTCAATCGAACTAGCCCAGGATCTAAAAGCAATCCATGGTCTAGATGCAGAAACAGAACTTTCAACCATTCTTTCTGCTGAAATCCTTGCTGAAATCAACCGTGAAGTCGTTCGTACAGTTGTTCTAACTTCAGCCCCAGGTGCTGTTGATACTACTAACCCAGGCGTATTCGACCTTGACGTTGACTCAAACGGCCGTTGGTCAGTTGAAAAGTTCAAGGGCCTAATGTTCCAGATCGAACGTGAAGCTAACGCTATTGCCAAGGCAACTCGTCGTGGTAAAGGTAACATCCTAATCTGTTCATCAGACGTTGCTTCTGCTCTACAGATGGCCGGTGTTCTTGACTACGCTCCTGCTCTAAACAGCAACAACCTCCAGGTTGACGATACAGGCAACACCTTTGCTGGTGTCCTAAATGGTCGCATTCGCGTCTATATCGATCCATATGCTGGTGGTAACTACGCCGTTGTCGGTTACAAGGGTTCATCAGCATTTGATGCTGGTGTGTTCTACTGCCCATACGTTCCACTACAGATGGTTCGTGCAGTTGGTCAGGATACCTTCCAGCCAAAGATCGGGTTCAAGACACGCTACGGCATGGTCGCTAACCCATTCGCTGCTGGTGCAGTCAACGGTGCTGCTTCAACTACAACTGGTGCGCTCGTTCAAAATCAGAACGTTTTCTACCGTCGTTTCGTTGTTGCGAATATCATTTAAAAATACACTTTATATAAATACTCTTGCGAGAGTATTCTAAAGTAGCACTAATGCTCCCGCGATAACATCAAGGGAGCATTTTTGTATGCAGAAATATGGTTTCGTTTACATTTGGTTTGATCGTAAGCACAAAAGATATTACATTGGTTCTCATTGGGGCAAAGAAGATGACAGCTACATCTGTAGTTCTACGTGGATGAGAAACTCCTATAATAGAAGAAAGAGGGACTTCAAACGCAGAATCATCATCAGAGTATATACAAATCGTCAAGATTTGTTAAACATAGAACATGAATATCTAACGATGATACCAGACGATCAACTTGGCAAAAAGTATTACAACTTAACAAAACATTTAAACGGACATTGGACAACAGAGGAAGATAAAATAAAAACAGTGGGTCAAAAGATATCAGAAGCCAAAACAGGCAAATCAAACGGACCTAGACCACAGGAAGTAAAAGATAAAATCAAAGAAACTAAACGTTCTCGATCATACATCAAAACACCAGAGATGCTTGTTAATATGAGCAATGCACAAAAAGGCAAAAAGCAATCAGAAGAAACCAAGAGAAA
>TBL_comb47_HYPODRAFT_10008820_pt1 | contig 10218 bp, 12 predicted proteins | sample TroBogypolimnion_40_FD_10682 | JGI IMG/M metagenome (IMG submission 10682)
TGCCAAATCTAGGGGCTATGGTCGATTCCGTCCCAGGCAACCAAGAAACACCAAAACCACCTTCGGGTAGTTTTTTCATTTGTGGGTATTATTGAAAAACCCATTTCTAGGAAGAAAACATGCTCAAACTCTACTATCACCCATCACCCAACCCAGCAAAAGTAGCTCTATATTTAGAAGAGACCAATACACCTTACGAAATTATTGTGACTGATACTCGCAAGGGTGATCAACACAAGCCAGAATTTAGAGCAATTAATCCTAATGGGAAGACGCCTGCTTTAGTTGATGGCGATATTAAGGTGTTTGATAGCACTGCGATCATGTTGTATTTGGGCGAAAAGATTGGCAAGTTTATGCCAGCAAAGACTCCTGAGGCACACGCAGAGTTTTACTCATGGCTCACGTTTATTGCTACTGGTATTGGGCCTTATTGTGGACAAGCGGTTCACTTCAAGCACTTTGCTCCTGAACCAAAAGAATATGCAGTCAATCGTTATGACTTTGAAGCATGGCGCCATTGGCTATTGATTGAAGAGCGCCTGTCTAAGCAACCCTATATGCTTGATGAATACGGCATTGTGGATATGTCAGTATGGGGCTGGGCAAGAGTGATTCCTTTTGTATTGGGCGAAGGAGCCTGGGAAAGGTTGCCTAGTGTCAAACGCCTTTTAGATGAAATCAATGCCAAGCCCAGTGCCCAGGCTGTTGAGGCGATCAAGACCAAGTTCACCTTCAAGACAGAGGTCGATGAGGAGTCTAGAAAGAATTTGTTTCCCAGCAACGAGCGTCTAAATAAATAGGATCGACATCCTAGGCCTTGGGTCGATTCCGCCCCAGGCTCCCAAGAAATACCAAAACCACCTTCGGGTGGTTTTTTATTAATCGGGTTTAGAATGGCCAATGTTATATTTCTTATTGCGGCTCTTTAGCTCTCTCCCGCTGGCGGTTCTTCAAATTATTGGCGCTTGTATTGGGCTTTTGATTTACTTGTGCTCTCCCCGGTACCGCGGGCGGCTATATAAAAATCATCAGAGTGCTGCTAATTATTCTGGATTTAAATCAACCCCATGGAGGGTGGCAGCCGAATCCGGAATGATGTTTGCTGACACCTTATGGATTTGGAGACATCCAAAATCCTCTATCAATAAAGTGGCCATTGAAAACTTGGATCAAGTGATTGAGCTATCCAAAAATGGAAAGGGCTTAATTGTTCTTGCCTCACATTTGGGAGGCTTTGAAATAGTGCCTCGTATTTTTGCTAAGCATACAAGGGCAACTGTAATGTATAGGCCAGCCCGAAAAGTATGGGTGAATGAGCTAATGCTTAAATCACGAAAACACACTGAGATTGAGTTTGTTGAAGCAAATATTGGCGGGGTTCGTCAGATTAAGCGAGCTTTAGTAAAAGGTGAGGTAGTCGGCTTATTGGCGGATCAGGTGCCTAGCGTTGGCGATGGAGTGTGGGCTAAATTTTTTAATCAATATGCCTACACAACATCGTTTCCAGTTAAATTGGCTCGCCAAGCAAATGTGGCAATCCTTTTTGTGGGAGCAGAAAGACTGGGCTTGGGCAAGGGCTGGCTAATCAAGAGTCGACTGATGACAGAGGAATTTTCAGGCTGTCTAGTGGATGCATGTACAGAAATGAATCAATATTTTGAAGAGATGATACTTTCAAAGCCACATCAATATATGTGGTCATATAACCGCTATAAAATTCCTGCCGGGGCAGAGATGGCCCCCATTGAATAAGACATGCGCTTAGCCCTGGTTGATTCGGCCCGGGCCACCAAGGGCCACTAAAATCACCTTAGGGTGTTTTTCATGTTGGGCAATATCGTTAAAACGACATGCGATGCTGAGGTAAGCCCGTNAATTCGGTCTCAGCAAACCAGAAGGGTAAAGAGCATAATAAAAGTAGATTAAAAATAAGAGGCAACTAAATGCTGGATACGCTTATTTTGAGCAGAATTCAATTCGCTTCGAATATGACTTTTCATATTCTTTTCCCAACGATATCGATTGCTTTGGGATGGGTGCTGTTTTATTTCAAAGTTAAATTTAATAAAACTGGTGACTCGGTGTGGGGTGATGCTTATCAATTCTGGGTCAAGATATTTGCTCTAACCTTTGCCCTGGGTGTTGTTAGTGGTATCACGATGAGCTTTCAGTTTGGGACTAACTGGCCTGGATATATGCAAACGGTAGGCAATATCGCAGGACCTTTGCTAGGCTACGAAGTTTTATCGGCATTCTTCCTTGAGGCAACTTTCTTAGGAATTATGTTGTTTGGCTCTAAGCGGGTTTCTCAAAGAGCCCACACTATCGCCACATTCTTGGTTGCCTTCGGCACATCACTTTCTGCATTTTGGATCATTGCCTTAGATTCTTGGATGCAAACCCCGCAAGGGTTTGAGATGATCAATGGTCAAGCCCATGCGACCAATTGGATTGAGATTGTCTTTAATCCTTCGATGCCTTATCGCCTCTTTCACATGATGACGGCATCATTTTTGACAGTAACATTCTTAATTGCAGGCATTTCTTCTTATCGATATTTGAAGGGTATCAATCTTGCGGGTAATCGAGCGCTGATTAAGTTAGCGATGAGTGTGGCGATAGTATTGACCCCATTACAAATTGTGCTTGGTGATTCGCATGGCCTAAATACACTCGAGTATCAGCCGGCAAAGGTCGCGGCAATGGAAGGAATTTGGGAGACAACAAAAGGCGCCCCTGCCGTTTTGTTTGCCATACCCGATCAAAGCGTCAAAGCTAATCAATACGAAATAGCGATTCCAAAGCTTGCATCTTTATATTTGACACACTCATTTGTGGGTGAAGTGAAGGGCTTGGATGCTTTTCCTGGCGCAACCCCACCAGTCGCCCCTATTTTCTTTGCTTTCCGCATCATGGTCGGGATTGGTATGTTAATGCTCTTAACCGCCTGTGTTGGTTTTTATCTGACCAGAAAAAGTAAAGAGCTGCCAATCTGGCTCTTAAAGGGTCTCAGTGTGATGACTTTTTCTGGTTGGGTCGGTGTGGTTGCTGGCTGGTATGTGACCGAGATAGGCAGGCAGCCTTACCTAGTGAGTGGGGTGCTAAAGACCGCGGATGCGGTTACTAAAGTACCTACCAATATGGTTTTGGGTACGCTCGTGATGTACCTTGCGCTGTATTTAGGGTTGATTGTTTCTTACATCTGGGTTGTTTTTTATCTGGCAAGACAAACTCAACCCGTGCATATTGTTAATGGGCAAAAACCAGGCTTGAATAACGGCATTGCAGGAGCTTAATAATGATTCCTAATTTATCCGAGCCTTCTGGTTGGTTACCCCTTTTCTTTTTAGTTGCCATGGGCATTGCCATGGTTGCTTACGTTGTTTTAGATGGATACGACTTGGGCGTTGGCATCTTATTGAATCAGGCAAACGAATCAGAAAAGGACATCATGATTTCATCAATCGGTCCATTTTGGGATGCTAATGAAACTTGGCTTGTGCTCGGAGTCGGCGTTCTCTTGATTGCCTTTCCAATGGCCCACGGAATTATTTTGACTGAACTCTATTTGCCTGTTGGCATCATGTTGGCCGGTTTAATTTTACGAGGTGTATCTTTTGACTTTCGTGCAAAAGCACATTTGAGTCAGAAGTCAGTCTGGAATTTTCTATTCTTTTTTGGTAGTTTCTTGGCTGCAGCATCTCAAGGGGTGATGGTCGGTAGAGAAGTGATTGGCTTTGACTCGGGATACTTGGGCTGGATATTTTCATTTATCGTAGCGCTTTGCCTACCTGCTGGATATGCCCTATTGGGGGCTGGCTGGCTGATTATGAAAACCTCTGGCGAGTTACAACTCAAGGCAGTGGGCTGGGCAAGAAGGTGCCTCTTATTTACTGCGCTAGGGGTAGGAATCATTTCTGTAGCAACACCATTCTTCAGTTCAGAGATTGCTGCTAAGTGGTTTAACTTCCCTAACGTCTTTTTCTTATTGCCGTTCCCAGTTTTGTCCTTGGCTTGTTTTATCTTGATTGATTTGACCTTGTTAAAAATGCAGAAGAATAAGCCCGCTCCCGTTTGGATTCCTTTTGCCCTAAGCGTAGCCATCTTTGTACTAGCATTTTTAGGAATCGCTTACAGCATGTTCCCCTACATTGTTGTGGACAAAATGACCATTTGGCAGGCGGCTTCAGCTACCGAGTCATTGTGGGTAATATTTTGGGGTGCTGTAGTTGTGCTGCCAACGATTATTGGATACACCATTTATTCTTATAAAATCTTTTGGGGTAAAACGGAACCTCTTAGCTATTACTAAGATAACGGCGGGGCTAATGCAAGAATTTCTAAAATTACCTAGGGTGTTGATATGAACAATTTCTTGGATCCAGCAATTCTCTTTTTTGTCTTTGGTGCTTTTGCTGGTGCCGTTAAATCCAATCTAGAAATTCCTCAGCCTATTGCTAGATTCTTATCGCTCTATTTATTGATGGCTTTGGGTTTAAAGGGTGGCTTTGCTCTGCATAAATCAGGATTTACTCTCGAGATTGGCTTAGCACTTGGGTTGGCAATATTTTTGGCAATCATCATCCCTCTAATGGGGTATTTAGTTTTAAGAACCAAACTCAATAACTATGATGCGGCTGCTATTGCCGCTACTTATGGTTCAGTTAGCGCTGTTACATTTATTACTGCGACCCAAGCACTTGATCAATATGGTATTACGTTTGGCGGGCATATGGCGGCTGCAATGGCCTTGATGGAGTCCCCTGCAATTATTCTGGCAATCTTGTTAGCCAATAAGGCAAGGGCATCGACTACGAATTCAGCGCAGTCGACGGGTATGTCAAAAATCCTGCATGAATCATTTACGGATGGCGCGCAGCTACTCCTTTTAGGCTCAATGATAGTTGGCTTAGTCAGTGGTGATAGCGGGCAAAAAATAATGGCCCCATTTTCAATCGATTTGTTCAAGGGGATGCTTGCCTTCTTTTTGCTTGATATGGGTTTAATGGCAGCCAAGAACTTTGAGGGATTAAAGGGTAAGCCGCCCATTACTTTGGTTTATGCAATTGGCGCCCCTTTGGTTCATGCCTCTATTGCATTGGGACTGTGCAAGTTATTGGGCCTGCCATTGGGTGATACCGTTTTATTAATGGTGCTTGCCGCTAGCGCTTCTTACATTGCTGTGCCGGCAGTGTTAAGGCATGCTCTTCCAGAGGTAAACCCAGCTCTATATATGGGAATGTCATTAGGCATTACCTTCCCCTTCAATATCATTTTAGGGATCCCACTGTATGCCTATGTTGCGGGCCTAACTTACTAGATGGCATCCCTCCTCTGTTCTGGTTGACTCCGCCCTGGTCGGGATTAGAATGAATCATAACCAGCAGGAGGTGAAGTGATGAGCTCTAAAAAATGGGTGGGTGGATTGCTATTGAATGTTTCGGTGATTTCTTTGGCTGGCGCCGCTATCCCTGAGCCACCAAATCCTTTGGCCAACATCAATCTGAGTTTTGATCAGCGCTTTGAGCAGATGAAGCAAATAGATGCTGCATTGCTTAAGGCAACACCAGAAGAGCGAAAAGCATACTGGCATCAGAGGCGNGATCAAATGAAGGTCTTAAGCCCCGAAGATCGTCAGTTGCTTCAGATAAAGATGAAGGCTCAATGGCAATCCATTACCCCTGAGCAAAAAGAGAAAATGAAGGCCGAGAGAAAAGCCTTCTTTGATGGACTAACACCAGAAGAGCAGGCAGACATGAAGGCCCGTAGAGATAAATGGGAAAACATGACTCCCGAGGAGAGGCAGAAGTGGCTTAAACAACCCAGCTAGGTTGAGTAAACTGCCCCCTATTTCAATGAGCGACTTTATTGGGTTTAGTCCGAAGGCTTTCCAATTTCTTGAAGAGCTTACCGATAACCAAACCAGGGTTTGGTTTGCTGAGCATCGCTCGCAGTATGAAGAGTTTGTGCGTGAGCCTATGAAGCACTTTACAGACGCCCTGTCTGAGAGTCTCGCTAATAAAGATGTGCCATTGTGGGGTGATCCCAAAAAATCCCTCTATAGAATTAATCGAGATGCACGGTTTTCAAAAGCAAAGCATCCATATAACATGCATGCCAGCGGGCTCTTTACTAGAACTGGCGACAAGTATTCTCCGGGTGTCCTCTATTTTCGTTTAGACCCCCTAGGCAGCAGATGTGCTGCAGGCTATTTGCAACCAGAACCCCATAATCTAAAAAAACTTAGACAGGGGATTTTAGATAACCCTAAGGCTTGGCTATCCCTTGAGAGGTCTCTAAAAAGAAAAGGCTATGAGTTTGATTACTCAAACACATTGGCTCGAATTCCGAGGGGCTTTAATGATGTTCCCAAAGAGATTGAAAGAGCAATTAAGCTAAAAGGTTGGATTATTAGAAAGCAGTTGCCCAGATCAATGATTTGCTCGAAAGAATTAATTAAAGAAGTCACTGGATTTGCTCAAGATATGCTTCCCCTTCTCAGCTTTGGGTGGCATGCATTGGCTCAATTTTCAGATTAGAGGCCAAGCAGTAGCGCTACTCGCAAAGTTTTTTAAACAACAATACGAATTCATAATAAAAAGCAGGAGACAAAATGTATAAGCTCATCGCCTTTGATGCCTATGGCACATTATTTGATGTTTACTCCATGGGGCAATTGGCAGAAGAACTATTTCCAGGGCATGGCCAAGCATTCGCTTTAATGTGGCGCGAGCGCCAAATTGAATACACCCGCCTTGTCACCATGAGTGATCCCAACCCGAACGGCAGTAAACACTANNTNCCATTTTGGGAGNTNACNATTCGATCGCTNCGNTATGTCTGTAAGCGCATGNGCTTAAANCTCACACCAGAATACGAAAAGCGATTAATGGATCAGTATGCCAAGCTCACCGGCTTTGAAGATAGCGTGAGTGTTCTCAAAGCTATTAAAGAAAAAGGTTTATCGACCGCCATACTGTCTAACGGCAGTAGAGAGATGCTGGCTACTGTAGTGGAGAGTAATGGAGTAAAGCCCTACCTAGATCAGGTTGTGACAATTGAAGATGTGCGCTTATTTAAAACCGCTCCTCAAGCCTATGAACTTTTACTCAAAGCATTCCCCGTCAAGAAAGAAGAAATTCTGTTTGTATCGAGTAACGCATGGGATGCTCTAGCGGCCAAGTGGTATGGCTTTGATGTATTTTGGGTCAATCGTCTTGGACATCCTTTTGAAGAGATTGGTGAAAAACCAAACTATGAAGGCGATTCTTTAAGCAAAGTATTGAAAGTTATCTAAGGAGGTATGAATGCTATTAATCACATCAATTATTGCTGCCGCCTTAACGCTTATATTCATCAAACTTTCTTTTGCCGTCATTAGCTTGAGAAGAAAAAATAAGGTTGGCCTAGGAAGTGGTGGACATGAAGATCTCGAGAGGGCTATTCGTACCCAAGGCAATTTTGCCGAATACGTTCCCCTTGGACTGGTCTTAATTGCTTGTCTGGAGTTAAATGGCGCCCCTTGGTGGTTAGTTGCCATACCGGGTATTGCGCTCATTATTGGGCGCTTGATTCATGCAAAAGGCATGAATACCCCTCCACCAGATTTCAGCAAGCGTGTGCTTGGAATGAAATTTACCTTTCTCACACTTATTGCGTTGGCTGCTCTGAACTTGGGGTGGTCTTTATTCTATCTGGCTCATTAAATCTGGAGATTCTTGGGCTTAAGATAGGCTTTATTTATCAATCATCTTTTAATTGAGGTATCGCAACATGAAAAAAATATTTCTCGCGTTAACTGTGACTTTATTTTCGCTAGTCTTGAGCGGTTGTCTTGCCAGCACTACATCTCCAGATGGGGTGAATTGTGATTTCAGCCAAGGCAAGCCATTGTGGGAAATGCCCTTAGATTGTCAGGGTGGGCGTTAATTCATTTTGAAATTTAATCAAGATTAATAGACTTGCCTGATTTAATTCTTCAAGCCTTGGTGCTAGGCTCATTAGGCCTGGCAGCCGGTGTTTTAGGTGGCGTCATTGGCTTTGGCACCACAATCCTATTGATGCCTGCTCTGGTCTATTTTTATGGGCCTATTCAGGCAATTCCTGTGATCGCTTTGGTTGCCACCGTAGCTAATCTCTCTCGCATTTTTTTATGGTGGAGCGTGATCCAATGGCGCGTTTGTTTTGTCTATAGCGTTGCTGCAATACCATTTACGATTCTGGGCGTGAATACTCTGGTGCAACTTGATGAGCGATTAATTGAAATTACGCTAGGAATATTTTTAGTCGCACTAATTCCAATCCGTCGTTGGATGCGCAANCAAAATTTTTATCTAAAACTTTGGCAAATGGCTTTAGTTGGTGCCGCTATCGGCTATTTGACTGGTATTGTTGCAACAACGGGTGCCATTAATACCCCTTTCTTTCTGGCCTATGGCCTCACTAAGGGCGCCTTCCTTGGAACAGAGGCAGCCAGTACCTTATCTATTCTATTTACTAAAGGCATTACATTTCATCAGCTCGGCTTTCTGAATACAACCGCAATCATTCAGGGGCTTCTCATTGGAAGCTGTGTTTTAGCCGGCTCTATTTTTTCTAAGAAAATTGTTCTGGCATTACCAGAAAAGAAATTTTTACTGCTGATGGAGCTGGTGATGTTAATTTCAGGTCTATCCATCCTCGCGATGTCGTTCTGATCGTATTGGCATACCCGCTAGACCAATAAACATGCTGCCTGTAGGCAACTCTTTACTTACTTAAAGCGATACGCAAGCGCCATAAAAATATTGTCCTGGAATGGGCGATTCATGACTGGGCTGTAATTAATCCCGCTGCCCATCCATTTGCGTTTGCCATAGACATTGATATACCAGTTGTCCACTACTGGAATCTCCACCATGAGTCCCGCTAGAAGATTATTTGTTGCGGGAGCGTTGTAAGCAGCATAACCGGTGGCAGTTGAGTCACCAGAGGTGATGCCATAGTAGTAATTGGCATACTGGCTTGACTGCCGTTCCACGCCAATTTGCGGATAGAACATTACTTGTTTATAGGTTTCAATTTCAGCGAAGTATGAAAATTCGTAGAGGGCCCCCTTTGACTTCCCGAAGTCATGATAGGCATTAACAAAAAATCCCCCGATCGGCGTCTCTTGAAAAGTTCCTAAGCCAAGAGGAATCGGGTCACTTCGATTGATGGAGTTGCCATTGATGGATGACTTTATCTTGTAAGTATCTAAGTTAATTTTTCCAATAACTTCAAAATAGCCGTAGCCCATCTTGAAAGTTTTAATGCCCACCTCATCAATGCGAGCAAAAAAACGCTGATAGTCAAAAAAGGCATAGGGCAGGGCTAAAGATTGAGTCCCTTCGGTGCCAATATGTAAGTTGGAGGTATAAACAGCCGCACCGATGTCTCCAATGATGCGATCCGGAAGCGCATCTGGAATATCATCCATAGCGTAAACGGAGGTGCAGATTACGGCAGCCATAAAAAGAGCCGCTGTGCGAAAAATCGATTTCATGTATCTATCATAAGCCTTTGTGGGTGGCTAGAGGTCTAGATTGTCTAGGGCTAAATCCTCTAGATGGCGCGTATCTGCCCAGCCATTTACCTTCCAGCCAAGCCCATCATGACTGATCCAGTTGAGAGAGGCATTGGGTACGGTGATAGCCCTTTCTGCATCTAAAGCCTGATTGCTTGCAATTCTGTACATCATGTCTAATGTGCCCCCATGGCTTACCAACAAAATGGTTTTTCCTGGATGCTGTTGGCAGATTTTGACAAGTGCAGTTTGAATGCGATCTGCAAATTGTTGAATGCTTTCGCCACCACGTAAGTTCTCTTCAATATTTCTACTGAGATGAGATTTCCAAAGTTCTGGTTCACGCAACGGGGCTTCATCAGTAGTGAGTCCCTGTAGTGCGCCAAGATGACGTTCTCTCAGGGCTGCATTCGGTATTGCAGAGGTTTTGAATAATTCTTCAATAGCCTGCGCAGTCTTGGCTGCACGCTGAAGGTCGCTGGTATATAAAACATCAAATTGAAGTTGAATGTTTCTGAGGGCGCAGGCCATTTGCTTAGCCTGAGCGAAGCCCCTGGCATTCAAGTCAATATCGGTGTGGCCTTGAAGGCGGTGTGCAGCATTCCAATCAGTTTCGCCGTGGCGAATTAAACAAAATCGAGTGATAGTCATATGGCAATGATAAAGACGAA
>TBL_comb47_HYPODRAFT_10008821_pt1 | contig 10217 bp, 6 predicted proteins | sample TroBogypolimnion_40_FD_10682 | JGI IMG/M metagenome (IMG submission 10682)
GCACGCCCGGCGAGTAATCCCAGCGGGCCTTGCCGTGCCCGCTTTCCAGCGCGGGCCCGAGCCGCTTCATCTCCGATTGCGCGAGCCGCTCCGACCATTGTAACGGCGTGGCGCCGTCGTACTGCGGCGGGGCTTCCGCGGCAGTCGCAAACCGGGCAGCGAGGGCCAGCAGGGCGATCCCGAGGAGCTGTCGGGCAGTCGGCATCAGGGCGTGGCGCCGAGGGTGACGGTGACGGGTGAACGCATCCGCGCGGCGCAGGCCGCAACGTAATCAGTCCAGGCCCGCTCGGTGGTGAATTCACCGGCAAACGACCAGCCGGCGCCGATCAGGTAGTGCAATGGCTGTCCGGGCGTGGCCTTCGCCAGCACGAGCCGGTTGTGTTCGTCCTCCGCGTAGCCGCGGAAGGCGGACGCCGACATCACGACCGCCGTGGCGAGATCGCCATGCGTCTTTTGCACGATCCACTGCGCGAGCGAGCCGTCCGTCGTGACGGTCGTGAAATCAGTCTTCGGATCCTGGCCCTTGTCGGTTGGGTTCTTGTCCAGGCCGACGGCGACCGTGAGTTCCGAGACGGAGCCTGCGGTCACGGTGAACGTGCTGTCCATCTGGTCGAGATTGTGACCGGCCTCGACCGTGAACCGCTTGGTCTCGGCCACTTTCAGGCCGCCGCCCGCGTCCCACGCCTCGTAGGTGAGTTCGAACACCGCGCGGACCGGGCCGTTCTCGAGCACTTTCCACGTTTGATAGTTGCGGGCCACGAACAGCTGGTGGCCGTCCCAGATGCCCGTGCCGCCGCAGCCGCGAGTCTGGCCCACGCCATACATGTCCATGCCCTCGCTGAGGTCGAACTTGTGGAAGAAATTGTGACCCTTGTTATACCAACGGTCCACGATCGGGTAGCTGACGCGCTTGCACCAGACGTCGATGCCGCTGGAGACGAGCACTTCCTTGTCGGAGCCGGCCGGCGCCGGGGCGGCGAGGCCGGGCCCGTAGATGCGGTGGGCGATCTTGTCGTTCTCCCACGCGAAATCGTCGAGGCGCTCGGGCACGAACCGGGCGAACGCCTTCACCGGAAACGGCGGGGTGATCGCGGCGATCTTCTCGATCGTGAACCCCGCGGACTTCTCCCCCGCTGCAAAGTCATGCTGGAAGAGCAGTTCGCCGTACGCGGCGCCCTTGCCGGTCGCGTCCTTGAGCGTCGGCGCGATATTGGTGACCTGGAAGGGCAGCACATGCCCGGCGGCATCCTTCACTTCGAGATGGTAGATCTGCGCGCCCGGCAGGAGGGCCGCGACGCGGGCCCACGGCACGCTGATGGTTTCGGCGGGACGGGCGATCGACAGGGCGTGGGTGACGGTGACGTTGAGACGTTCGGCTGCGGACAGCGACGCGGCCAGCGCGGCCGCGAGAATCGCAAGGAGGCCGAATTTGTAGCTACGAGCGTGAGCGAGTGGCAGGTCGTCCACTCGCTCACGCTCGTGGCTACCAGGGAATAGCTTCATGGGGATTGGGGTTAACGCGCCAGCCAGCCGCCGTCCACCGGCAGCGTGATGCCGTGCACATAGTCGGAAGCAGGCGAGGCGAGGAAAACGACGGCGCCCTTCAAGTCCGCGCCCGTGCCCCAGCGGCCGGCGGGGATGCGCTCGAGGATGGCGTGCTGGCGGACGGGATCGGCGCGCAGCTGCGCGGTGTTGTCGGTCTCCATGTAGCCGGGGGCGATCGCGTTGACGTTGATGCGCAGCGGGGCGAGCTCGTTGGCCATCGCGCGGGTGAGGCCGCCCAGCGCGCTTTTCGCCGCCGTGTAGGAGACGACGCGGATGCCACCCTGGAAGGACAGCAGCGAGGCGGTGTTGATGACCTTGCCCGCGGCCTGGCGCGCGACAACGGCGGCCGCGAAACGCTGGCTCAGCCGGAACACCGCGCGGAGGTTCACGTTCATCACGTCGTCCCAATCCGCCTCGGAGAATTCGAGGAACGCCGCGCGGCGGATGATGCCGGCGTTGTTCACGAGGATATCGGCCGGGCCGAGGTGCTCCGTGACCGCGGCGAGGATTTTCTCGGCGGCGCCGGCGGCGCCCACGTCGATCTTCACGGTACAACTGCGCCGGCCGAGCTGCGCGATCGCGCGGGTGACGGCAGCGGTGTCCCCGCGGGCGACGAGCGCGACATCCGCGCCGGCTTCCGCGAGGGCGACGGCCAGGTCGGCGCCGAGGCCGCGCGAGGCGCCGGTGACGATGGCCACCCGACCGCTGAGCCGGAAAGTGTCGAGCACGGCGGCCATGGCAGTTTTAGCGCAGCTCGGCGGGCGGCGCGGGGTCCATGTCGGAAAATTCCTGGTTCTCGCCGCCCATGCCCCAGACAAAGTTGTAGTTGGAGGTGCCGACCCCGCAGTGGATGGACCAGGGCGGGGACAGCACCGCCTCGCAATCCTTCACGACGAGGTGACGGGTTTCCTGCGGGCGGCCCATGAAGTGAAACACAACCTGTTCGGGCGGGAGGTTGAAATAGAGGTAGATCTCCGAGCGACGGAGATGCGTGTGCGGGGGCATCGTGTTCCACACGCTGCCGGGTTCGAGGCGCGTAAAGCCCATCACCAGCTGGCAGGTGGGAAAGGCGCCGGGATGGATGAGCTTGTAGATGGTGCGCTCGTTGGCGCTCTCACGCGTGCCGAGCCGCGCGCCCTCGACCCCCTTGAACGGCACGTGCCGCGTCGGATACGCCATGTGCGCCGGGTAACTGAGCAACCAGAACCGCGCGGGTTTCGCAGGATCCTGGGACGCAAAAACGACGTCTTTCGCGCCGCGGCCCAAGTACAGCGCGTCAAACGACTCGAGCCGATACTCGGTCCCGTCGACGCGGACGCGGCCGGGTCCGCCGAGGTTGAGCACGCCGGCCTCGCGCCGCTCGAGAAAATACTGGCTGCGCAGCTCCGACGGATTGTGCAGCCGCACCTCCTTCGCAATCGGCAGGATGCCACCGAGCACGGTGCGGTCGGTGCCCCAGTAGTGGATATCCGCCGTATCGGGCCGGAACAGGCCGGAGATGAGGAACTCCTTCCGCAGATCCTCCGCCACCGAGGCCGAGGCAATGGTCGGATAGAGGCTGTCGTGTAGTTTCATGACGGAGAGCGGGTGAGAGGAAGAGAATGCAAGTTGCGTAGGAACACTCAAGCCCACGGCCGGACCGGCGCCCCGCGAGGCGCCGGACCAGTCCAAACGACCCGGGGCTTAGAAGGAGCCCTTGATACCGAAGGTATAGGCCGTGCCGAACAGTTCACGGCGGTAGAGCTTCGCGTAGTCCGGCGTCACGCCGGCAGAGAAGCGCTGGTCGTCCTGCGGCACGTTCGTCAGATTGCGGCCGTTGAAGAACAGGCCGAAATGTTGGGTGAGGCGGAATTCGAGATTCGCGTCCAGGTAGAGGCGCGGGGCGAAATACTCGTAGTAGGTCACGCCGGAGACGACCGTCGGGGCGTCGCGCTCACGGCCGCGGTAGTTCCAGTTGAGCTTCGCGCTCAGGCGGCGGCTGTCGTAGGACACGCCCCAGTTGAGGGTACGACGCACAAATGCGCTGAAATCAGCGTTCGACGCGCCCTCGAGATGCAAGGCGGTGCCGTTGACAAAGACCGCGACGCCCTTCGTGAAGTCCGACAGGCGATCCAGCGACTGCTGGAAGTTGAATTCCACGCCGGTGATGCGGGCCGTGCCGGCGTTGACGGTCGTCGTGACGATGTCGCCGTTGTTGATGTAGGTGTCCGCATTGGCCACGCCGTTGGCGTTGAGGATGGCCAGGGCGTCGGGGCCCGTGACATTCGACGTGCCCCAGAAGTTGCTGAAATCCTTGCGGAAACCGCCGATCGAAACCACGCCGCCCTTGGTGAAATAATACTCGAGCGAGAGGTCGTAGTTGTTGGCCTGCTCCGCCTCGAGCGCGGGATTCGAAACCTTGATGGTCTGGCCCGTGAGCGTGCTGTCGGGCAGGGAGACGTTGGGCACGATGTTGCCGAGGTCCGGGCGGCCGACGGCACGGTTGTAGGCCGCACGCAGCAGGAGGTCGTCCCGGATGCTGTAGGTGGCATTCACGCTGGGATAGGTGTCCGAGTAGTTCTCCTCCGCGGTGGCGCCGCGGCGGGTATACGTGGTCGTGGCCCCGGACTTCACCGCGAGCGGGCCCTCGCCCATGGCCTTCGTCTGTTCGAACCGCACGCCGTAAACCACCCGCAGGCGGTCGCTGAACGCCTTGGTGTCGCCCATGATGTAAGCGGCGTTGATCTGCTCGGTGAAAAACAGCGAGCCCTGGACTTCCGCCTGCTGGTTGGCGGCGGTGGAAGGCGTGAACAACGAGGGGTTGTTCACGTAGAGCGTCCAGAGCTTGGACGCGCTGGGCCAGACCACCGAATACGGGATGTAGGGCGGGGCGACGTTGTAGACACTGTCCGACAGGTCGTAGGCGTTGACCGCGCCTGCCGCCGCGAGGGCGCCAGTGGGCGTGTAGGTGACCTTGTAACTCTCGACATCGCGCTGCTCATACTGGGCCTGGACGCCCACCTTGATGCTGGTTGGAAGCGTGAAATCGAAGCTGCGCTTCAGGCTCGCCTGCTGGGTGAAGAACGAATCCGTGGCATCCACGGGGTTGTTCTGGATGGAGGTGATCTTGTAGTTGGGATTCCGGACGTCGAAGATGTTGCCGAGCGTGTTGTTGCCCAGCGCGTCGTTGACGGTGATCGTCTGCGGCGCGATGCCGTTGTAATTGCCGTAGTTCACCGTCGCGCCACTGATCTGGTAGGTGACCGCGGAGAAATACCCGTTCTGGTAATCGTGATAGTGGGCGGCGGCGTGGGAGTAGTTCACGCCCGCGTCGAAGGTCCAGGTCGAGCCCGTGTGGGTGAACTCCGAACCGAGGTTGTAGGTGGCGCCGAACTTGTTGCGGAAGCTGGAGCCGAAGTTGACTGAGCCCTTGCCCAGCGCGCCAGTGGTGGAGGTCGGCGTGTACGCGAGCGGCATGACGGCGCCCGTGTCGAAGTTCATGTTCCGGTTGCCGAACTCGTTGTTATAAAAATTATCCTGGAAACGGAGCGACAGGACGTCACGGGGCGACAGCTTCCAATCGGTGGTCAGCTCGAAAGCCTTGCGATGCGTGACCTTGGGGCCGTCCTGCATGGTGTATTTCTCGAGGAAAGGCGCCGTGGGCAGCGTGGCCGGGGCGCCGGTGATGGCGGCGAGTGTGCCGTTGGGCGCCCAAGAGGGATTGGAGCGGTACTGCGGGTTATAGATGTTCGAATCGAGCGCGCTCAGGGTGAAGCCAAACGTCTTGCTGACCGGGACGGCCAGGGTGAAATCGAAGCTGGGCAGCGTCTTGTAGCTGGTTTCGTCGCTGCGCAGGCCGGGGGTGGCGCTGAGCGTCTTGGCGGCGCTGTTCATCGTGCCGAGCACGCGGTAGTCGAGGGTCAGCTTGTTGTATTCAAACGCGCTCTTGCTGATCAGGTTCAGCGAGCCGCCGAGGGCGTCGGCCGGCAGGTCGGGCGTGCGGGCCTTGATGATCTCGGTGCGGGCCGCGTTGTTGATGGAGATCTGCTCCAGCTCGGTGGTGCGCGTGCCGCCGCCGGTCGCGGAATAGGCGATCGTGCCGGAATCGGCGCTGGCGACCCGGTAGCCGTCGAGCATGATCGCGGTGTATTGTGAACCGACGCCCCGGATCGAGATGTTGCGCACGTCGGAGGCGGTGTAGCCCACGCTCACGCCCGGCAGGAACTTCACGAATTCACCGACGTTGCCCTCCGTGATGTCGCCGAACTGGTCAGTGGCGACCACGGTCTTGATCGTGGGGGAAAAGCGCTGCTCGTTGATGGAGATCGATTGCTGGCTGAAGTCCTTGTGTGCTGCCACGACGAAGGTATCGAGCACGACGGCCGCTTCCTTCTCGGGGGCGACGGCGGCCCGCGTCAGGCTGAAATCCTCCTGGGAAGCCTGCCCGGCCTGCACGGCCACCGTGCGGGTCTGCTGCGACAGGCCGGTGAAGAAGATGGTGACCTTCACGTCACCGGCCGGCACCGCTTCAAAGCGGTAGTCGCCGAAGCGGTCGGTAAACGTCGCCAGCCCCGTGCCTTCGATTTCCACGCGGGCATTGCTGAGGTTGGTGCCGTTGTCGACGTTGGTCACATGGCCCATCAGGGAGCCAGTGGAGGCGGCGGGGTCGGCCGCGCGCAGGGCGGGGGCCCACGAGAGGGCCAGCGTCAGCGCCAGCGAGAGCAACCAAACTGGGCGAATCAAGCGGCCGGCGAGGCCACGGGCAGTCGGGAGGGGAGCGCAGGGCATGCGCCGCCCAAAGGAGGGGGAATGCATCTTGGGGTGGGGTTAGGGTTCACCGGTTTCGCCTCCCTGGGGCCAGCCATCACCCGGAGGTGGAGCGAGTACAGGGCGGGGAAACCGAATAAAAAGCAAGTTCACTAATGAACTTGTCATCCATATTTGAACATGGCAGGATTTTGGCAACAAAAAATTTCGGAGTGCCAAAATTCCCCCGCTCTTGAAGATTCGCGGCTCCGCCCCACTGCCTTTTCCCGTGCCCTCCCCACCCACCCTGCGGCCCCCGCCCGCGGCCGACCCCCTCGGCAGCGAGCGCTATGTCATTCCCAACCTGCGCAATGCGTGCCGCATCCTGAAGCTGATGGCGCGCCATCCCAACGGCATCAAGGCCGCGGACTTGGCGCGCGACCTCCGGATTCCCGTCACCACCACGCTGCGCATCATGACCACGCTCTGCCTCGAGGAACTCGCCCGCAAGGTCGAGGGGCGCTTTGAGCTCGGCCCCATCCTGATCCAGTTGGGCAACACCGCCCTCGCCGGCACCGAGATTCGCGAGCTCGCCCAGCCGTTGCTGTTGCGCCTCACGGAAACCACCGACGAAACCTCCCACCTGGCGATTCCCTGTGACGACCGCGCGCTCATCGTGGCCGTGCAGGACAGCCCGCACCCACTCCGCGCCGCCTCGCGCCCCGGCTTCCTGGCCGAGCTGCACTGCTCCTCCACCGGCAAGGTCTTCCTCGCGTATCTCCATCGCGCGCGCATCGCGGAAATCATCGCCGCCAGCCCGCCCACGGCGCGCACGCCGCTGACCCTCACCAAGCTGAACGACATCAAGAAGGAGGCCGACCTCACCCGCAAACGCGGCTACAGCCTCGACAACGAGGAGTTCAACCCGGGCGTGCGCTGCCTCGCCGCGCCGGTCTTTGCCTCGGACGGCACAGTCGTGGCGGCCATCGGCATCACCGCCGCCACCGTGCGTTTTCCCAAGGAGCGCATTCCGGAAATGGCCGCCAAGGTCCGCACCGTGGCCACGGAACTCTCCCGGCTCATGGGCTTCTCCGACCCGGCCTCGCCCCGGGAGGAGAGGCAGTTGAAAGTCGCCGGTTGAAAGTTGAAAGCCCGGCCCACCCGGAATCAGCGCCGATCCATCTCCCGTTTCCTGGCTTCCCCTTAAAAAGCTCCCCCGCCTGATGTCCGCCCCTTTCCAACAGATCGCCCCAACTGGCGGTGCGGTCACCGCCGAGCAAATCGCCGCGCTCATCGCCCGCGCCGCGCCCGCGGCGGACTTCCGCGGCCAGCGGGTCGTGCTCATCATCCCCGACGGCACGCGCACGGCCCCGATCGGGCAGATGTTCAAGGCGCTCCATGCGCACCTCGCGCCCGTCGTCAAAAAATTCGACGTGATGATCGCGCTCGGCACTCATCCCGCGATGACCGACGACGCCATCAACGCCCGCGTCGAGCTTACGCCCGCGGAGCGCGCGGGCGCGTATCGGGACGTGGAATTCATCAACCACGAATGGGACAACCCCGCCGCCCTGCGCGACCTCGGCGTCATCCCGTCCGCGGAGATCCACGCGTTGTCCGGTGGCCGCTTTGCGATGGACGTGCCCGTGCACATCAACCGCCGGCTCTACGAGTATGACCGCATCCTCATCTGCGGCCCGGTTTTCCCGCACGAGGTCGTTGGTTTTTCGGGCGGAAACAAATACCTTTTCCCGGGCGTCGGCGGCCCGGGCATCCTGAATTTCTTCCACTGGCTGGGCGCCGTCGTCACCAACCCGATGATCATCGGCAACAAATGGACGGCCGTCCGTCGCGTCGTCGACCGCGCCGGCGCGATGGTGACGGTCCCGAAACTCTGTTTCTGCCTCGTGGTCGGCGACGGCGGCAAGTTCTCCGGCCTCTTCGCCGGCACGCCCGAGGAAGCGTGGGATTCCGCCAGCGATCTTTCTGCGCAGCTGCACATCACCTACATGGACCGGCCGTTCAAGACGGTGCTCTCGTGCGCGCCGCCGATGTATGACGAGCTCTGGGTCGCCGGCAAATGCATGTACAAGCTCGAGCCGGTCGTGGCCGACGGCGGCGAACTCATCATCTACGCCCCGCATCTGCACGAAGTCTCGCTGACCCACGGCGCCCACATCCGTAAAATCGGGTATCACTGCCGCGACTATTTTCTCAAGCAGTGGGACAAATTCAAAAACGAGCCCTGGGGCACCCTCGCCCACTCGACGCACGTGCACGGCATCGGCACCTACGACGCCAAGACCGGGATTGAAACCCCGCGCGTCCGCGTGACGCTCGCCACCGGCCTGAGCGAAGCCCAGTGCCGCGAAATCAACCTCGGCTACCGCGACTGGCGCACGATCAACCCTCAGGATTTCGCGAACCGCGAGTCCGAGGGAGTGCTGCTCGTCCCCAAAGCCGGCGAGCGCCTCTATCACCTCCGCGACAAACCCAGCTGGGCCGGCGGCGCCGCATAGGGCGGCCGCCATCATGCCGCGCGCGGAGCGCACGGCCCACCCAACCACGCAAATCCCCTCGCGCGCGAGGCGCTATTCCCGGGCATGCCTTCGGCGGCCCGGATCAGTCGTCGTCCACTTCGGCCGAAGCCGGCAGCGACCGCACGAAAGCGGCGTGCACGGGTGCGGGTGGCTCAGCGGCCGATCCGCGCACGGCCTTCCAGACTGCGCGGGTCAACAACCGGTCTTCCACCCGGTCCTCCCGCGAGAAATCCATCCGGGCTGAGAGTTTCGCGGACCGGGTTTTGGCCGGGTTGGTCGCATCCATGTCCACCGTTGGACGCACCGCCACATACGGCGTCAGGTTCGGGGTCGACCCGAACGACGCCACCAGCGGCGCGGCCGCGGCGTCAAACTGCGACAGGGGCTGGAGGCCGAGGATCAGCTCCATCGTCCGCAGCATCGAGCACGTCGTATACGGGGTCGAATCGACCGTTCCGGGCCGGATGTAGGGGCTGATGGCAAAGCCGACCGTGCGGTGGGCGTCGATGTGGTCCGGACCGCTCTGCGCATCATCCTCGATGACGAAAATGGCGGTGTGCGCCCAAAAAGACGAATGACTGACAGCCTCCACAATCTGGCCGAGCGCCCAGTCGTTGTCGGCCACCATCGCGTTTGGCGTCCACGCCTTGGCCTTGCCCCCGGAGGTGTGGTCCTGCGGCAGCCGCAGGATTTGCAACCGTGGCATGTCACCGACGGTTTCGAAGTGATGCAATTGCTCGATGAACCGTGCCGCACGGGTGACATCACGCACGGCCAGATTCCACCCTTCGTAGTTTGGATCCACGTGCCCCGCCAGGGCCGGCAGGTTCGACGCCACAGGTCCCTCCCGCCGTTTTTCCGTGGTCACGAATTCGCCATAACTGCGGTAGGTCACCCCGGCGGCCGCGGCTTGGTCCCAGAGGTAGCCGAGCGCGGGCACCGCCGCCTTGAAGTGTCCCTCGGCGGGATAGGGCACATTGCTCGGGCGATGGCCGTATTCCACGGGCCAGGACTTTTCCACGAATTCCGAGGAGTAACCCGCCATGCTCCACTCATGGCCGCTGGCGCTGACCTCCGCATTTGCGAACAAGCTGTCGAGCAGCACAAAGCGGCGCGCGAGCGCATGTGCGTTCGGGGTGATGGCCTCCGGGAACAAGCAAATGGATGGATCGCCGTTGCCCTCGGCCATGTCGCCCAGCACCTGGTCGTAAGTGCGGTTCTCCTTGATGATGTAGATCACATACCGAATGGGCGAAGGTTGCCCCACCGACGCCGGAATCGGATTGCCCGGCTCGCGCACCGGAGCGGCGGCCGGATGCAGCGACTCGGCGGTGGCCGTCCAACCCGCCAGCGCGGCGCGGAACGCCTCGTCCTGACCGAGGGTGATGATGGCCAGCGAACCCTCAT
>TBL_comb47_HYPODRAFT_10008823_pt1 | contig 10215 bp, 11 predicted proteins | sample TroBogypolimnion_40_FD_10682 | JGI IMG/M metagenome (IMG submission 10682)
GGTTCATTAAAGCCAGCGGACACATTCGCCGTGTTGCACGTGACGTGTTGAGGGCGGTTTTTTCGGATTGCCCTTTCAGCCCAAGCCCGGCGCGGACGGCCCGGAGGCGAGGATCACCTGGACTAAACTGGTGACGACGAGTTCACGCCAAGACGACTCGTAACCCCCTCCCGGCTTACCCGTCGTGCCATTCTTAGTCCTACGTGGTGTGGTCGCACTTCCCGGCTCGCGCAGTCGCAAGAAACGCCTCTTCGATCAGGACTTGGCAGCCCTGGACCCGCCATACTCATCCATTGGCGTGTTCTGCAAGCACTTTGGCGCGCCCTGCTAGTGACGAATCCCCAATTGCAGCTATCTTGCAACCATGACTGCAACCAAAGTCACCAGCGACCGATTCAAGGTCTCGAGCCTCTGGCCCACGCGCCTGCGCGAACACCAGGTCTCCGTTCCGGACGTGCTCCGCCGAGCCGGCCTGCCGACGGCCTTCTTCCAGCAGGAGAAGATTTATGTGACCACCGCCGAACTCTTCGCGTTCTGGCGCGCCGTCGGCGAAACCAGCCACGATCCCGCCATCGGGCTCAAGCTGGGCACCGAACCGCGTTTCGAACGCTACCAGGCCACCGCCATCGCTGCCATCTGCAGCCGCTCCTTCCGCGACGCCCTGCAACGCCTGGGCCGTTACAAAAAACTCACCTGCCCCGAGGAAATCCGTGTCCGCACCTCCGGCGACGAAGCCTCGGTGGAGTTTGTCTACACCCAGGCCGAAGAAGTCCAGCCCGACGTGATGGTTGACCTGGTCCTGTCGTGGATTCTGGCCATCGGCCGCCGCGGCACCGACGGCCAAATCACCCCGCTCCGCCTCGAACTCACGCGTCCCGCGCACCACCGCGAGGTGCTCGAATCCCACTTCGGCTGCCGCGTCCGCTTCAAGGCCAGCCGCAACGCCCTCTTGTTCCGAAACACCGACCTGGACCGCCCGTTCGTTACCCAAAACGAAGAACTGCTCAAGACCATCGGCGCGCAGTTGGAAGCCGAACTCCAGGAACGCCAAGCCGGCACGGACGTCGGCGACCAGGTTAAGCAAACCCTCAAGCGCTCCCTCGCCGGCAAACGCCCCACGCTTCAGCAGGTCGCCCGTGAACTCTGCACGAGCGCCCGCACTCTCCAACGTCGCCTCACCGAGGCCGACGTCACCTTCCAGCAACTGGTCGAAGACACCCGCCGCGAGATGGCGCACCACTACCTTAAACACAGCGCCGTCGAGCTAAATGAAGCTGCCTTCCTGCTCGGGTACGAGGATTCGAACTCCTTCTTCCGCGCCTTTCACGGCTGGGAAGGCACCACCCCTGGCGAATGGCGCACCAAACACCGTAGGGCGGAGTCCCGCGTATCGGATCAATCAATTTATTCTAGCGTTTGAAACTAACGAAAGGAGCTAAACTATTATGCGAGCAACCATCATGTACCGCGCGGGCGACGTTCGTGTTGAAACCGTGCCCGACGCCAAACTCGTCAATCCAACCGACGCGTTGGTGCGCATCACCCGCGCCTGCATCTGCGGCAGCGATCTCTGGCCCTACAAGGATCTCCCACCTACACCAAATGGCCGCCCAATGGGCCACGAAGCCATCGGCGTGGTTGAAGCCGTCGGCAAGGAAGTCCGCAAAGTGAAAAAGGGCGATTTCGTAATCATGCCCTTCGCCTACTCAGACGGCACCTGCGAGTTTTGTCATGAAGGCCTCCAGACCGCCTGTGTCCATGGCGGCTTCTTCGGCTTCAGCCAGGACGTCGGCGGCGCTCAGGCCGAAGCCCTGCGCATCCCCCTCGCTGACGGCACCCTCTACCCCCTGCCAGTGGGCCAGGACGAGGCCCTGCTGCCCTCCTTGCTGACCCTCTCGGACGTCATGGGAACGGGCCATCACGCTGCTGTCACCGCCAGGGTGCGCCGCGGTAGCAAAGTGGCCGTCGTCGGCGACGGCGCGGTCGGCCTGTGCGGCCTCATTGCCGCCAAACGTCTTGGCGCCGAGCAAATCATTATTCTCGGCCGCCACCCGGCACGCATCGCCCTGGCCAGAGCATTTGGCGCCACCGACGTCGTCAGTGAGCGCGGGGAAGAGGCAACCGACCGCGTGCGCAAACTCACCGGCGGCCACGGCGTTCATTCCGTGCTTGAATCCGTCGGCAGCGAACAAGCCATGGTCACCGCCCTTAACATCACTCGCCCAGGCGGCGCCGTGGGCCGCGTTGGAGTCCCGCACTACCAAGGCATCCCTCCGTCCGAGCCGACCTTCTACAAGAACATCACCGTCAGCGGCGGCCCCGCGCCCGTGCGCGCTTACATCGAGGAACTCCTCCCCGACGTCCTCGAAGGCCGCATTCAACCTGGCCGCGTTTTTGACAGCACCGTCAGCCTCGATGAAGTGCCCGACGGCTATCGGGCCATGGACCAACGCAAGGCAATCAAGGTCATGGTCAAACCGTGAAGAACAAACGATCAACTTATGAACATCACAAGAGCAGGCACCCAACCCTCCGTCAAAGGCCCGGCTGACTGGTTCACCGGCACCACGCGCATTGACTCACCCTTCAAGGGTACCGATTCGTCACGCATCACTGGCGCACTCGTCTCATTCGAGCCTGGCGCTCGCACCGCCTGGCATACTCACCCCCTGGGCCAGACCATCATCATCACGACTGGCTGCGGCTGGGCGCAGCGTCTGGGCGGACCTGTTGAAGAAATCCGCCCGGGCGACATCGTTTGGTTCCCGCCCGGCGAAAAGCACTGGCACGGCGCCTCCCCGACCACCGCCATGAGCCACATCGCCATCCAGGAGGCCCTCGATGGCAAAGCCGTGGACTGGATGGAAAAGGTCAGCGACGACCAATACCGCAAATAACCGCACCAAGTAGCACACTATGCCGCACGTCATTGTAAAACTCTGGCCGGGCAAATCCGAACAGCAAAAGAAACAGCTTGCCGAGGCCATCACCAAAGATGTGATGGAAGTACTGCACTACGGTGCAGAGTCAGTCTCGGTAGCCATTGAAGAGGTCAAATCTCAGGACTGGGCGGAAAAGGTCTATAAGCCCGACATCGTGAATAATCCGCGGAACCTCTACAAAAAGCCCGGCTACACAATGTGACCAAGACCGGCGACCTGGCAAACGGTCACACTGAAAGGACAAAAGATGCAAAAGCGCAAACTAGGAAAAAGTAATCTGGAAGCCTCCGCCCTCGGCCTCGGCTGCATGGGTATGAGCCACAGCTACGGCCCTCCCGGCGACAAACAGGACATGATCGCCGTCATCCGCTCGGCTGTCGAACAAGGCGTCACCTTCTTCGACACCGCCGAAGTCTACGGCCCCTTCACCAACGAGGAACTCCTCGGCGAAGCCCTCGCCCCGTTCCAGGGCCAGGTGGTCATCGCCACCAAATTCGGCTGGAACTGCGACGCTGGCAGCCAGGGCGGCCTCAACAGCCAGCCCGACCACATCCGCAAAGTCGTGGACGCCTCCCTCAAGCGGCTCAAGGTCCAAACTATTGACTTGCTCTATCAGCACCGGGTTGACCCGAACGTCCCCATCGAAGATGTGGCCGCCACCGTCAAAGACCTCATCCGCCAGGGCAAGGTCAAACACTTCGGTCTCTCCGAAGCCGGCGCGCAAACCATCCGCCGAGCCCACGCTGTTCAACCCGTCACCGCCCTCCAGAGCGAATACTCCCTCTGGTGGCGAGAACCCGAAGCCGAAATCCTCCCCACCCTGGAAGAACTCGGCATCGGCTTCGTTCCCTTCAGCCCGCTCGGCAAAGGCTTTCTCACCGGGAAAATCAGCACCGACACCAAGTTCGACGCGAACGACTTCCGCAATAAAGTCCCCCGCTTCGACCCGGAGAACCGGAAGGCCAACGCGGCTCTGGTCGAGGTGGTCGAGACATTTGCGAAGCAAAAGAATGCCACGCCCGCACAGGTCGCCCTGGCGTGGGTCCTGGCGCAAAAACCTTGGATGGTTCCCATCCCCGGCACCACCAAACTCCATCGCCTGCGCGAAAACCTCGGCGCCCTCTCCCTCCAGCTCACGCCGCAAGACCTGCGCGAACTCGAAACTGCCGCCTCAAACGTCCGCGTGCAGGGTGCCCGCTACCCGGAGCACCTCCAGAAAATGGTTGGCCGCTGAGCGGCCGCGCCCCTCCACAAGCACGTCCCACGGCAAAGTCATCGAAGACAACAACAGCCTGCCGCCCCGTGGAAATCAGCGAAGCGGCCCACCGGAACCACGAAGATCTGTTTCCCAACCACCAATCCACTCTGAAGGTAACCGACCCTGAGCTGATTGAGATCTTCGACAACTTCGCCTTCGACGAGGTCCTTGCGGAGAGCAAGCTCGACACCAAAACCAGGGTCATGACGATACTCGCATCGCTCAGCCCAAGCAACAGGACGTAATGCGGCGTCTTCTCCGAACCGAGGGTGAAGGTCGTCATGCCCGTGGTGAGGAGGATGGCCCAGTTGGTGGTGGTGTCGAGGCGGACGTGCCAGACCCGTCAAGCGGTTCATCTCGCCCCGATAGAAGTGTGCCATCGCGGTGTGAAAATCAGGCGGGAGCTTTCGGCCCGACTCGGTTGCTTTTGGATCGCCGACGCTCATAGCGCGGCACAGGGTAATGGGTGCGAAAGGGCGACCTCAAGCGAATCGTATTGGGGGGGCGACTTGGCGGGAGCGGGCGCAGCTCAAGGGCTGAGGGCGGGGTTTCGAGACCCCAAGAGATTATGCCCTCGGCCAGCGCGGATTCCTCCTGATACCCGTTGACAAGGAACGGACCCCTCTGGCCTGGTCGGGGCGGACATGGGAGTTAAGCATAGTTATTCGCTCGGATTAAAGAAACTTGACATCCCAATGGTGTCAGGTATAATCGGCGGCGTTAGATTCAGAAAAGTAAAGGAGTTGCCGTGATTATCAGAAAGACATTCCCGCAGGTTTACGCATTGGAATCCCCCGACAGGGGAAAGTATTGGCTCGTTTCCGCTCGGTCGGCAAAATGGGGTTTGAACCAGAGGAAAACCTTCCCGACGGAAGAATTGGCCCTCAAGTACGCTCGTGACCTTGAGGTCCAGGTCATCCAAAACGGAAAAGCACCCGACATTCCCAAAGAAAAGACTCAGTATGCCGCGTCGTATGAGAAGCTGCTGGCGAAGTTGTCCTCTTACGGGAGAACACCAGAGGAGGCGGTAGCGGGGTGCGGACCGTTCTACGCAGGCGAGGCTATCTCCCTTCTCCTGACAATCCTGACACCCTGAGCCGCGCATATAAAAAACCCTTCCCCGTGTATAAAAACTTGACCTCTTGACAATGCCGCTTTCGTTAGAAAAATGAAAGTGCATCCTGACCTTATGAATACGGGCTGAAACGCACGTCCATATAATAACGCTCGGAATGTGGCACGATTAGTGCTTTTATAAAAAACGGACTTCGGATCAGAAGGTTACAGGTTCAAGTCCTGTCGGACGCGCCATTATTGCTTGGTAAGCAATGGCTTACGCAGTCGCTGAGTCTTTGGCTTTTCATGATCTGATACGGCGATTGCATATGGATTCGGGAAAATGAGTCAAAACGGGCCACTGCGAACCCGCACAACGGCACTCGGCGGTTGCACAGCACCGGCAGTAACCAGGAGGTCAGGCTCACAAACCCCAGGCTCACAAACCGGTCCCTCCCCTCGCGCTTTGGTCCTGGTAGGCTGAGTCGGTGAAGATCATCGATGATTACCACGCAAAAGTGCGCTTATGGTGCCGGCAGCCAGTGGTCGTGGGACTGCCACCTGGACCATCCTTGCCGAAGTTCGGGGCGCGGAAATTCCGCACCCACGCGGAGATGAACCGGTGGAAACAGGAACTGCTGCGCGAGACCGCCCAGGCGACCGTTCGTCATGGATGAGTTACTCAAACGGCTCAACAAGGCGCGCGTCCGCTGCCTGCTGGCAGGCGGCAATTCGCCAGAACGAGCTGGGCACGCCGGTCCCGTGCCTGTCTGGTCCCCATCTGCTGGCCGCCAAACAAGCCGCAAATCGCCCACAGGACCAGGCGGACATCGAGTTTCTAAGCGAACTTCAGCGCCTCGGAAAGCTCTGAACGGCATCTTGGGGGCCGGAGCCATGTTCTTCCGCCCTGGATGATTTCTCCTTTACCGAAGGAGAACTAGTCGTCGTATTCTCCTTTGTTGACGGAGAACGCCCCCGCGAGAAGTGAGGTTTTGAGCTTCAGGGGAACGACAGCAATCGGTAGAATTCCGCCCGACAGCATGAAAGTGATGTTCCTGATCCTCGTGGTCGGTCTTTGCTTGGCACAAAGTACGACGGCCGGCGACAAGTTCCCGCCCTTCCTGTATGCGGCAGAGGGGGCGCAGAAGATCCTCCGGTATGGCTCCGAGGGGAAGGTGGTCTGGGAATATCCGGCTCCCATGGCGCGTGACGTGTGGGCCCTGCCGAACGGAAATGGCCTCTTCTGCTTCAACCGGGATTATGACAGCGGGCGGCATGACAACCCGAGCGGGGTGATGGAGGTGGTCGGTGGAGGGAGGAGACCTGCCGGAAATGGGTATTCGGTGGTTTGCTGGTATCCAGGTCCTCCCCACCGGCAGCATTTTCGTCTCCAATGCTGGCGGTAAGACCCCGTTCTTCAAAATTGCCAGGGACAAACGGATCACCTGGCACAGCCCTGGCGACATGGTCATACCGCTGGGACATGGTGTTCAGCGACTGGACATCGATGGCGACGCTCGCAGGTAAGGCTCCGGGACAAATTATCTGGCTTGGCCTCCGTAAGCTGGCCCGCCTTATCACCGCACGGATGGGCGTGCGGTTTGGGTCCAACCGGGCCAAGTGGGTTGGAAGCTCCACTCCGCCATTCTGGAGGTCCAGGATGATCTGCAGGTTTCTGCCGTCACCCACAGCCTGTTCGGCTCCAGTTCGCTTTGACGCCCAGGAACCCCTACCGCTCGCTGTCCAGCATCCGCATCTGTTCTGACTCGACATCGTCCTCCCTCGCAGCCTAGATCTGCCCCGTGACCTGGATTGGATTCAGTCTCGCTCGGGGGCTGCGCTGTGGTTCGCCCTTCCGAGTGGGACTCTGTTTGGCCTGGCTAACGGCGATAGCCGCCCCGGGTGGTGAACCCGCTTCGCCAGCCGGGGAGTCCAGCATTCAAATCGAGGCGGCGCGCGGGGGGTGCCGCGTTGCCGTCCCGGGTGGCCGAACCTACCACATTGAGGCGTTCTCAGGACTGTCCGTGCCGCCGGGTTTCTGCCGGCTGCGGACCCATGTGACGGAGGTCGGCGGCGGCGCCAAGTGGTTCATCCGGCTCTACGGAGAACTTCGCCGGCCTGGCGAGTTCCGCACGGCCAGCCTGGCGGAAGGAGAGACCGGCGCGTCGGCGCGGGTGTTCGACTCGGATCCTCGGTTGCGCACGCTGGCCGCGCCCTTGCAGCTTCAACTCGGCGTGGAGGGGCCGCCCGGCGCCTTCGCGGTTTTCTCGGACGTGGCCTTCCTGTCACCACCGCTGCGGACGAACCGAGTGCCTCTCGCCTCGCCCGTGCAACCGGGCCAGATCTCCTTGGCCGCGGTCGAACTGATGCCGAACCTGCCCGAGCCGTGGGTGCTGATAGATTGGCGGGAGAAGGCGCGGGCCTATGACCGCTTTGTCTTCGACCCCAACGCGCGGGGCGAGTTCCTGCCGCTGGTGTGGATCGACGATTCCCGGATCAACCTGGACCGGCCCACCTTCGGCCTCCCCAGCTATGTGGGCGCTCCCGACCAGGGGCCGGGCAAGCGCAATTCCCAGGAAGGCATCACCTGCATGGGAGCGGTCTTGGGCGCCACTCTCGTAGGGATCGACAAGAGCCGGCAGGACCGCGATTACGTGGATATGTGCGCGGCCTGGTTCAACGCCCGAAATGGCATGGACCTCGTGCTGAACCGCCAGGAAGACTTCGGCGGCGGCTCCTTTTGGTATGAGTTGTTCCCGCACGTCGTGTTTTACGCCCTGGCCGACCGCTACCCCGATAAGCCGCGCCTCCAGGAGATCGTGCGCCGCACGGCCGATCGGTGGCGCGACGCCTGCGCGGCTTTGTCCGACTCCCACGGCGTCCCGGACTTCGACCACACCGCTTACGATTTCCGCGCCCGGAAACCGGTGGACAACGGCAAATGGCGCGAGCCGGACGCGGCGGCGGCCGTGGCGTGGCTGGAATACGCCGCCTGGATCAGGTTCCATGACACCAGCTACCTGGCCGCCGCGGAGAACTGCCTGCGGTTCCTCCAGGACCGGAAGGCCAATCCTTACTATGAAGTGCTGCTGCCGTTTGGCGCGGTGACCGCAGCCCGGTTGAACGCCGAACAGGGCGGTGATTTCGACCTCCAGCGCTTGCTCGATTGGTGTTTCGGCATCAGCGATTGCCGCGGTGGGTGGGGCGTGACGCTGGGCAATTGGGGCGGTTATGACTGCGATGGCCTCCTGGGCAGTATCGACAATCGCGGGGGATACGCCTTCGCGATGAATACCTTCGCGCAGGCCGGCGCCCTGGTGCCCGTGGCGCGCTACGATTGCCGCTACGCCCGCGCGCTTGGCAAGTGGATGCTGAATCTCGCGAATTCGGCCCGCCTCTTTTATCCTGCCGCCTTGCCCCCCGGTCATGGGTCGAGCGAGTTTTGGACGGGCGATCCCCAGCACGTGGTCGCTTACGAAGGGCTGCGCTTCGAGTGGATGGGGAAAAGCCCCTGTGCCACGGGGGACCCCGTGGCGATGCACTGGGCCCGAAAACGGACCTCGGCCTTTACGGTTCGGGTTACGTGGGACTGCTGGGCGCGATCGTGAGCCCGACCACCGAGGCGCGGATTCTTCGGCTGGATTGCCTCGCCACCGACTTCTTCCACTCGCGCGCCTTTCCCACTTACCTCTATTTCAATCCCCACCTCGTGCCGCGGAGTGTGCGCGTTCCCGTGGGTGGCGGCCCGGCCAGGATTTACGACGCCGTGTCGCACCGGTTTCTGCCGGGCCAGGCACCGGGCGAGGTGGAGATCGTGATCCCCGCGGACGCCGCCATCGTGGCTGTCGTCGTGCCCGCTGACGCCCGGGTCCACCAGGCTGGCCGAAAACTCCTGGCGGACGATGTGGTCGTGGATTTCGCCCTTCCGGTGGCGCCGTCGCACACTGGCAGACCGTAGCGGGCGTTCAGTGGCCCCTCCCGCTCCTGCCGCTTCCACTTCTTCGGGATCTGCGGTCGTTGACTCCCCGCGTGGGTCGGGCATCCTGACCAACGCTGGAACTGGATCTGAGCCGCTCGCATCAACCTATCCAGATATTTGAATTCAAGATATGCAGTACCCTAAAGATATAAGTGGACAAGATTAGTTGCGCCGTGATAGGGTAAGCGCACGTTCGATGAAAACTTGCATGAACATACTAGTCTCGATTTGGCCGCTGACGGCCGCTCCGAAGAGTTTCGGAGCCCGTCATACAGGCTCAAGCCGGGGTAGTGTGTTCAACCCCGGCCTATCCAGGTCGTATCGTGGACAAAAGCCCGAAGCGAATATGGATAGACTCACGGTAAGCAGGTGATCGAACCATCATAGGATTTTTACACCCTGCTTACCGCAAAGTAAGCGGGGTTTTTTGTTTACCCATGCGGCACTGAAACAGCAGCAAACTCGACCACGAAAGGCAAATGACTGTGAGACGACACGAAGACGGCATCTAGATGATGTCCCCTGGCACAAGACAGAAAAAGGCGTCCACCCTCCGCAGTAGCTGCGTTGAGGATCACCGGCTCCTAAGGGCTGGTAATAACAGAGACGCTGTGGTCCTCGGTAGCACTGCTACGGAGGACGGGTGGGAGAGCCGAGGTTCTCCACCGGTGGGATCTGCCCAGCGGTCGCGACCAAGCGCGCCGGATGATTTAAGCCGGATTTTAGCATCTAAGGGCTTCGCAGGAGGTGTGCCCCAAAACACCGAAAGAACCACCGTGAAACCGTGGGTTGGTATCGCAAGATAGCAAGAGGTGTTTGTTCTTTGTTCCATTTCACTGCGGGGAGAATGAGATTCAGGCGAGCCTCATAAGCTCAGCCTCCGTGGGCGCGACTCCCACCCCCGCTACCAGCCTTCGCTCGAAGCGCCGCAAGAGCGAGGCTGCCGCGCCGTAGCGAAGCGAAGGCGGGCCACAACGCCC
>TBL_comb47_HYPODRAFT_10008824_pt1 | contig 10215 bp, 9 predicted proteins | sample TroBogypolimnion_40_FD_10682 | JGI IMG/M metagenome (IMG submission 10682)
GAGCTCCCGGGGCCCGGCGAGACCATCAGCTACGACATCCACATCGAGCGTTTCTTCCGTCAGGGCGAAACCTACCTGTTCCGCTTCCATTTCGAGGCGACGGTGAACGGCGAGCCGCTCCTCTCCATGCGTAACGGCTGCGCCGGATTCTTCTCGGCCGGGGAACTCGAGGCCGGCAAGGGGATCGTGCGCGGCGCCCTCGACCTGCGCCCCCGCACCGGCAGCCTCCCCGCGGACTGGGTGGAACTGGTGCCGGTCGATAATGCCTCTTACAGCGCCGGGCAGCTTGACGCACTGCGCCAGGGCGATTTGGCCGGCTGCTTCGGACCGCTCTTTGCCGGCCTCCGCCTGCGGCGCCCGCTGACCATCCCGGGCGGCCCGATGCAGCTGGTGCACCGTGTCATGGACCTGGAACCCAAGGGGGGACGCTACCAGCTCGGGTTCATCCGCGCGGAAGCCGACATCCACCCCGACGACTGGTTCATCACCTGCCACTTCGTGGACGACAAGGTTATGCCCGGAACGCTCATGTACGAGTGCTGCATGCACACCCTGCGCATCCTGCTGCTGCGGATGGGCTGGGTCGCCGAGACGGATGGTGCCGCCTGGCAGCCCGTGCCGGGCGTGGCGAGTCAACTCTGCTGCCGCGGCCAGGTGCTGGAGTCGACCAGGATCGTGCGCTACGAGGTCACGGTCCGCGAACTCGGCTACCGGCCGGAACCCTACGCGATCGTTGATGCGCTCATGTACGCTGATGGGAAGGCGATCGTCGAGATCACCAATATGTCGGTGCGCCTTACCGGGACAAACCGTGAGGCTTTGCTCGCCCTTTGGGGCGCCAAGGATCAGAATGCGACTCCCGCTGTCGCCGTGCAGGGCAGCTCGCCTGCCGGCGGCTACGACCGCAAACCGGCGCTCTACACCAAGGATCAGATACTTGCCTACAGTAACGGCAACCCTTCGGAAGGGTTCGGCGACCGGTACCGGATCTTCGATACCGACCGGAAGATTGCACGCCTGCCCGGCCCCCCGTTCCAGTTCATGGACCGGGTCACCGCGCTGCGCGGCGAGCCCTGGCAGATGGTTGCCGGCGCCATGGCCGAGGCGCAGTATGATATTCCGTTCGACGCCTGGTATTTCGCGGCCGACCGGCAGCCTCGCATGCCGTTTTCCGTGCTGCTGGAAGCGGCCCTGCAGCCCTGCGGCTGGCTTGCCGCCTACGTCGGTTCGGCACTCAACAGCCCGACCGACATCTCTTTCAGGAACCTCGGCGGGAGCGCGGTCCAGCATCGGGCGGTGACGCCCGACAGCGGCACCCTGACGGCCAGCGCCACCATGACCAAGGTGGCGACCAGCGGCGGCATGATCATCCAGGAGTACGACTTCAGCGTCGCGGACCGGCACGGCGTCCTCTACGAGGGCGACACCATGTTCGGCTTCTTCGCCAAGGATGCGCTGGCAAACCAGGTGGGCATCCGGGACGCCGCCCCCTACCAGCCAACTGCCGAGGAGACCGGGCGCGGCGTGAGCCTCCCCTACCCCCAGGAGCGCCCTTTCCCGGAGCAAAAGCTGCGCATGATCGACCGCATCGAGCTTTTCGTCCCGGACGGCGGACCGGCGGGGCTGGGCTATCTCAAGGGGACCAAGCAGGTCGACCCGGACGAGTGGTTTTTCAAGGCGCACTTCTACCAGGACCCGGTGACTCCGGGGTCTCTTGGGCTGGAGTCCTTCCTGCAACTCGTAAAATTCGCCGCGGTGCAGCGCTGGGGCTGGCAGGAAGGCGACACGCTCGCCGCCGTGGCGCTGGAGCGCCGGCATAGCTGGCTCTACCGGGGCCAGGTGGTTCCGACGAACGCGCAAGTGACGGTCGTCGCCTGGATCACCGCAGTGGACGAAGAGCAGCGGATTCTGGTTGCCGCCGGCTTCCTCTCAGTCGACGGGCGGCCGATCTACCAGATGAACGATTTTACGGTGCAATTGGAGAGAGGGTAGGAGTTCGGGGGGACACGACGGATCCTGCCGGAGCAATCCACCCGCAACCCAGAGCAATCTAGTAGTTTCTTGACAGACATTTTCTTAAGGTGATAGATGAAGTATTCCAAGGTATATATCGAATCTCTCGGCTATGAACTGGCTCCGGTGGTGGTGACGTCCGCCGAGCTTGAGTCCCGCCTGGAGCCCCTGTACAAGACGCTTCACTTCGCTCCAGGCCAGTTGCAGGCGCTCACCGGCATCCGGGAGCGGCGCTGGTGGGAACCGGGTTTTCCACTTTCCAGGGGCGCCGTCGCCGCCGGGAAAAAGGCGCTCGCCGCCAGCGGCATCGCCCCCAGTGAACTGGGCGCGCTGGTCTACACCGGCGTCTGCCGGGAGCAGTTCGAGCCGGCCACGGCCTGCCGGGTCGCCGCGGGACTTGGGGTCTCGGGTAACGCCGCGATTTTCGACCTCTCCAACGCCTGCCTGGGTGTGCTGAACGGCATCCTCGAAGTGGCCAACCGGATCGAACTGGGGCAGATCAGGGCTGGGCTGGTGGTCTCCTGCGAAAGCGCCCGGGACATCAACGACCTCATGATCACGCGCATGCTGGCGGACCCGCGCATGGAAAATTTTGCCAGTTCCCTGGCAACCCTGACCGGCGGCTCCGGCGCGGTGGCGGTGCTCCTCACCGACGGCTCCTTCTCTAAGTCGGGACGGCGCAGGCTGCGCGGCGGCCTCACCCAGGCGGCACCCGAGCATCACGCCCTCTGCCTTTGGGGGATCGCCCCGGACGGCAAGGGCGGCTTCGTGCAGTCCATGAGCACCGATGCGGTGAATGTCATGAATTTCGGGGTGGAACTGGGCCGGCGCACCTGGGCGCAATTTCTTCCAGAGGTAGGCTGGAGCAGCAGCGACGTGGACCGCGTGGTCTGCCACCAGGTGGGGAGCGCGCATCAGAGCGCCATCCTGAAGACACTGGGCATCGCTCCGGACAAGGATTTCACCACCTACGAGTTCCTCGGCAACATGGGAACCGTCTCGCTGCCGCTCACTGCCGCGCTCGCCGACGAGCGCGACATCCTCTCCAAGGGTGATCGGGTCGCCATGCTCGGCATCGGCAGCGGGCTCAATTGCCTGATGCTCGGGGTGGATTGGTAGGCGCTCCGCGCGGGCACACGAACGCTCCCACATGGGCACAGGGTACGTCCGGGTGGGCCCAGGGTGCCCACCCTACGTAGCTCGGGGTGGATTGGTAGGGAGCTTCGTTCGGGCAAGCAGCTGTGTCCGCTTCGCGCTGGGCACACATATACGTCCGCGTGGGCACGGGGTGCCCACCCTACAGTTGACAAAACACACGAACGAGGAAACCACAGGTGCCCGACCGCATGACCGCAGACTTACAGAAATTCTACCCTTTCACCGGCCACCGGCTCGACCTCGACGGAATCTCCTACCATTACTTGGATGAGGGCGCGGGGGACCCGGTCGTCATGGTGCACGGCAACCCTTCCTGGTCCTTCTATTACCGGAACCTGGTGCTCGCCCTGCGTGACCGCTACCGCTGCATCGTGCCGGACCACGTCGGCTGCGGCCTCTCGGACAAGCCGGGTGACGAGCGCTACGATTACACGCTGGCACGCCGGGTGGACGACCTGGAGCGGCTCATCGACCACCTGCAGCTTCCCGGCAAGCTGACCCTGGTGCTGCACGACTGGGGCGGCATGATCGGAATGGCCTACGCCGCACGCCACCCGGAGCGCATCGGCCGCCTGGTGCTGCTCAATACCGCGGCCTTTCACCTTCCCAAGGAGAAGGAGTTCCCGCTGGGCCTCAAGATCTGCCGCGACACCGCCCTCGGCACGCTGCTGGTCCGGGGCTGCAACGCCTTCAGCGTCGGGGCGTCCATGGTCGGCTGCAAGAAGCACCCGATGACCCGCGAGCTGCAAAGCGCCTACCGTTCCCCCTACAACTCCTGGGGCAACCGGATCGCGACGCTGCGCTTCGTGCAGGACATCCCGCTTGCTCCGGGCGACCGCAACTTCGACCTGGTGAGCCAGGTCGCGGCGAGCCTGGAGCAGTTCAGCGAGCTCCCGATCTCCATCTACTGGGGCGAGCTCGACTTCGTATTCGACCCGACCTTCCTGGCCGAGTGGGTGAAACGCTTCCCCAAGGCCCAGGTGCACCGCTACCCGGACGCCGGGCATTACATCCTGGAAGACATGAAGGACGAGGTGGTGCCGCTCATAGAGAATTTCCTGGACACCACCCTTCCCACCTATCACGGCGAGAATCGATGCTAGGCGAAACCTTCGTCAATATCGCCGCGCATCTACCCGAGATGGCGCGGCGCCAGCCGGACACGACGGCCATCATCTTCCCCAAGCAGGGGCGCCGCATGAGCTTCTCCGAGCTCGATTCGCTGAGCGACCGGGTGGCGCGCGGGCTCCTGAGCGTCGGCATCTGCCGCGGGGTGCGCACGGTCCTCATGGTCACACCGAGCCCGGAGTTCTTCGCCCTCACCTTCGCCCTCTTCAAGGTGGGCGCGGTACCCGTGCTGATCGATCCCGGCCTGGGAATCAAGAACCTGAAGAAATGCTTCGCCGAGGCGGAGCCGCACGCCTTCATCGGCATCCCCAAGGCGCACCTTGCGCGCCTGCTCTTTGGCTGGGGCAAGGACTCCATCCGCACCCTGGTGACGGTCGGGCGCCGCCTGTTCTGGGACGGCTCCACCCTGGACGAGCTCATCGCGCAGGACGGGTCGCTGGCTCCCTTCACCCCGGCCCCGACCCAGCACGAGGACGTCGCCGCCATCCTCTTCACGAGCGGCTCCACCGGCTCCCCGAAGGGGGCGGTCTACAGCCACGGCAACTTCGCAGCCCAGGTGGAGGCCCTGCGCACGGAGTACGGCATAGAGCCCGGAGAGATCGACCTCCCCACCTTCCCGCTCTTCGCGCTCTTCGCCCCGGCGCTCGGCATGACCGCCGTGATCCCCCAGATGGACTTCACCCGCCCCGGATCGGTCGACCCGAGGAAGATCATCGACGCCATCGCGGGCTACGGCGTCACCACCATGTTCGGCTCCCCCGCACTCATCAACCGGGTCGGGCGCTACGGCGTCGCGCACGGCACCCGCCTCCCCAGCCTGAGGCGCGCCATTTCCGCCGGTGCGCCGGTGCCGGCCGCCGTCCTGGAGCGCTTCAGCTCGCTGCTTAACCCCGGTGTCCAGGTTTACACCCCGTATGGCGCCACGGAGGCGCTGCCGGTCTGCTCCATCGGGAGCGCAGAGATCCTCGGGACCACCCGCGCCATCACCGACGCCGGCGGCGGCGTCTGCGTCGGGCGCCCGGTAGAGGGGATCCGGCTCGAGATCATCGAGATCAGCGACGCCCCCATCTACCGCTGGGACGAGTCGCTGCGGGTGCCGACCGGCAAGATCGGCGAGATCATCGTCCAGGGCGAGCAGGTGACCCGCGGCTACTACAACCGCCCGGACGCCGACCACCTCGCCAAGATCTCCGACCCGGAGACGGGCTCCTTCTTCCACCGCATGGGGGACCTGGGCGGTCGGGACGAGGAGGGACGGGTCTGGTTCTGCGGCCGCAAGACGCACCGGCTGGAGACGGCGTCCGGCACGCTCTTCACCATCCCCTGCGAGGCAGTCTTCAACACGCACCCGCAGGTGTTCCGCACGGCGCTGGTTGGCGTCGGCCTCCCCGGCCAGGCGAGGCCCGTGCTCTGCGTCGAGCTGGAAAAAGGGATCAAGGTGAACCGCGAAACCCTCCGGGTCGAGCTCCTGGCCATCGCCCGGGACCACATCCACACCCACGCCATCGACACCATCCTGTTCCACCCGGCCTTCCCGGTCGACATCCGCCACAATGCGAAGATTTTTCGCGAGAAGCTCGCCGTCTGGGCTGCAAGGAGGCTCAAATGATAGCATTGGTGACAGGCGGCGGAGGTTTCCTCGGAAGCGCCATCGTGAAGCAGCTGCTGGCGCGCGGGGACCAGGTGAGGAGCTTCTCCCGCGAAGCACACCCGGGACTCTCCCGGCTCGGCGTGCAGCAGATCCAGGGCGACATCGCGAACCTGAACGCCGTGCAGGAGGCGGTCCGGGGCTGCGACATCGTCTTCCACGTCGCGGCCAAGGCGGGAATCTGGGGCACTTACGAACAGTATTACCGGGCCAACGTGTCCGGCACCGAGAACGTCGTCGCCGCCTGCCAGAGCCACGGCGTCGGACGCCTGGTCTTCACCGGGTCGCCCAGCGCTGTCTTCGACGGCTACGACGTGGAGGGTGGCGACGAATCGCTCCCCTACCCTGCGAGCTACGAGGCGCACTACCCGCACACCAAGGCGGTCGCCGAGCAGATCGTACTGGGGGCCAACTCGGCGTCGCTGGCGACCGTTTCGCTGCGCCCGCACCTCATCTGGGGCCCGGGAGACAACCACCTGGTGCCGCGCATCGTGGCCAAGAGCCGGTCCGGCAAGCTGCGCCGCATCGGGTCACGCCCCTGCCTGGTGGACACCGTCTACATCGACAACGCAGCCGACGCCCACCTGAACGCAGCTGACCGCCTGCTGCCCGGCGCCCCCCTGGCCGGCAAAGCGTATTTCATCTCCAACGGCGAACCGCTGCCGCTTTGGGAGATGGTGAACCGCATTCTCGCCGCGGCAGGCCTGCCGTCCGAGACGCGCAGCATTCCCCTCAAGCTGGCGCGCGCTCTTGGCACCCTGTGCGAGATGGCCTGGAAGATCCTGAGCCTCTCCGGCGAGCCGCCCATGACGCGCTTCCTCGCCAACGAGCTGTCGAGCGCCCACTGGTTCGACATCTCCGCCGCGCGCCGCGACCTTGGGTACCTGCCCGCGGTCTCCATCGATGAGGGGCTCAAGCGGCTCAAGAAGAGCTTCGAGGCGGCAGGCCGATGATCCCGACCGCCCCTCCGACGGCTGCGCCGCTGGTCATACCGGCACGGCGCCCGGCGCCGTGTCAGGTGCAGCTGCACCTGGTTTCCCTGGGCTGCGCGGTGGGGGAGCTGAGGCGACTGCAGGGGTTTCTGACCGACGAGGAACTGCAGCGCTGCAACCGGTTGATCGACCAGGGCAGGCGCGAGCGCGCCATCGCCGGGCGCGGCCTGCTGCGTGAGCTGCTGGGAGGCTATCTTGGGGAGGAGCCGGGAAGCATCCTGCTTTCTGAGGGGGAGTACGGCAAGTTGCATCTGTCGGAGCACCTGGAGGCGGACTCCATCAGCTTCAACCTGTCGCACGCGGGAGACAGGCTGCTGTTGGCCGTCGCGGCCGGCTGCGAGGTCGGGGTCGACCTGGAACTGGTGCGGCAGGACCTGCAGTTTCGCCCCATGGCGGAGCGTTATTTTTCACTCCAGGAGCAGCGGGAGCTCTTCAGCCTGGCGGCTGCCGAGCAGTTGCCGGCCTTCTACCGCTGCTGGACCCGCAAGGAAGCCTACCTGAAGGGAACCGGCACCGGCTTCTCGCAGCCAGCCAACGGCTTCGACGTTTCACTGCTGCCGCGGCACCCGCCGGAACTGCTGGCCCACCGTGCCTCTCCCGGCGAAACCGAAAGGTGGAGCATCAGGGACATCACCATGCCCGTGGGATACTGCGCGGCCGTCGCATTGGAAGCCGGGAGCGTGGAGCTGAAAACCTTTTTTTAGCCACGGAGACACGGAGCACACGGAGAGAGTCAAAACCTGAAAGCGGTGAGCCACAAAAAGGCACAAAAGACACAAATAGAATCAAAGACTTAGAATTTGAAACAACTAAACGGCTACTTATGACATAAGGTTTAAATCAGGACTTGAATGCTTTCCATGATTCATAGTCTTTTTTTTGTATCTACTGTTTCTATATTAGCACCGGAAAATATCTAGATTCTGCCTTTCTCCGTGTTCTCCGTGTCTCCGTGGCTAATCGGTTTAGCTTGTCTCTGGTTTTTACGAAAGGCCCGGTAGGCATCCATGTGGCTGGTGTATTTGCTCAGCGTTATCTCGCTGTTGAGCCACGCATAGATGATGATGTTGTCTTCTTTGAGATACTTGAAAAAGAGCCGATACTTATCGACAGGCCTGGAGCGCATCCACTCCCGATATCCATACCCCTCGCAATCCCCCTGGTAGTAACTCGCGTGTTGCGGGTCCGCAGGTATCTCGTCCCTGATGGTTTTATAGATCTTCGCCAGAAGTTTGGTCTGGGGCGACTTCTTGTAGTTGTCGGGATCCCTTTCCTTTTCCTTCGCCACCACTGAAATCAACTCATCAAGTACCAGTTCAAAAGCGGCATGGAAACGGATGCGCGACTCGTTGCTAACCATGTCAGGACTCCACGCCTTCGATCAATGCTTCGATAAGTTTCATTTTTTCGGGATCGGGAATCCGGATGGTATCTGCGCTCTTTTCCAGTTCCTGGTCCATGCAATCGTAGAGCTGGTAGACCGTCGCATTCTCGATGCTCCAGGAAAAGGCGTCGAAAAGCCTCGGATGACAGGAAAGTGAAGCCAGCCTGGCTTCTACAATGTCTTCATAGTACGACGCCACGAATTCGTCCGGGATGGCGAATCTAAAATGGAGAAAGGGAGCATCATGTCGCCGGGTGATGATGTCATAGCGGAAATTTTGCAGGATTATGTTGGTCTCTGACAGCGCGCCACCGATGGCTGCAACCAGTGGTTTCAAGTCCTTTTCCAGTAACCCGTGCTTGGCAAGCAGATCGACGATGATCTCGTAATGACAGTGGTAAGGATGCTGCACGCCGCTACTCGCTTCCTGCCACTGGGGCAATATCCTCTTAAAGAGAGAAAACCTGCCGGTGAGCGGAGCCAACTGGATGATCGCTTCCAGGATCTTCAGGTTACCGGGGTCGTAATCGAGGGCGAGCAGGGCGAAACGGGTGGACTCGCTCCAGAGGCAGGACTTTTCCAGGGAAACGGCATAATATATCAACGAAAAGCAGGACTCCGCATGTTCGATCGCCTTCTTGTGATACCCGTGCATCGCGTCCATGTCGTGTTCGAGACACGCCAGCAGCCCGAGCAGCGTGTTGCCGCAGACAGGGTCCTTCTTCAGCATGGACTGGGCGTTCTTTTTATGCCTGACGAGTTTCATGCCTTGAGTGATGTCCCGGCGGGTCAGCATGCTCAACTCGGCAAACGTCTGCATGAATTCGATTTGAGACTGGGATATCATGTACTAACCTCTTGCGGCGCAGTCTGTCAGTCGTCAGGCAAGCAGGTCAGTCTGGCAAAACCGGCAGACGGTCTCCCGCCACTTGCTGTACTCGTGGCACTTGCTACATTGGCGATAATGCCCCTCCACTGGCCGCCGGGGACCCTGAAAGATGCTGATCATCAAGGTGGGTGGGAAGAGACAGTTGACGAGAAACCAAAACGCCGGGTTTCTGCCCTTGGTCCAAGCGAGCCGGGCGCCGATGATGCCGGGAAGGACGAAAAAGACCCCCATGAAGGCGGTCTGCTGTAACAAAAGCAGCATGCTTGACTCCTCTGTGCCAAATGTTTTCAGGTCCTGGGTTCGGTCCTGGTGATGGTGCTGCGCTGCAAACCGAGCAACTCGGCGGCCTCGTGCATGGCCCTCTGGTAGCGCTCACGGAAGGCCGGGAAGGCGTCGCTGGGCACCCCCGCCTCGTCCCATGGGAGTCCCGTACGCGCGAGGATGATCAGGATCTCCTCCAGGGCGTCGCGCCTCTGCCTTAGCTCGGTGATCTCCCGAATTGCGTCCTCCAGAAGGTTTGGGTCAACGACCTCTCCTTTGGCGCTCTCATGCAACCTGTTTACGATGTCTAACATGGCGGCTCCCCTACTGCCAAGGCATGGTAGCAGCGACGGTGTGGTGAGTCAATATCCATATTAGAGGGATGGTTGCTGTCTGTCCCTGGCCAGTCCCCGCATCCGGCCAAATTGTTTGAAGGTGGGGATTCGTAGAAGCGGCTGGCGCAGTCTTGGTGTACAACTCATTTTCCCCAATTCTTTTAATTGCCAAATGGCTATAAAGGTTTTATCCTCTCGAAGTTAATCAAGCAAACCGGAAAACAATCCAACAGACGAGAGAGGATACAACAATGAAGAAGTTTGCCGCACTGATCTTGGGCTCGGTCCTGACAGCTCTTATTGCCGGCACCGCCCTTGCTGCCTCCACAGCACCTGTCGAGTCTGGCGATGCCAAAGCCGCCGCTGCCACGGCAGCTCCCGCTGCACCTGTCGCTCCCGTTGCCGTG
>TBL_comb47_HYPODRAFT_10008825_pt1 | contig 10212 bp, 10 predicted proteins | sample TroBogypolimnion_40_FD_10682 | JGI IMG/M metagenome (IMG submission 10682)
TGCATCACTTAGTGGACGTTCACGACGTGACCATGTGCTTGTTGAATAGTCAGCATACCCGCCCTTACTGCCCTTCTTCATACGGAAATCTAATCCATGAACATAATCAGTTGGTAGATCTTCTAGCTCTGGATCAACTAATGCTGAACGAATTAGTGTATAAATCTGAGGACCGATAATGAATCTACGAATTGGGTTTTCCGGAGTTTCCTTTTCACCCAAACCGTCTTCGGTGACAAAACCTTGGAAGATGTATGAACGCTTCTTCCAATACTTACGACCCATATCTTCTAATGCAGGATCCTTAAACCACCCACGAACTTCAGATAAAATCGGACATACTGACCCATCGTTATACATTTCAACACATGGTACTTGTACTGTGATATTCTTAGTTTCTGATTCGCCTTTAATGCCAGCGAAAGGCAATTTAATCATTGCACGTTCGACCCAGAAAAATGTATTATTTTCGTTGCCGTCGGGTAAGAAGCGAAGTACAGATTCACTGCCTTCATTGAGGTTCCAGAATGGATAGATTGAATTGTCGCCGCTTGTTCTGTTATTATCTGAACCACGGGTTTCTGCTGCCTTTAATTTTGCTCTGATTTCTGCTAAAGTTGCCATTATTATTCTCCTTTTTATAGCCTTAATGTTTTATGCCTAGTTTATTTAAGAACTGTTCTTAAATAAGAATTGCATACAACAAGTAATATTGTATGCAATTGTATTTATATAATCAAGTCATTTGATGACCTAATCGTGATTATTTTTGATTTATATCTGCCAAAGTAACAATTCTGTATAACTCGTTAGATTCATACATTGCAGGTTGTTGACCTGGTGCATTAAGCATATCTAATTTTCTGCTTGCTGCGTTCATTCCTGATGTTGCTTTGTTAAGATCCGTTGCTGCTGCTTGTGCTGTCGGTGCAGGTTGCGGATGCAATAATTGTTGAATCCTTGTATCTCGTGCATAATCTTCCGGTTCATACCATGCTGGGAATTGCCCTTGGGCCTGTGCTTGTGCCGGTGCTTGTGCCGGGTGAATTCTATTTGCAACAGGTTTAAATCCTGCTGGCGGAGTTGCTCCTGCATTTAATAACGCACCCATTGTTTTATTACCAATTAATCCGTCCGGATTTAACTTATGCGCTCTTTGAAATGCGACAATTTGATCTTTAGTAGTTGGCCACGGTGTTGCACCAGGTGTTGCAGCTGGAGTAGCAACTGGGGTAGCTGGTGCAGGAGCCGCAGGAGCCGGTTGTCCTGATTGTGTTGTCGGTTGAGGAGCAGTGGCTTTCCTTTTTTCAGCCGCAGCAAGTGCAGCATCTGCTTTTTCTTTTTCAGCAGTTTGTGCCGCTGCAATTCGTTGTTTTTGTGCTGCTAATGCAGGATCGCTAGATGTAACAGGAGTTGCTGTAAATGGATTTACTTGTCTTGCAAAATCTTTAACACCTTGTGGGATTAAACCTGATACATATTGTCCGGGTGTTTCAGAAGGATCGTATGAACGACCAGTGTTAGTTAAATCGTATTCGACTAACTTAATATATTCATTTAAACTTTTCATTTCTTAATTCCTGCTAACTTAATAATAGATTCAAATGTACCTCCGTGTCGAGCACTATCTAAATCTGACATTATTTCACCTAACTTTGCTTCTCTAGGATCACTATGCGCGGAAATAGTCACGTGTGCTTCTGGTTTTTGTACACCTGCCAATCTAACAATATCATTCTGTTCGCCCGAACTCGGATCTTTCATATCAATAAACTTTAATACTTTAACTAGATCCTGCGGACTAGCATTTGGGAACATACCGTCTTCAAAATCTTTCTTAACTTTAATCTTGATACGTTGTCCGCCTAATGGGAAATTCTTTTCTTCTCTGTTATAGAAACCTGAAATAAACTTTAACATTTCGTTAAGTCCAGATTCTTCCCCCATGCCTTCTGCCATAGGAGCCGGTGCGGCAGGAGCCGGTGCAGGTACTGCTGCAGGTTGTGGAGGAGTTTCAGGAGGAGCAGGTTCTGCCTCTGGAGGCGGAACTGGTTCTGTCGGAGGTTCAGCAGGCGGTTCTTCCGGTTCTTCTAGCTCTTCTGGTTCTGCAACTCCGCTAAAATCTAATTGATTAGCAACTGACGGATCGCGATCTAGTAAGTATTGCTGAATCAATGGACGGACATCTAAGTCTGGATCAATATGCTTTAAATCTTCTATAAAGTTAGGATCATCGATGAGTCCTTTTAAACTTTCAATAGAGTTAACTCCTTCTGGTCCGCCTTGCAAAGGCTTTTCCATAATTTGATTTAAACTGTCTATTGCTTGTTTTTGTACGCTCTTATTTTTGCTAAACAAATTATCTTGACCTTCGTCGGCGTCTTCTGTTAATGATTCCATAAATGATTCGAATTCAACTTCAGGATCAAACCCTTCATTCTTTTTTGAATCACACTTACAAGGTCTCTTTCCAGTAACAGGACATAGTTTGCCTTCTTCGTCTTCTTCGCTTAGTAAGTCATCGATGCCTAATTCACGAACAGGAATGTCTGATTCATCTATAAACTTGTAGATATAAGGAAACGCTGCTTTCAATTCTTCATTAAAAGTACGAATGGTTAAACGGTCAACAAGATCATTTATAATGTCTTCTGGGATGACCTGTTCTTCTCTTTCCTCAAACGATTCTACAAATGATTCATAAAACGAAGGACGTTGTAAATGTGTAATTTCTTTTTTAATTTCTTCAATACGTTCGATAACACGATTAGTTACGTGCCCCATTGTTTCAGAAATTACAGGGCTACGAGTAACAAACCCTTTAAATTTACGCAAATGTGCTAATTCTTCTGATAAACTAGTAATGTGTTTACCAACAGAATCATATGGATTTCCACCATGTTTTAAATGCTCTGCTAATGCGCGGGCACCGTTAATATGCTTAAATGGATATTTGAATCGTTCTCCATCTGAGTTTTCAACGTAAATACTTTCAATGTGCATACTACGCCCAGCGGCTAATTCTGGATTAACTGGCTGTGAGTGCTTAATAATTAATCTAGCTTCACCTAAATCTTGATAGCTGATTTTAGCTGTACCGAATAACTTACTTTCAGTCATATTTAATTCCTTTCGTTTCGCTTGAAACTGATAATCTCTTTTATCTAAATTACTTTTACCGATGTTTTGGATATCAAAATTCAATAAGCGATCCTTAGCAAACTGCCTAAATGATCGAATAAATTTAAATGCACCGTGACGGGTTGAATCGTCATCGTCATTTGTGATGTCTCCACTGACTTGAATAATAAGCCCATCTTCTGGATCTAAAGTAATAGTAATAGTTCCTAGTGGTTCACCGTTTTCTTCGTATTCGAATTCGAAAAACCTAGCCTTAGGAATATCTTCCTTTTTACTTAATACTTCGGCGTTTTCATCCCCTATCTTAATCGCAGGGAAACGTGTTTGTATTTTACCGTATAATTCTTTAGCAATTGTATCTAAATTTGCGTCCATGTTATATTTATCAGAAATTAGTTGAAATGAAAAGCGGCAAAGGTGCTTCCCAATCGTCATCGAAATGATTGCCTACACTTAATTTTTCAAAGACTAAAGGATCCCATTCGGCAAGTATAACACTCATACGTATTAGTAATAATAATGCAGATACTAAGTCGTCATGTTCTCCGAGTTTTGCTTTAAAACTAATACCATGTGCAATAAATGTTTTCAATTCACTTATTAATGGTTTACTATAAAGTATCATTTTATCTTCTTCTATTAAGAATTTTACTCTAGAACATGCAGAGATTTTACTACCGTGAGTAGTGTTAAATCCTTTTCTAAACTTACGTACATGCCCTTTTCTAACGGGTTCACTTACAAATAATCCAGGAAATGTTTCTTCGCCTAAATCGGCAATAACAACTAATCCTGCTTCACCCACTGTATTATTCTCAATAGACCAATAAATGCCATTACTGTTCTCTGGACCCATTTCATTTTGAATATAAATTAAAATATCCCGCAGCATTTTTATTTGCCCTTGGATAGGAGTGATATTGTGTTGCCATTCTCCAACTTGGGTAAAGCTAGGCAATTCGAATATTTGAATACCAGCAAAGTCTCCGCCTGTACCCATGCTAGGATCTAGTGCTACTAGATAAATGTTTCCAGGTTCTATCTTTTTATACCATCGAACTTGACCTACTTTATGCAAAGGATCTTTACCAACAAGTTCGGAAAGTTTGATACTATTAATTAAAGTTTCGTCATAAATTAAGAATTCGCATCCATATTCACGTCTAAACTTTTCTTCACCAATACGTCCCAGTTCTGCTTGTTTCCAATCGTCATCTCGGTCGGGATGTTCATTCCATGAAGATCTAAATCCATAAAAGCCGTTAATACCTGTACCATCTGTAGTTTCGTTACCAAATGAATCGAACTTGCTTTGGCTTTCTTTCCAAATTTGTGCAAATGTATCTTCGTCCGAATTCGGTGTGCTAGTAATAATTGCGCGTCCACCTGTTGCTAGTGTAGGTGATATGGATGTCCAGAATTCTTCCGCAATATTAGGTTGTACGAATGCAAACTCGTCACAGTATAGTAATGAAATAGACATACCACGTCCTGTGTTTCCTGTAGTGGTTGCACTTACAATACGAGATCCATTATCAAATTCAATTGATCCTTTATTGTAACTCACAACACCTGCACGAATATAATCGGGACATAATTCGTATCCGTATCTAATACGTTGCATAATTTCTTGTGCGCCTGTATATTTGTGAGCTGCTACAAGAATTGTTTGATCCGGATGGAACATTGCATGCCATAATAGATATGAGGATGCACATGTTGTTTTACCACTCTGACGTGGTAACATATTAATGTTGAATCGATAATTATGGTAACTAGACATCAACCTTTCTTGATATTCAAAAGGTTCGAATAATAGTTTTCCTTTTACAGCGTGCTGGATGTAGAAAAAGTTTCTGGCAAAATGTAAATACCCTACTTGTGGATCCGCACATGCTGCAATATTAAGAATATGTTCTTCTGTAAATTGTTCTTTTGCGTGTGCTCGTTTAGTTAGCACACCATCTAATGATTTAGCCATACTAGTATTTACAAAAAAAACGGGCATTGCTGCCCGTTTTCGAACTAGTTGCCAACGACTGGATTTTAGTTCCTTGTTCTTGTTTTAACTTCGTTATAATGATTTAATAATTTACGAGCTAAAGTTTCTGCTATAGGATCTCTCATTGGATTATCGCCACCATTTTTCTTATAAGCAGTTATGTTTCCTTTGCTTGCCAGATCATCGCCTGTTGGAACTACGGCTGCTACTGCCATTTTTCTTACGTCTGGATTATTAGCATAGCTATTATCTTGCTCTTCTTCCATTTCAGGCTCTTCTTCGAAGTTCATGTTGCATTCGTCTTCGGGCTCTGCAAACATTACTTCTTCTTCATCATCGGCAGGTTGTCCGATGATTATTTCATCATCGCCGTGCGGTTTATGCATATCGTGGTGCGGTACTTCATGTTCCGGTTCAGCAGGCTGATCAATTTCCATATCGTCTTCGATATTTCTTAAAATATTCATCAAATCTCGTATGCCGCCCGGGCCTTGTCCGTTCATACTTACAGTCATATTAACCGAGTCTGGTTGTTTTTGATGTGCAGGCATTGACATATCTTCGCCGCATTCGCCCATACATTCTTCTACTGGATACGCAGAAACTCCGTCTCCTTGCACAGGGCCTGAAGGAGGAGCAAGTCCTTCATCAATGGATTGTATTTTCTTATATAAATCTAAAAAGTTCATTATTTTGCTCCTTTAAATAGCGCAGGAAGTTTATTACGGTGTGTTCCGACTACACTGGTATCATTCTGTTTTAATTTGTCAGCTGCAGGTCCATTCTTATCAGTAGGAGCACTTTTTGCTAACAATTCATCGTTTACACCCGTATATTGTTCTAAACTGTGTTTAGTTTTGTTTAATTCTTTCAACAAGCTCATTGCATGTTTATCACCTACTAAATCTTGATGATTGCTCGGTTCGTAATCGGTATTCAACATCGATTCGCCCGAAACTTCATCATATTGATGATTTAACTCCATTTCGGCTTCTTCTTGTAAATTACGAACTTTGACACAGCAAAGTGAAAGATTTAATTTATCGGCAATAGCTTCACGTATTTGTGAACTAGTAGCTGGATACGCTAGCGAAACATCAAAAACTGTTACACTAATATTTTTCTTTTCCGGAAAATCAATTTGTGTTTCTTGAATAGGAGTTCTTTTTCCTGTTGAACAAGATTCTACTTTATATTGATTTAACGCTAATTTAATTGTATCGGAGCAATTAGTATCTACATCGTGTGCAATTTTAATCTTGAACTCGTAAACTTTCTTGCTTTCCATTAAGTATTCTTTATATGTTTTCATGACACGGTCCCAATACTATATTTATTTCATATTCTTTAATTTTTCAAGTAGGCTATTTCTATCGGTGACGATAAATCCATCTCCGTTAATATTGATTCCTTTATCTTCTACTTGACTATCTTGGTCGAGTTTTGCTTTTTTAATTTGCAATTCGATCATTTTTAATTTTTTATCAATCTTTGCTGCCTTAGCATCGATGGCATTTTTAAGCATTGAGCCTGCAACTTCAAATATTCTTCCACTATATCTTGCTTCAACGTTCATTCCAAGATCCATTAAGTCGTCGTACGCATCTGTTGCTCTTTGTGCAAGGGCATCGAATTCTGCATCACTTGCATCACCTAACCCTCTTACTTGCGGAAGACTTGCAGCAATTTTATCAAACTCTGCCATATCTCGTAAGAAAGGTTCAGGAGGAGCAATAGGTTGCTTCTTTTCTTCTTGCTTAATGATTTCTTTACTTTCGGGTAAATTAAGTAATTCTTCTAATTTTTTTGTCATAACTTACTTATCTCCCGCCTTGATGGAACAAATCATTTTCGTTTATAATTCGAAACTTAATTCCGTTTTGTTTACACCAAATATTAGCAGCGGCCCATTTTGCTTGATTTTTAATAAATTGTGCCTGATTAACTTTATTTTTACCGACACGTTCTAATATAGTTTGACTTGCTGGTTTAATTTCAATTAATTCGACTAATATCTTTCCAGTTTTATCAAGATACTGAATAAAAAAATCTGGAACATAAATGGTATTTCTTCCAGTTAATGGATCTCTATACGGAATACTAATTGCTTCACTGGCCCATTTTTGTATATTATCATTGGAATCACAGAAATTCATAAAATGCCATTCCCACGAACTTCTATATATAGGTGTTTTTACACCTACGTATTTTGCTGGGTTTTTCATTGTGAATGGTCCGCGGGCAAACTTACTCATACTACTATATTTCTAGTTTCGAATGTGTTTGTTAAGGGCTTAATTCTGTATCCTAATAGACTTGTTTTTTCTCGATATGCGTTTAGTACTTGTGCAATAATCTGGCTTAATTGCACATCGGATAATTGTTTTAAACTGTCTAATAACTGAAAAATACTAACATTGTCTGCTTTAGCTTGGTTTAAAAGTATAATACTAACGCTTCGTGCGCTTTGAATATCGAATCCGTTTTTTAAAAAGAATCCTACAGTAGCATCAATTTCTGCTGCTGGAAAACTAACTGGATGTAAGAAAAATTTATCGAAAAACTGTCTAACATCTGTATTGGATTGTTGTTCTAATGGTAAATTGCTTATCATAAATTAACTATAGTAGCATTTGTAACTTCTGGCGGTACAAAGTTTGTTGGAAATGTAATACCTTGTAATCCGCTTACTCCTTGCCCAGTACTTCCTAATACATTTTGTATTATTCCTGGTGTTGACTGAGTAGGTAAATTCGATTTAGTATTTTGATACGTATTAATAGTAGAAGTAAGATTACTTAAATATTCTCCGGAATTACCTGTTACTGTAGTAACAAAACTTGGACTGCTTGTACTGTTAGTGCCGCCTTGTAATGGAGAAGGAGTATTATCATAATGTTCTATAGCAAACCCTTCAGGATCACCCGATGTGACAGCACCCGAACTATACGAAACAGCTTCGTATGCGATTTCCATTTTGTTTTCATGTATCTGATTAGAGTAGTAATCTACATTATTGTGATTCCACTTTGTAATAATTGGATTGTATAATGTATAACAAACATACTCATGGCGTGCCATTTGATAAAGTTTTATATATTTAAAAAATGGTAATGTACTTCCATTATTTAGACCGTATGTATCTTTGATATAACTAAAATTCTTCATCGCTGTACGAGCATATGCTCCAGGATCTTTAGCGGACGAAGGATCGGCATAATAATAATTATAGTAATTCTGCCATAATTGGTTAATGACTCCCATATTATCATCATGGAAAACTAAATTAATTGGGTTATATGTATGTGTTAATTGAACTACTTTTTTTCTATTATATTGATTTAATGTTTCGGTTTTCATATCGAAACTAGGTAAATCAGCACTTTTAACTAACATATCGATTTCATTTTTATGTCGTTGAACAAGATTGATATTCATCAATGCTGCGGTATTAATACTGAAAGATACATGAAATGAAAACTTAAATTTAGGAGCTAATCTAAATTGATCGCTTACAAATAACTGTGATGCAGTTTGAGAGTCGCGTATATTTACATTGCTAGTATGTGTAAGTTGATATGTAGGAGTGAATGCCATACAATTATTTATCTAGTAAAATTAACTGAGTAGTTAATGATCTTTCAAAAAAATACCCACCGAAGTGGGTATTTTAATATTAAATACCGCTTGCAGAAGCAAGTGTACCAGTCGGACGCGAAGTAGGAGGTGCAGCACCGCCAGTGACTTCGATACAGTTATCAGGTTGGATAGTCATTTCAACAAGAACAACTTCTTGACTCTTGTATGTTAATTCACCATACTTAACATCTGTTAAATAGCATCCGTAACATTCCCATGTTTCTAAAACATTAGGAGTAAATGCACCGTTACCGCCGTCTAACATTTCGATTCTTAGTAAGAACTTGTAATCACCACCGGAAGCAGCACTACTTTGTTCGAAGAAATCGAATTGTTTTTGTACTTGTTCGCCAACTAATTTACTAACAGCACCAGTTACATCGTCACGTAGTTTAACAGACAATGTGCCCCACTTAGGACGACCTGCGTAATTGACCCTTGAGTTATAAACCCATAACTCTTGATTTTCCATTGTTACACTCGGTCTTGCTGCATCAACGACTTGCTTAGTCAGTTCAGTAGTCGGTGTCGAAACTCCAAAGTTTTCAAAGGAGATTCTAAAACGATACTGAAGCTTCGGCATTAATAGGCCTTGCGTGCTAGCACTCTGATCAGATGCTAGCGGTACCGTAAATTTTGATAAAGATGAAATTGCCATTTTAATGCTCCATTATTTTGATATTAAATTCTGAATTGTTCCAGTATTTTGTATTCTTAATGGAATATAAATGAATTCCACTGCCTTAACTGGTTCAATTGCAATATCTACATATAGTTCGTTTGCATCGATTGTTGACGGTGTATTGTTTGACGAATCACACACTACAATATAATCGTACAATGCTCGTTGACCTACAAGTTCTAATAAGAAACTTTCAATTTGTCCTCTGATTTCATTACGAGTAATTGTATCGTTTGGCTCAAAGATGTATGATTTAGCAATCTGTGAAAGTTGTCTACGTAGGTAAATTACTAAACGTGCAACGTTAATACGATCTAAAGATGTACTAGTTGTAGATCTTGTAAATTGTCCGAAGTTGACTAAACCTGTACCACCGATATAAGTGATAGGATTAATATGATTTGCTGCAAGAGTATCACGCTGGCCGCTGTTTAATGCTACTGCAACAAACTCTCCAGTCGAGTCTACATAACCAACAGAACTAGCATTAGTAATGCCGCCTCGTTGTGTACCTGCCGGTGCAAACCAAGGATAGCTAACATTATCGCTTAACGCAATAGTTCTTAACATTAAATGGCTCGGTGGAACAACAACGCTGTTTCCTAAATAATCACTAGTGAAGCCCCATGGATAGAAAAGACTCATGTAATCATCTGTCGATAATAAACCTTGCTCCCCGTCATTCGTTGCTAGTGTAACATTGTTACTCCAGTTGCTAATAGCTGTAGCACTCGGTGATAAACGAGCA
>TBL_comb47_HYPODRAFT_10008826_pt1 | contig 10212 bp, 4 predicted proteins | sample TroBogypolimnion_40_FD_10682 | JGI IMG/M metagenome (IMG submission 10682)
ATCATTCCGACCATTTCACCAGGCGCAACAATTGACCTTTTATAGTCAAGAGTAATTGTATCTAGTAATACTATTAACGAATTTTTATTGAACCTTTTAATAATTAATAAGTCTTTTGGTGATAAATAATAATAATATAATGTTTTAAATAATGCTGTTGGTGGAGCATAATGAATTTTTAATAAATTTTCATATGTTTTTTCAATTAATTCAAATGCTTCAACTGGAGTAATATCAACTAATGATGAACTTGTAATATTAGTTTGTCCTTGAATATTTCCAATAACATATGAAAACGCAACCGGACAATTTACACCACTATCTCCTTTGTTACCAAATACATTTTTAATAATAGTATCTCTCATTACAATCATCATATCAGTATATTTGATACAGTATTCTGACATTTCTGGCAATTGTTTTTTATATCTTGACATTGTATTTTTAAGAAATATATGTGATAGTGTTTTATTTTTTCCTGATTCTTCTGGAATATTGTAATGCGCAAAGATATCTTGGACGCTCATATTGACAATTGGTAAATTTTGGGTTTCAACTTTGGTTGTATCAATATTATCATCTCCATATGAAAATTGAACTATTTTACCCTTATTTGTACGAACTGTCATATCATAATTAACCATAAGGTCTTCTAATCCTTTAATTAATTTTCTTTGGATATATCCTGTAGTAGATGTATCACGAACTTGAAGACCATTTGCTAATCCAAAATTAAGAGTTGATGGAATTGTTAAATCATAAACCTTTGGATGATTTTCAACACCAATAATATTAATTTCAGTAATTTTATCTAATACCACATCATTATATGTTTCAAAATTACGATGCTTATTATTCCACACAATATTTTTTAATTTGATATTTTTAGTTTCTTCTAATAATACAATCTTTTCTGAAAATATTTTACCCCATTGAGAACGAATAGATAATCTATAAGTTGGTTTAATATTTTTAGTGCCTAAATTATTTGATTTTAATTGTGTTTTAAACATTTTTCCAAAAATTCCTAGACGTGAACATAACATTGTGATTCCTTCAATCAATCTTTTTGAAGCAGAACCCACCTCAACTGAATTTTTACCAACAGAACCATCTCCAGAGAAATAACCATTTAATAATCCAATTATAAATTTTTCCGGAGCAATAAAAGCTTCAGTTAGAACATATTTATTTTCCGCACCACTTCCAACAAGATTTGTTAGAAATTTTGATAACACTGAAGAATTTCCTATAATGCTTGTTGTTCTTCCTCCGATATTATTTATTTTTGATTTTTCACTCCATTCAATAGAGTGTTTATCAAACCAATTTTTAACAAATGATTTTATATTTTCATTTAAATTAGTAATACTTATTGTTTTCTTACCCGCATTACCTTCAGATAAGAATAATCCAATAAAAATCCCGTTTTCTTCATTTAATAAAAATTTATCTGGAATTAAGGTATCTTTACGATTTCCGTGATAAGGATAAATAAATCCATCCTTAATATTTAATAAATTAGAACGAATATTTGTTCTTTGAAGAGATGCTTTTTTAGAATAGGGAAGTGTAAAATTATTTCCATTGTTTTCATTCCACCACCCTGATGATATTTTATTTCGGTTATTCATCGAAGTTTCCATCATTTGTGTAGCTTTATTAAAATCGGTTCCGTAAACATATTCATTTTTTGATAAATAATTAGTCATGTCAATATTATCTAAAATAATTGGTGGTTGACATAATTTTTCTGTAACAGGAACACAATCTCCTATTTTAATATCTGGAGTAAGCATTTCTTTTAATTTTTTGGTTTCTGGATTCCAAATTAATAATGATTTGCTCTCTGTAACAATAACACTTCTACCTCCACAGGTTTTAATCTCATAAAGTTGAGTTCCTGGATCATGTCTTGTAATAGCAGTTACTTCTCCCCAAGTAACCTCACCATTTTCATCTGTTGTTGGAATATATACATTTCCATTTTTAATATTTAATAATTCCATTTGTCTTTCAGTGAAATGTTGGATATCTGAAGTGTTTCGTTCATCATCTAATTGAGTATCAATCCATTTTCCAATTTCAGTATATTTTGCTTGTTGATTTTCAATAATAATAATTGGAGTTTCCCACGTCACACTTTTTACAGCAGTATCAATTAAACCCACACGACCACCCATCGCGTGGAAGAATAATTCCTGAGGTGTCAATCCATTAATATATGAACTTTCAACAAATCCACGAGCACTTGGAGAATCATCATATTTAGTAAAATGAGGTAATGTTCTGTGTTCAAAACCATATGGAATACGTTTTCCATCAACATTTTGTTGACCTAGACAAGAAATCATAAATGATATATTTAAGTCAGAACCTTTTGAACCAGAGTTAACCATAGTAACAAATCCATTTGTTTTACTTAATTTTTCTCGACCAATTTTACCTGACTCATCTGTTGCTTTATTGAGAATATTATTAACTTGAGTTTCAAATTCTGCTTCATTTGTTTTTCCAGTATTATTTTCAAATATTCCTATTTGAACTTGGTCTATCAAATTTTTTACATCTGATTTTTTTCTGGTAATAACTTCAATAATTTCACTTTTAGTTTTTTCATCTGAAATTAAATCACTAATGCCAACACTAAAGCTGCTTGATTTCATATATTCAGTAATAATATTTTGTAAGTCATCAATAAATTTTGCTGATACCATATTTCCAAAGTCATTACACGTTCTATGTAAAAGACCTTTTGTTCCATCAGCTAATACACCTTTATCCATTTGACCACGAATATATTCACCATTTTTTATTTCTAATACTTTATTTGATGTATTAAATTCATCTTTATCATCTTTAAATGATTTTGTTTTATATTTCAATGATAATGGCGGCATAATTTGACTCATAATATCAAAATTTGTTATTCCACCTTCTTTTTCAGCATTTTCTAATAATTTATATTCATTTACTCCATCAAACATCATTAATAAATTCATCGCATCTCTCGGATCAAATCGAATGCCTTCTTTTACATTTATTGAACCTCTAGTATATTCTTTTTCTCTTGTAAACTGGTAACATCCAAGCATTGAATCTTGATAAATACCAATAATCGATTTATTATTTGCTGGGCTTATTATTTGGTACGGCACAGCTGCTAAGTTTCTTAATTCCGCCTCAGACTCCGGATCCTGAGGCATATGTAAATTCATTTCCGTGAATTTCCCTAAGGTTTCCCAAAGGGCCGGACTGTATCTTAAGCAAGCTCAGGATGGCTAATCCTTCATCACCTACCAACACCCGTTCAGTCTCTGAATGCCTTCCATAGTCTACCAAACGACTTTAGGAAGTAACACTGCGGATTACCCAATCCTCCACATTATTACTATACCCGAGTTCTATATCTCGGCCATTTGTGAAGTTTCCTACACAAACTTAGTAGTGGTTCTCTAATTTATTAAACTAGATAGGCTCTAAGGGACTCCCCGCATCAAGGTGTTTTGCTAATTGATTCTTTAAATTATTTATAAATTCTATCGCACTTGTTTTACTTTCATCTAATAAAATGTGAACTCCTCCAAAATCTGCTTTTATTCTATCAATATAAACGTACCAACCATATTGCGAATTATTTCTTTTTAACGGTTTAATATATTTTTCAATATCATCATCTATATGTTTGATATTTTTAAACCGCTCAAATTTTTTATCTTTATAATAGTTTGTTACACCATTAGACACGCGTTTCTTGCTTTCATCACTATGAGTAAATACACTTCCACCATTTTTAAGGTTGTATCCATTAGGAAATAAACTATTTAATTCCTTAATGTAGTGTATCTCACGTTCATTAGCATTAATAATTTCACAAAACTCAATTAATTCAACCACAAAATCGTGAACACCATATTTTCTAATGGCATTATTTAAATAATGTGATTGATTTTTTTTTGTTGAAAATGCTTCTGATATGTGACATCTAAATCTTCCTTCGTGTCCATAAGGTCTATATCTTTTATGGTTCAATATATGCGACACTGCTTGTCCTACATATATCTTACCATTTGAAAGATTTACTATTTTATATATTTCGCAATATCTTTTTGTTGGTTCATCTAAAATTGTATTTGATAGTTCTAAATGTTTTGATAGTTCCATTATAATAATATATATTTTATTTTTAAGTGCTTTTTTATTAAGAATCAATTAACTAGGGAGTTACACGTTTTTAACGCTCCCTGTTGGGGACAAAATGTTTTTTTACATATGTCTATCCCCATCAAAATCGGCATTGTACGGTTTTGTGTCTGCAACATTCATTCTAAAGGTGTCACCTCGCTGCATAATTCTGGCAATATGACACATCATTGACATTCTGTGAAGTGTAGGTTGTCTATTAAACAACACAGCATCCCCATCCATCATATGACGATGTACGATATCACCTTCTTCAAGAACGAGTGATTTTTTATCAACATATCGTAAAGTAATAACTTCACCATTTTTCTTTTCTAACATTTTAGCCCCAGGATAAATTTCAGGACCATTTTGTACTAATTTCATTAAGAATAATTTATTAAGTTTATTAACTGTTACAGGTTTTGTAATATTCTTGGCAATTTTCATAGGAATACCAAGCTCTTTTATAGAAATATTAGGGTCAGCTGTAATAACTGAACGCGCACTAAAATCAACACGCTTAGCCATTAAATTGCCTCTCATTCGCCCGCCTTTTCCATTTAATCGGTCTTTGATTGATTTCAAAGGTCTTCCAGAACGCTGAGCTACAGATGCTACACCAGGAATTTTGTTATCAACTTGGGTAGCAACATAATACTGTAAAACCGTAGTCCAATCATCAATAACATTTGCGGGAGCATTATTTTGAATTTTTTCTTGAAGAGTTTTATTAGTTTTAATTATATTTACTAGAATATGTGTTAAATCATCTTCAGAACGTTGCTGAGCGTCATGCTTAACAGATGGTCTAACTGATGGTGGAGGAACTGACATCACTTGACAAATCATCCAATCAGGACGAGACCAAATTGGACTAAAGCCCATAAATGATACATCTTCATCTGATATTCTTTTAAATATTTTTAGTACCATTTCAGGTGTAAGTTTAATAACGATTGTTGGGTCTTCGCCTTCTGCTTGATTATCATTTTTCCATTCAGCGAAAATAGTAGATAGACCTTCTTTTCTAATTTTATTGGGTTGTAAACATCCGCAACCATTATCGGTGTCTTCGCCACATCGTTTAATAGTGCTTGCTAGAGTTGATACATATTTCCAACGATGTTCTCCAACAAGTTTAAGTGCTTGACTATATTTTTCTTTACTTATTAATAGTTTGCTACATTTAAAACAAACACATTTTAAAAATTTCTGAATATCTTTTAAAAACTGAATATAATACACAGGTCTTGCTAAATTAATATGGCCGTGATAACCAGGTGTTTGCATATAATTTAATCCATCAGTAGGACAGATTAAACCAGGTTCTAAAACACCCATTCTTGGGTCAAACAACCCCCCAATAATTGGCTTATTATTTAAATAAGTATCTCTACTTGTTATTTCAGCGACTGAACTTTTTCTAATTTCTTCAGGCGATAAAATACTAAATTGTATACCGATAATTTTAGAACTATTTGACATATTAGAACTTCTAGTTTGTGACATCTCTTTATATAATATAATATATAGATTTAGATTGTTTTTTAATTCAATTTTATTTTTAATTCAATTATTTTTAATTCAATTTTATTTATATTTTATTTATTTGTTAAATACCTAAACTCATTAATATATTATAATAAAATTGATATTAATTTAAGTTTAAAGATTAAATGTATAATATATATAATGTCAAGTGATACTAAAAGTAAAATTACAAGAAAAGAACAAAATAAGCGTTCTAAAAAAATGGATGAATTATCAAAAAGAAGAAAAAGTAATGAACAATCTGATAATAGTGATGATAATTATTCAAGTGATAGTGAATCTGAAGAAATGGACACAACTGAATATCGTAAGTTGTTATCAACAATGTTTCCATCAAAATATTTAAATAAAAAAATTAAGGCTGGAGAAAAATTAAAGAAATGTATAGAAGAAGAAGAAGAGGAAGATGAGGATTCTGACTCAGATTATGTTCCTCCTAAAAAAACTAGACAAAATAAAAAAAAAGTAGTAGAATCTTCATCTGATGAAGAGGAGGAAAAAATAGTTAAAAATAATAAAAAAAACAAAAATAATAATAAAGATAAAAGAAATAAAAATAAATCTGATAGTGAAAATGATGATATATCATTAGGTTCAGAAGATTCTTCGGATGAAGAAGATGAAATTGTAACATCAAAAGATGTGAAAAATAAATATAATATTATTTTTACAATTGGAAGTGGAATTGAAGATGATGATGAATGGGAAACAGATGATGATGATTCAGAAGAAGATGATTCGGATGAAACAGAAGATGAAGATGAGTCAGTATCTTCAGAAGAAGAAGAAGAAGAAGAAGAAAAACCAATTAAAAAAAATAAGAAAAATGAAGATAATAAAACTAGTACTAATTCCAAAAAGGTTGAGTTATCTGATATTAGTACAAATAACAATGAATTTCTTTCAAAATTGACTGAAATACAAAAAACACAATTAAATAATAAAACAATTCAAAAATGTATTGAAATTTGTGAAGAAGAAATTCAAAAGAATAAAAAGATAAAGGATAAAAAAGATAAAAAATATAAGGATAAAAATTCTAGAATATTTAAAAAAATTATTAGGGATAAAAATACAAATAATGACTTTTCATTCTTTTCAAAAATGGAAATTGAAGAACAAAAGAAAATCATTAAAGAGTTAAAAGAAATTAATAAATTAGTTAGAATTGAAAAGCCTTATAGAATGACACTTTTGGAATCAAACATACCAATAGCTCTAAAGGCTGCGGCTATGAAAAAAATAAATTCATTAAGATATATTGAGCCAGGTGCTGGCGAATTTTATAAAATTAAAAACTGGGTTGATACTTTTATGAAAATGCCTTTTGATAAATATTTAACATTACCTATTAGTATTGATGATGGTGTCGATAAGTGTCACGATTTTATGGCAAACGCTCAAAAAACACTTGATGAAGCAGTTTATGGATTAAATGACGCAAAAATGCAGATTATGCAAATGCTAGGTCAATTAATTACAAATCCAAAAGCAATTGGTACTGCTATTGCTATTCATGGACCGCCAGGTACTGGTAAATGTATGGTTTATGATACTCCAATATTAATGTATAATGGTTCAATTAAAATGGTTCAAGACATTGTAGTTGGAGATTTAGTTATGGGGGATGATTCTACACCAAGAAATGTTATGTCACTAGGACAAGGTGAAGATGAATTATATGAAATTATTCCAAAAAAAGGCGAAAAATATGGGGTAAATTCAGAACATATATTATGTTTAAAACAATCTGGATTAAATAAAATTAAAAAAATTAAAAATTCAAATAATACATTTTCATATAAGGCTGAATATTTTAATAATAAATCATATAAAATTGAAAGTAAAAGATATAAAGAATTAAATGATGCTGAAACTTTAATTTCTTTAAAAAATATAGAAAATAATGTAACTGAAATATCTGTAAAACAATTATTAAAATTACCCAAATATATTCAATCTAAGTTAAAAGGTTATAAAACTAGTGTTGATTTTAAAAGTAAGCCTGTTTTATTTGACCCTTATATAATTGGCGCTTGGCTTGGAGATGGAACATCATCAAAACCAGAAATAACAAATCAAGATGCTGTTATTCTTAGTTATATTAGAACTGAAGTTAAAAAACATAATTTAAATTTAAATTATTATTCTGGTTATACTTATAGAATTGCTTATGATATGCATGATAATGATAGTCGAAATAATAAAAATTTATTTTTACAAGTATTAAAAGATTATAATTTATTAAATAATAAACATATACCTAATGATTATAAAATTAATGATAAAAAAATAAGATTGGAGCTACTAGCTGGTATTATCGATACAGATGGTTCATATAGTAATAAAGACAAATGTTTTGATATAATACAAAAAAATAAAATTTTATCAGATGATATATTATTTATTGCGCGATCTTTAGGATATGCCGCTTATCAAAAAAAATGTTCTAAATATTGTATATATAAAAATAATAAAATAGAAGGAACATATTATAGAATATGTATTTTTGGAAATAATATTAATGAAATACCAACAAAATGTATAAGAAAACAAGTTGGAGAAAAAAGATTACAAATTAAAGACCAATTAGTAACAGGTATTAGTATAAATTCGATTGGATGGGGAAAATATTATGGATTTACACTTGATAATAATCATAGATATTTATTAAGTGATTTTACAGTAACTCATAATACTTCGCTTGTTAAGGAAGGTATTAGCAAAATTCTAAATAGACCATTTGCGTTTATTGCTCTTGGTGGTGCGACTGATAGTAGTTTCTTAGAAGGTCATTCGTATACATATGAAGGAAGCACTTGGGGAAAAATCGTTCAAATTATAATTGATAGTAAGTGTATGAATCCAGTAATTTATTTTGACGAACTTGATAAAATTAGTGATACTCCAAAAGGTGAGGAAATTGCTGGTATATTAACACATTTAACGGATACATCACAAAATACTCAATTTCACGATAAATATTTTGCGGAGATTGATTTTGATTTGAGTAAATGTTTATTTATATTTAGTTATAATGATGAAAGCAAAATTAATCCAATTTTAAAAGATAGAATGTACAGAATTCAAACAAAAGGATATAATCAAAAACAAAAAACAGTAATATCAAATAATTATTTATTGCCAAGAATCCGAGAACAAGTAAAATTTGATGAAAAAGAAATAATTATTTCGGATTCTGCTATTCAGTATATTATAGAAAATTTATGTAATAAAGAAGATGGTGTTAGAAATTTAAAAAGATGTTTAGAAATAATTTATACAAAATTAAACTTATATCGTTTAATGAAGCCAGGTTCAAATTTATTTGAGGAAGATATGTCATTAAAGGTTGATTTTCCTTTTACAGTTACAAAAGATATTGTAGATAAATTAATAAAAAAAGATAAAGATACTACATCATTTTATGGGTTGTATGTTTAAAATAGTATTATATAATAATTTAGAGGATTTTTATTATATTATATAATTAATAATGAGTATTTTTTTTTATATTGAATTTAAAATTAAAAACAATCATTTAATACAACAATTAGAAGAAACTTTAAAATTACATAATGAAATAGTTTCGTGCATTAATGAAAATTGTATTTATAATTATAATACATCAGATTTACTCGAATTTTATGAAAAAATTAAAAATAAATGTAATGAAAACCTTGAAATATTAAAACAAATTCAAAAAAATAATGATAATGAAATATATGAAAAATGCGAACATAATTTTATAACTGATATTATAGATATTAACCTAGATAAATCAATGACAATTTGTTATTGTACAATTTGCGAATTAACAAAAAGAAAGGATTAAGATTCTTTAAGTTACTTTTCCAATATATATTCTAAAAGTGAGAAAAAGTGTCTGGGAAAGTCAATGGTCGAATCGATTTTGGACATTTATAAATGTCCATTTTTAGAAAGTGGCTTAAGACTTTTGGAAAAAGTGTGTTTTTGCTGCATAATGAAAAATTAAGGTCTCACGACTTTTTATTTATTTTCCAAAACGTTAGCATAATTTTTTATTATTTAAATTTAAAAGTATTTAGGAGTTTTTTTATGTAGTATATATATACTACAAATGACTACATTTTTTACTCAAAAAAACTCTAAATATTTTGAATGTTTAGTTTGTGATTTCAAATGCTGTAATAAAAATGATTACAATAGACATAATTTAACTCGAAAACATAAAATACTATCAAATACTACAGAAAAAAACTCATATTTTTTTATGTGCTATTGTGGTAAGGAATATAAACATCATTCTAGTTTATGGAATCACAAGAAAAAATGTATTAAAAATGAAGAAAAAGAAGAAAATATAATAGAAACTGAAAATAATAATATATCTCCTGAATTAATATTAAATATAATTCAACAAAATCAAGAATTTAAAGATTTATTGCTAGAGCAAAATAAAAAAATTATTGAAATCTCAAAAAATAATGGCAC
>TBL_comb47_HYPODRAFT_10008828_pt1 | contig 10211 bp, 11 predicted proteins | sample TroBogypolimnion_40_FD_10682 | JGI IMG/M metagenome (IMG submission 10682)
GGAATTACTGCAGGTACACAATGTAACCCAGCTACAAACTTTGGAGCTTACTTACAATCAACTGCATTACAAGCTACTCTTGTTCCAGGATCTGAGGTTGCTAACTCTGCATCAGAAAACTTACATACTCGTCAACGTAAGATTATGTCAAGAATTCTTGCAATTGCTAACTTAATCGCTATCAGAGGTCGTCGTGGACCAGCTACTTTCGTTGTAACAAACGGTCAAGTATGTTCTGCACTTCAAGACGTTGCTGGATTCGTACCAGCTCCAATGGCTAACACAATCAACCAAATGAGTGGATCTCTTTATCCAATCGGTACTCTTGCAGGTCTTGCTATCTACAACGATCCTAATCGTGCTTGGAACGATACTCGTTTCTGTGTTGGACGTAAAGGTGACGGTAACTCACCAGGACTTGTATTTATGCCTTACTTAATGGCTGAATCAGTTCAAACTATCGCTGAAGGAACTATGGCTCCTAAAGTTGCAGTAAAATCAAGATATGCTTTAGTTGAAGCAGGTTTCCATCCAGAAACTATGTATTTAACTTCAGGTGTTAACTTGGATTCTAAATTCGGTTCTTTAGTATAATTAATTTTATACTACCTAAAATTAAAGAGCTCCTTTCGAGGAGCTCTTTTTTTGTTTGTAATATTTCCATTCATCATATAATGAATATATAAATAAAACTACTTTATTAGCATGCATGCCTTCATAAAAGATCAATTAGAAAAGAATCCAAAAGGAACAAGATTCATTTACCTTAAAAATAAAAATTTCATTGATTCTTTATTTCCTTCTATATCTAACTACAGTGAAAAGTTGTGGTTAATCAAAAATGATATAAATGAAATTCCTAAATGTATATGCGGAATGGCCAAGAAATTTTATAAATTCTCATCTGGTTATTTTTCAACATGCGGAAATGAGGATTGTAAACTTAAATCAAAGGTTATTAATACAGCAAAAACAAATAAAGAATTGTATGGAGTTGAATGTGTATTTCAATCAAACGAGGTCAAAAATAAGATAAAAAAGACATTAAAAGAAAAGACCGGATTTGACCATAATTTCAAAAATCCTAAAGTAAGAGATAAAGCAAAACAATCTTTATTTTTAAAACATGGAGTAACAAGTCCATTACTATCACCAGAAATAAAAGAGAAAAGATCAAATACCATGAAAATTAAGTATGGTACCGATAATTGGTTTTCTACTGAATTGTATAAGAATAAAATGATAGAAATTTATGGAGAAGATAATTCAATGAAAATTGATAAGTTTGTAAATAAAGTTAAAAATACTCAACATACTATAAAACTAGAAGAAATTCTTTTTAGAATATCTTCTTATGGTTTTGTTGAATATATCTCTTACGATCAATTAAATACAAGATTTACTTTAAAATGTAAGATTTGTGAAAATCAATTCAGTATAATAAGAAATGGTTTATCAGCATACATTCGTTCAGGTAAAAATTGTTGTCCTACCTGCAATTATAGCAATAGATTTAGATCGAGAGGAGAAAAGGAAGTATTTGATTGGATAAACTCAATCAATACAAAATATACAATTACACCAAATAAGAAATTTGGTAACTTAGAAGTTGATATTTTTATAGAAGAATTAAACATTGCAATCGAATTTAATGGTTTATATTGGCATTCAGAAAGACATAAACCATCAAAATATCATCAAGAGAAGAGTGAAACTTTAGAAGATAAAGGAATCAATCTATTACATATATGGGAGGATGATTGGATATTAAAATCTAATATAATCAAATCAATAATAGAATCAAAAATTAATCCTATAAAAATAGGAGCAAGAAAAACAAAAGTAAGAGTCATTGATTTTAATTTTGCAAAAGAATTTCATGATAATTATCATTTAGATGGTAATGGAATAGGATCTTACCATGTAGGTCTTTTTATTGAAGATGAAATGATTTCATGTGCAACATTTGGTAAATCTCGATATGATAAATCTTACGAATGGGAGTTAGTTAGATACACAACAAAAGAAACTTGGTCAATTATTGGTGGATTTTCAAAACTCCTTTATAAATTTAAAGAAGATAATTCACCTAAATCTTTGATGACTTATAAGAAGTTAGATTTAGGAACAACAAACATATATGAAAAATTAGGATTTGTAAAATTAAAAAGAACTGCACCTAATTTCTATTGGATTGTTGATGATATACGTAAAAATAGACAAAATTACCAAAAACATAAATTACAAGTAGAAGAAGGAGAGACTGCGGTTGATTGTATGCATCGATTAGGATATTTTAGAATATTTGATTCAGGTAATGATTCTTTTGGGATTTGTTTTTAAAGATATATAGTTAAAATAAGCATATAAATAGATATGAAAATAATTAATCAAACTGAATATCTATCATTGAGAGATGAACTCAATGAATTTGTTGTACTTTGTAGAAAATACAATTATACTCCTTCTAAAAGTGAATTTGATGAGATAATCAAATTCATTCTACTCAATCAAACTGCAATTGGAGCTTTATGTGAATCATATGAAGCTGAACCTCAATCTTTATTAAATCACCTTTATGAATCATATGATTTTGATGAATCTAATGCTATAAATGAAAAAGGAGATGATGATGATACAAATGACTTTGATTCCGCTGTTGGCACAGCAACAACTGGTGTGAAAGCTGCAGGAGCTGGAATCGCAATTGCAGCAGGATCTGTAATAGATTCGGGAGAATCTGTAGCTATGTTAATTCATTATTTTTTCAAAAAGAGTAAAATTAAATCAATGGTTGAAAAGGAATTAGAAGCTGAGCTACAAAAATTACAAGGTTATGGAAAATTAGCAGAGTTGAAAATGAAATTAGGTGAATTAACCGATGATGAAGATGTTGATATAAAATGGCCTAGTATGGCTACTATTTCATCTGAAAAATAAAAAGAAGATTAAAATGGAAAATAATAAAGTAAATATCTTATTGGAATATCAATTACTTTTAGATTACCAAAAAGTTAAAGATTTGAATTTGATGGAACAATTCATAGATAGTGTATCTGATGAATATGAAATAACATTAGATGGAGATTGTACAATTGATGAACTTTTAGAATCTATTTCAGAATTTGATTTTTCAACTAATCCATTACTTGAGAAATTAATGGAAGCTAATAGAATGCCAGCAAAAAGAAAGCCAGCTAAACCACGTGCAAAAATTAAGAAAAGAGTTAAACCTGAACCAAAGGAAAGACCTAATAAACCAGAGCATAAAAAAGAACCTGAAGGTAAAGAAAAACCTGAACATAAAAAAGAAAGTGATACTGATAAAATACAAAAACTTCAAGATCAAAAATCAAAAGTTAAAGATGAAATATCTAAAGTAAAAGATCAATTAGATAACATCGACGGTAATAAAGAACCTGAAAAGGCCAGAGAAATTGAAGCTAAAGAAAAACATTTGTCTGCACATGCACTTAAATTAGATGCCGAACAAAAATCCTTAAAAGAAGATCCAAAAGCTGGTGTTGCATCTAAGATTGCTACATTCAAACAACAAGAAGCAAATGCATTTGAGCAATGGAGTAAAATAAAATCTCAAATCACTGAATTAAAAAAGAAGAAGAATGAAGCAGAAGATGATGATTCTAAAGTGAAAATAGAAAAATTAGAAGATGAGGCTGATAAATTAAAAATCAAAGAACTCACAGCAACACTTGGTATAAAAAATGCTAAATTGGAAGATGCTGAAGGAGATGCTAAAACTGAACTTAAAAATTCTGCTAAATCGACCGAAGAAGAAATAAAAAAACTTAAATCTGGAGACGAAAGAGAGAATGATGACAAAGATGATGAATTAACTAAAAAATTAGAGGAGAAAAAAAAAGAATTAGAAGAAAAAGAATCTGCACTAAAAGAAAAACAAAAAGTACTAGACGAGAAGGAAAAAATTCTTGATGAGCTTAAAAAACAAAAAGATGAAGAACCTGATTCTGCTAAAAAGAATGATATAGACTCAAAAATAAAATCAGCAGAATCAGAAAATGCAGAAGCAAAATCAGAAGTTGATGATGCAAAAACAGAATTAGACAAAGTAAAAACTGAATTGAAGGATATTGAAACAAATATACAATCTGATAAAACTGCAAAAAACCAAGAATCATATGCATCTCAACAAAATAAAGACGATGAAAAACCTAAGAAAGTTGAAGCTGAAAAGGATGCAGATCAAATTAAAAATCTGAAATCTGAAATCAAAAATTTGAAAGAAAAACTTGAATCTAAATTAGATGCACAAAATGAACATATATCTTCTTTAATGGAGCTAACCTCAGCGAAATCTGGAAAAAATCCAATGCTTAATCGTATGGTAATTGGACTTCGTCTAGAAAATAAAATAAAATTCAACGAAGCTAAACTCAAATATATTAAAGATCTAGAAGATATAGAAGAATTAAAAGCTGAAAATAAAGAGAATGAAGATAAAATTAAGAAATCGGATGAAGAGCAAAATAAAGAATTAAAAACTGCAGAAAAAACAGTAGAGAAAGATGGAAGCTCTGAAGATAAGGAAAAACTAGAAGACGCTAGAAAAAAAGCAAAATCTGAGTTAGATCAAAAAATAAATAAAAAACCTAATGGTGAAGCTCCTGAAACATCCGGAATATCTGAACCTACACCAAAATCAAAAGAAGTAAGAGATGATGAATCTCCTAAAGATTATTCAATTAGAATAGCTAAGGATAAAATGGAAAAACTTAAAAAAGTTTTAGCTGACAAAGAAGCTGAATTAAAAGATGCACCGGAAGATAAAAAAGAATCTCTACAAAAAGCGATTGATGGAATTAAACTTACGGTCAAAAAGGCAGAAGAAGATATTGAAAATGCAGATAAAATGAAAGAATCTGTTGATACTGATCTATGGATTATTCATGCTACATTATCAATTATCGAAAATCAAATAAATGATTTAGACAATCTATATTTACCAATAAATGATTAATCTTAAAAGACAAAATAGAGGAAAGGCCAGAACTCGTTTTGGTATTCTTTTAAAACCTCTTAAACCGAGATATCAAAAGATTCTATTAAAGAATTACATTATTTCTAAAAACTCAACTGATGACAGATTCATTAATTGTTTATTTGCGATAGAAGATGCTTCGATTAAAGTATCTCATTTACAAAGGCCTTTCGTTAATCCTGAGACACAAGAGATATCCACATATGCAAATATAAAAAAATCTTATAAAATTCTTGATTGGAAATGTGCTTTTTGTAAGTGTGATATTAAATGTAAAGTTGATAATTTTAAAACAAATAACTTTACATGTTCAAAGTGTTATACATATTATGTAAAAGATAATAATAGAGTTAGTCAATCTGTTTTAGATTCTATGCTAGCATTTACTGAACATTACAAAAAATTAATTAAAGAGAATCAAAGAAAATTTCTAAAATATATTCGAAAAAATGAAAAGAAACATAATGTACTTCGACGAGTTTAACTCGCTAAATGAAGCTAAAGAAAACAAGTCGAAAAAGAATAAAATAAAATTGATTCTTCTATCGAATATGAGCGAAGAATCTTATACAGTTCCTGCAGTAGCAGAGGAATGTAAAAAGAGAGGAATTTCTTATCGAATAATTGATATTAATTCATGTGTTTTGATGGAAGATAAAACAATGAAATTTGATATGCTTATATATGACAAAGAAAATAAAAAACCTATGGGAATAAATGTAGATGATACAGCAATTATGACTAGAAGAGGTGTTGTTAGATCTACATATACAAGAGATATTTGTACTAAATTAGAAGATTCTGGATTCTTTGTTGTTAATACTTTAGATTCAATAATGTCATGTGAAAATAAATATGTAACTTCTAAAATTCTTCAAGATGCTGGAATTCCTGTTCCTAAAATGGCAATTATTGAAAAAGAAGACGATATTCAACCAGGCATTAAACAAATAGGAGGTAAATTCCCTGTAGTTCTTAAACTCCTATCAGGTTCTCAAGGAATAGGAGTTTCTATAGTTGATTCGGAAGCATCTCTGAAATCAGTACTACAAACACTTTGGAAGCTAGATCCTAAAATAGAAATTCTCATTCAAGAAAAAATTGAATCTGAATACGATCTTAGAATTCATGTTCTAACTCGTAAATTTAATTCACCTAAACCTGATAAAAACGATGCAGTTCTTCTCGGTTACATGAAAAGAAATCGAGTTAAAAAAGATTTTAGAACAAATTATTCACTAGGAGGAACCGTAGAAAAAACTAAAGTTACACCAGAACAAGAGGAAATTGCAATCGCTTCAGCAAAAGCTATTGGATGTAATTGGTGTGGAGTTGATATTATTGTTGATAAGAAAACTAGAAAGAATTATGTTCTTGAAGTTAATGCATCTCCAGGAACTCAAGGACTTAAAAAAGCTACAGGTATAGATGTTGTAGCTGATATTTTAGACTTCCTTCAAGATAAAGGAAATTGGATACGTTCTAAAAAAATTATTGGATTCAGAGAAGTTATTCATGTAGAAGGAATTGGTGATATAGTTGCTAAATTTGACACTGGTAATGGTTCTCTTGCATGTTCAATTACTTACGATGAAATGAAAATCAGCGATGATAAAAATACAGTTGATTGGTCTTTAGAAGATAAGAAATTTAGTAGTAAAATTATAGGAACTTCTCATGCAGATGTTGGAAATGAAACACATGATAGAATAATCATCAATCTTGATATTACTTTTAGAGGTAAACTTTACAAAGATGTGGATGTTTCTCTTGTTGATAGAAAAGATAAAAGTACAAAATTTCTAGTCAATCGTAATTTTATGGAAAGAATAGGTTGTTCAGTTTCTCCTTCTAAAACTTTCATAGTTACTTCATTTGATGGTGAATATTCTGCATACGAATCAAAAGGAAAACCACATGCTGGTATAAAATTCGAAAAATAAGAAAATGGGACTTTTAACAAGAACAGAAAAAGGAAATAAATTAAATATTTCCGAAATGGATGCTAATTTGAAGTATCTTCAAGGAGCAGCAAATGCCGATAATTATCCAAATAGAGCATATGTAAAGAACAGAAGATGGATGCAATTTATGGAAACTTCAGAGAGTTCCGATTATTCAATAATTCAACTATTTGGAACTGATATGATTACACCGATTGATGGAATTTATGTTTATGCAAATATTCAGACTTTTTTGAAATTTGCAGAAGCTATGAAAATAAAATCAGGTAATAGTTTACTAGGAACGCCTACAGAGCCTCAGAGATTCATATATCCTTTTAACGATACAACAATTTACAATCTCAATGTAACATCTTCTCTTTCATCGTATATAAATTTAGCAAATGGAATGGGAATTAATCCATCATATGATCCTTCACCGATTCATCTGCAATTTGGAAAAACAAAATTTGCAGAGTCATGGATTGAAATGTGTGAAGATCCTGCTTATCAGAATTATTTCATTACAAGTGGAGAATGGACAAATGCCGATACCATTACTAATTTTCTTGACGTTGGTATTGTAGAATTTGGTGTATTAGGAGCTACTGCTAATATTAATTTTGGTGATATACTTAAAAATTGGCCAACGAATGTACAGAATTATAATAAAGTTCAAGAAGTAGTACTAACAAAAATAGAATTTTCTCCAAATTCAATAGCGGATGATATACTCAGTAGTGGTATCGTAGTACAAACATCAACAAAAGGTGGATTGTGGATATCTGACGTAGACACATACACAAAACAATACACAGCATAAAAATAAAAATGGAAACAATACTAGAATATTTTATAACAACAAATGGCGTAGGAAAAAATCCTGATTTGCTTAGTCAAATATTGGATGATGGTCAAATAATTAACAATGGAGGAAGATTTAAAATACCTTCTCAAAATTTATATCTTCTTGCAAATGTATCGAGTTATGGAAGATTTACTCATCAATTTGATGATATACCTTACGGACCTGTGAATAATGGATTTGATGGATATCTTGCAACATTAGAAAATTCTCTAAATGAGGTACAAAAAACAGAATTACAACAAACAGGTGTAACAGAAGCATCTTATGATCCTTCTATTTTTGGTTATTTGAACACAACTTATGATTTTACTTCTCAATCAGGATGGAGCTATTTAACTGGTGATTTATTAGAAATGGGTATTGTTATTTATTATGATGTTACTACCGATTCTATTATTATTTCATCAATAGATACATTCGTCACTTATGCACAAACCATGAATAATATTGCATGGGGTCAAGGTCTTAATCGAAATCAATACGGTAGTACGTGGCAATTACCTATAAAGGGAATATAATAAAAACAACAAAAGATCAGTTTAAAACTGATCTTTTTTAGTTTATCTTCCTTGACCTCTATACTTCTTTGGTCGAGATTCTTTTGGTCCAAAAGATTTTTTAGCAGGGCCATTTCCTGATTTTTTTCCGAATATTAGCTTAGTTCCTCCGGTAGAACTTGTAGACTTTGCCTTTGCCATTGATTTTTTGTTTTATGTATCTTAAAATTGTTAATAAGTTTTTGAAAAATAAGTTCAAAAAAATTTTTTACTTTCAAAACTTTTTATTAATTTTATACTATACAAATTAAACATACATAATATGAAAAATCTAAAAAGTATTGGTTATCTAATCTCAACATTATCTCTTCTATTAATCATTTATTCCGTGATTAATGGATCTCTTCAAAAATTCATTCATTTTTCTGGTACATTAAATGAAATTGGATTCTTATTCATAATCTGGATGTTAACCGTACTATCGACAATTCAAACAATTTATTCACTTAAAAAATAATAAAAAATGGCAATTTACAGAGAAGGTTATCACGCGGTTGATAAAATAATCAAAAATTCAAAAAATATTTTTAGCGATGCATGCGATAATGGTGCACCAACAAGAAAAGGAGATGAAATCTGGAATCTTGCAAAACAACTTGTAGAGTGGTACGGTGATAAAGAATCTCGTAAAGAATCTCGATATTCTACCGGATCTTCAGTAACAAATGTAATTACTTTAATAGACGAATGGGCAGTATCTGACGAGAGGAAAACTCTTAAACAAGCAACTGAAAAATTCATCGTTAGTTATGTAACTTGCAAAACTGGAGCTTGCCGAGGATACCATGGTTATATCTCAATAGAAAAAATATAATGGATCCAATCAAATTAAAAAATCTTCTCGAAGAAGCATTTATTCAAGGAGCACATTCACATGATAATCGAAGTGTTTTCAATNTGACACCTGTTGGTCAAATGTACATGATGATTGTAAANAATATGTGTTAACAATAATAGATAATCTAGACAAACAAGAAGTAATCAATTAAATGAAGAATTCATATAAATAATATGAATTCAAAAAAATTACTTTGGACGGAACGTTACCGACCTACAACATTAGATGAACTTATAGTTCCTGATCGTATCTTCAATAAACTTAGCAAAGGAGTTTATCAAAATCTTCTTTTTCACGGATCTCCGGGTTCTGGAAAAACATCTTCGGCTAAAATTCTAGCCTCTAATCATCCATTTATGTACATCAATTGTTCTTCAGAAACCGGAGTTGATGTAGTAAGAACTAAAATTACGGAATTTTGTTCGACTCTATCGGTTATCGATGGAGAAAAAAAACTTAAAGTTGTTATACTTGACGAGTTTGATGGTGTATCTGATCAATACATGAAAGCTCTTAGAGGAACTATCGAACAATTCGAAAAAACTGCTAGATTTATTGCAACCTGCAATTACTTTAACAAAATTCCAGATAATATTCAATCAAGATTTGAATGTATCAATTTTGATTTTTCGGATGCCGAAGAATCAGAAATAGAAAAGAAGTATTTCAAAAGAGTTTATGAGATTATCAAAAACGAAGGTATGGACATTGAAAAAGATGCCTTAGTTGAACTTGTAAGAAGAAAATTTCCTGATCTTCGTGCAACCATCAATGTGCTTCAAGGTTACTTTGCCGAAGGAAAAACAAAAATTACTTCAGATGATGTTCGTAAATTTCATGGAGTTTTCAAGGATCTTTACGATCATATCTTCGATCCAGGTAACGATGAAATCAAAAATTATCAATATCTAGTCTCTAACTACTCATCTAAAGTAGATGATGTTATTCAAGCATTAGGAACAGACTTTATTGAATACATTCAAAT
>TBL_comb47_HYPODRAFT_10008833_pt1 | contig 10205 bp, 10 predicted proteins | sample TroBogypolimnion_40_FD_10682 | JGI IMG/M metagenome (IMG submission 10682)
CGAGTATCTTTTTACGATAAATATGTCTACATTGGTACAAATAAACCTATATTCGGAGGATTCTCCATGCACGACACCCCGACCGTAACCCGGCAGCAAATTATCGATTGGATTGAGCAGTTTATTGAGACTTCTCCTCTCAATACCATGCAGGATGATTCCGGCGAGCCCGCGTGGGACGCTGCGCTGGTCGGTTTTGCCTCCGGTGCAGATCCCCTTTGGCAGCAATATAAGAATAGTGTGTATAATTTAAGTATATAGAATAATCTTACTAAATCACATTTCATAAAAAAGACAAAGTGCAATTTCTTAAGAAAACAACTGTTTGAGATAAACCTGATCAGCGATTATCGGTATTTTATCTCATCTCACATAAACCTGTTGGTAATCCAACACCTTTCAAAATCAGCATCCACCCCAAAATCACCGGTTTACTTTTTGCTTGTCTGTAGTATAATTAAGTGTAAAATCATGTAGTTGACACACACAAAATACCCTCGCAGGTCATTGCAATGCACACCTTATTTGTATACGGCACACTCAAGCGTAATTTTTCCAACTACCACCTGCTCAAAACCTCACAATATCTTGGCACTGGGTATACAAAGGAAAAATACGCTATGTACGAAAGTGGCATCCCCTTTGTCGTTAAAGGTGAGCCGGTATCACACATTTACGGTGAGCTTTACGAAGTTGACGATATGACATTATACCGACTTGATAAGCTTGAAGGCCACCCATCGTGGTATCGCCGTGAACAAGTTGAAATAGTAACCGAATCAGAAAACACCATCACAGCCTGGCTGTATTTTTACCCTGAAAAGACCGGCACCTTGAATATAAGTGGTGTGTATGAGCAGTAACCAACCTGCTGCATAAATACCTTAATATACAGTCTAATTTCCACGAGATTGTATTAACAGACAGTTACAAAAACTCCACATTATTAGTCAGCCTGTTTATTTATTACAAATATGTAAGAAAACTGCTTATTGCAGCCCTTCGCTTTTATTAATCAAGCGTTAACCAAGCATTAACCCAGCAGCCTTTAAAACAAACACTATGTGTCAGCTCCTCGGTATGTCCTTTAATCAGGATATCACGCCAAACTTTTACTTTTCTGCCTTGCTATCAAGATCCAGACAGAACCCTGACGGCTGGGGATTGGCCTGCTATCCTGGTGAATGTAAAAGTGCTGTCGTATTCAAAGAGCCGGTAGCTGGGTACCAAAGCACCCTGACCCGTTTTTTGTGTAAATACCAGGAGCTGAGATCGAAAATCTTTGTTGGTCATATCCGTAAAGCAACAAGAGGTAGCCTATCATACGATAACACCCATCCGTTCAATCGTTGTTATGGTGGCAGAGAGTTCAGCTTTGCTCATAACGGCACCCTGCATCGACGAAAAGAATTAAACAGGCTCACCTATCAGCCTATCGGCGATACCGACAGCGAGCGGGCTTTTTGCTTTTTGTTAACCCAGCTGAGACGCCACGAAATTAAGCCTGTCAGGGCTGGTGAGTTGATTGGGTACACAGATACCGACTTTCTATTAATCCATGAGATATTGCTGGATATCAATGCGAGAACAGCGGGCAAACTTAACTGTATCTTTAGTGACGGCCAGCACTTGTTCTGCTACCGTGACTTCCAAGAAGCAAGGAACCTTTTCTGGAGAGAGGTCAAATGTAAAAGATCAAATAATGAGACCGGCAAAAATTTTACTACGCAATTTTCGTATATAGACCCTCCCGAAATTAAGAAAGGCTACATCATTGCCACTGAGCCTTTGGATAATAAAAGGTGGCATACATTTACTGCCGGACATCTCATGGTATTCAAAGACGGCGAGGTAGTTGCAAACCTGTCCTAACCATTTACACCATTACAAAGTTCAATGGTAAATATGCTGCTTAAAAATACAGTCACCGGCCATCAGGTAAAAGTCCCAGGCAAGAAACACAGTAAAGAAGGTTTTTGGCATGAGGAGGAGCAGAAATTAAACTCAATATATACGAAGGCGGAACCATTGAGTTTGGTAATTTTGCCCCTTTCGAAGCACCATGTCATCGTTTCAACTCAGTCCTGAAACTCAATAGAAAACATTATAACGGAGGTTGATATGGGAAATACAGCAACAATTTTTAAATTCCAGCCAAAGGCACTTGTTCCAGTACCGACACCAGTGCAGGCACCAAAGACGACAGCCAGGACCAAGAAAATTATTAATGCTGATGGTGTAAAATATTTTAACCGCCAGCAGATACAATTACTGAGACGCACAGTCCGGGATATGGCAATGGTGCATGCTTCCAAAAACAACCTCACGGCAATTCGTGAATGGATGGCAATTGATCTTCTCACCAGTACCGGCATGCGGGTTTCAGAGGCAGCAGATTTTAGGTGTGGTGATATAAAAGCTGGTTACGGGCAGTCAGCTGTTTATGTCAGGAATGGAAAAGGTGGTAAGTCACGGACCATTGAAATTCCTGAGTCATTAAAAAAGCACCTGAAAGGGTTTGTGTCATGGAAAGTCCAGGTAAGTGAACCAGTGGAAGATGACGATTACCTGTTTGTTGGACAGCGTGGGGCATGGACAGTACAGGCCATTCAGCAGGTAGTAAAAAAATATCTCAAACAGCTTGGGTTGTACGAGACCGGCAAATCTGTTCACAGCCTACGGCATAGTTTTGCGGTTGAGGTCTATAAGGTCGAAAAGGACCTGCTTGCCGTAAAAAAGCAGTTAGGCCATACTTCAGTGCAGACAACAGAAATTTACGCCCAGGTTATGCCGGAGGATGTGCAGCGGCAGGTAAAGGGATTATGGAGTTTTATACAGTGAATTCTATCACCTAAGTCTTTTGCTTAAAAATAAAGGGTATTAGAACGATTGCATTATTATCTACTCCTGTTCCAGTGCTTCACGTACTTTAACGGCAAGATTCTGGATGGAGAAAGGTTTAGGTATAAATAGCACTCCATCATCAAGTATCCCCCGATGGGCTATAACATTAGCCGTGTAGCCTGACATAAACAGTGTTTTAATATTCGGATATAGAGAGTGTAAATGGCCAGACAAATCACGTCCGTTCATTCCGGGCAAGACAACATCAGTGATCAACAGGTGTATTTTATTAGCGTTATCTTCTGCCAATTGTATCGCATCTGAAGTCGCTTTTGCTGTCAACACCGTGTAGCCTAATCTTTCAAGCATGGATTTTGCCAACTTCAACACTAAAGCCTCATCTTCAACAATCAAAATTGTTTCATTACCTCCTGATGGGACATCAGAGACGGTTCGGGATTTAATTTCTCCGATATCGCTCTTGTAAACAGGCAGGTAAATATTGAATGTCGTTCCGTCACCCGGCTCGCTGTACACGTTAATAAATCCATTATTTTGCCGTACAATACCGTAAACTGTTGCCAAACCAAGACCGGTCCCTTTACCAACCTCCTTAGTGGTAAAAAATGGTTCGAATATCTTGTTTATAGTTTCTTTGTCCATTCCGCAACCATCATCACTGACAGACAGGAGAATAAACACACCTGGTGTTGATCCTTCATGATTTGCGCAATAATCTTCATCAAAGGTTACCATACCCGTTTCAACAGTGACTTTACCCACACCTTTAATAGCATCACGGGAATTGACACAAAGATTGGCTAATAACTGATCCAATTGTGACTGGTCCATTTTTATTTTCCCAAGTCCTGTTCCCGGCAACCATGCAAGATCGATATCCTCACCGATAAGGCGCTGTAACATTTTCAGTAAACTTTCAATGGTTTCATTTAAATCAAGTATCGTAGGTTGGATGGTCTGCTTTCGAGCAAAGGCTAGCAACTGCTGAGTAATATCAGCTGAACGTTTGCCAGCTTTATAAATTTCATAGAGGTCCTCATGAAGCGGGGTGGACGGATCGACTTCCTGTAGTGCCATTTCCGTATAGCCGAGTATAACACCCAGCATATTATTAAAGTCATGGGCCACCCCGCCAGCCAATCGTCCTACTGATTCCATTTTTTGAGCTTGATTTAACTGGGCCTGCAGTTTTTCCCGCTCTAATTCCGCTAACTTCAGTTCTGTAATATCTGTATGTGTACCACAAACCCTCAGCGGTTTTCCTTGAGCGTCCCAACTGACAATTCCTGCCTGATCAAGTATCCACTTGTACTGTCCATCCTTTGTGTGCATCCGATATTCAACTTTATAAGCTGACGTGCGGCCTTCTAAATGGTCTTGGAGAGATTTCCAAGCAAACTCCCGGTCATCAGGATGATGAAGATCAGTCCACTGTTCAACTGTAAATTCAATTTCCTCCAAAGTGTAGCCTAGCATCTCAGCCCAACGGGTATTCCGGACAACTTCACCTGTCTCGATATTCCAGTCCCAAAATCCCAACTTGCTGCCATCAAGCACAAGTTTTAGACGTGTTTCACTCTCGCGTAGGGCCTCCTCAGCCTTTTTGCGTTCAGTGATTTCCTGAAATGCAACACCGCATTGCTTTGGCCCTGCCTGATAGGCCGTAACGTAGAAGAAAACTCCGAGCAGTTCTGAACCTTGTTCAAACTGTTGCGGCTCCCCAGTCAGAGCCACCATCCCGTACTTCCCGATCCAGTCCGCAGTATCTTTTTCTATTCCAGGCAACACGTGTGTCAAACGTTTACCAATGACCTCGGATGCCTTCAACCCAGTGGTCGCCTCAAACCTTCCATTGGCTGCGAGGATAACCAAATCAACTGGAACGTTTTGATTATTTTGCACGACTTCAAACAACACAAAACCGGCAGTCATATTTTCAAAAAGCGCTCGGTATCTTCTCTCAGATTCAGTCAGATTCTCAAGGCTTTTACGCAAAGTTTCTTCAGCTATCGAGCGCTTATGAGTTTCATCATAAAGCACCTGACGTACGGCATTAATTTCTATAATTTCATACAAGTGTTCTTCTTGTGCAGGTTCTGTGACCAAAGAAGAAATAGAATTTCCAAGACGTCTTCCAGTCCACTGGCCTCCTAAGAAACCCAATAAAGTCAATCCTAAAACAGCCACCCCGAATGAAATTCCAGTAAGAACCAGCGGTGCCCAGTATGAATATCGTGAAATTCCAACTGAGACAGTCCAGTTTGATATTCGCGAATTGACAACATATGTTTTGTATGGGGGATTGATTATGTTTTGCGGAAGACTTGCAATAGTATCGCCACTAGCATCTTTCAAAATGATGGTCCATCCTGAAGGAAGCTTGACGTATTCGAGGTTTTTCTGAAAGAAGCTTTTTTCAATAGTTGTGAGGATTGCATATTGAGCTTTTCCATCACGAACAACTGGTACAGCAATACCCAGAATATAGTTGTTAACAATTGGCCCAAGAAAAATATCACTCACTGCAGGTTTTCCCGTCTGCATGGCAATCGGTCCCGCCAATCGACCCTTAGGTTTTTCGACCATAGGTAATGGCGTTCCAAAAGGGACTCTGGTATCCAGAAGTAACTTGGGTGGTGTTCGCCCATCTGTGATAACCACATGATTGTCGAAATTTTTGTAAAATCCTAAAGCCTGCTGATACAGTTCATTCCATTTTGAGAAATCGTCAACCAATGGTGACGCTGCTAGCATTTGCAGTGCGCTGATTCTCTCGTTGAGGGAATTTTCAGTTTTAAGGAGGAAATTGTCGGCCAACACTGCAGCCTGATCGTTTTGTTGATGTTTTGTTCTGTCTATTTGATAGAAAGCCACGCCTGCCGCAAAGAGAAAAAATGGCAACATGCAAATCCAAATTATTCTTCTTATTACTGAGGAAAGTGCAATACCAACAGGACCTTGAGTTCTCTTACTTGAATTATATGCTTCAACCATAAAATTCTCCCGAGCCCAAATTGATTCACTGATTTATTTAAATTTTATTTTAATGCTTTTTATCGTAGGGCGATGGGATGGGCACACTTTCTTGAACATTGCCACCTCTTCCAGTTCCTTACACTATCGTTCTCAGATAAGAGGCTATCGACACTATCATAGAATCTCTCTTTAAAAGTATTAACCTTAAATCATTAGCATCGTTTCTGAATGATTTCTGCATTCTGAAACAAATTCGACTAAATCATAACATAAATCAATTAGCAAAAGAAAGATGCGCCTGCCAATCAATTTGGAAAGATTGTAGGAATAATCTTCTCTGTTACGTAGTGGTGCTCGATTGTGCGGCTACTGAAGAAGCGGTTTTAAAGATTCAAATCCTTACCCGGATATTGATGCTGTGAATATCTGCCTAATATATAAAAGGAGTACTGGTTAAAACATACTATATAATAATAGTTATACATTTAAATATTTTACATCAGTATAACTATAAGATCATTGAATATATTTTTTACCAAACAAATTAATGAAACCACAAAAAATATACTTAAAATCAAATAAAAATCACATTAAAATTGTAGTCAACTACCCGGTTTATTGTGCTTTTATAAAATATATACGAAATAAACCCTAACCCTTTATACGTGAAACATATGAAATCAATAGCAACATTAACAACGACACCGACTACACCGATTACACCGACTACATCAGGAACCCAACTCAAAAAGATCTTAAAGCAAATCCTTATCGGAATAGACCGGATAAATATAAGCGTCCCAGCCCAGCTGCATAGCAAATTTATTCACCGTCTATACGAAGATGGAAAATGCTATAGATCGTTTGATAAGGGTAATGATAGTATCGTTTTATCGACTATCTCAAATACTGAAGTAAAAGTAACAAAACCAATAAAACCAATAAATCCAACTAAAAAAATATTACGTAATGGTCTATATCAAAGATTTTATGTAGAAATTTATAACACTATAACCGAGGTTTTTGAATACATCAAAGAGACCTTGGTCTTTTTATGCAGAGAANGTTCCTTACCTGTTTCTGTAATCAAGATAAAACAACTTGAAGTAAAATATGATTTTTATAGTAATTCAACCNGNACNGAAGNTTTAAAAGCTAATACCCTGAAATTGAAAAGATTTATAAACAGACATTTAGTCCTGAAGTATTCAAGAGTCGATTCATTCACCAAGATTAAAACCACTTGTTATTTTGGCCGGAAGGCCAATATCAGAAAGGGTAGGAAAGGTACTCGTGCTTACGTCAAAAATAATAAATATATTCCTGGTACTACGTTCTTCAGGTTAGAGTTTCAGTACAATGCTGCTTATTTTCGATCCAAGAAAATCACCATTAATGATTTGCCTTTTTACCCCCTGGATTTTGAATCATTTAACCATGTTAATCTTTGGAGCGATATCTCAGACAAAGGGATCAAGTGTCTTGCCAGGGCAATTTTAAAGAAAACAGGTGTAAATACCCATAACGCTGATTCCAATCATTCAGCTACCAGGACTTACAATAAGTACAACAAGAAACTCAGAGAGAAGCAGTCAGAATTAACCAGCTCGATTCTTAAAAAGGCAAATAACCAGCTCAAGAATGTTCATGATCAGTTTTCAGCTATTAAAGACCTGAAAAAATGTTACGAATTTACCATGAACCATAAGCAGCATTTCAAGGTCCTGACTGAAGATACCCAGCTTATTCTATGCCATGCTGATATTGCATATAATCAGGACCGGTGCAGCAAGAGGATGGTGTTTTGCCAGGCCTGAATTTATAAAAACCGCAAATGTTGCAAATACGCAGCATTTGCGGTTTTGGCTTGACGGAAGGATTGCATATACGCGACTGATGAATGATCTTTCCCATGGAAATCTCCTCAAATTGTTAGTACGTTTCAAATAGCAAAATCCAGGATTTTAATGTTATTTCATGGTGTTTGTTTGATCATCTTACCTCAATTTTAACGATTACCAGGCTTACGAAGCAGTTTCTGGAGGTCAGCGAAAGGTGTGTGTTTAGCCGTTTCCCCTCTCTCGGCATCTGAATTTTGAGTAGGTAGCCATTCGGCATCCAGTGAGCGGGAATGCTCATTATCATGGCAGTAAATGCACAATAGTTCCCAATTGCTTCCATCGGGTGGATTGTTTTTGTAATTATGGTCCTTGTGATGAACAGTTAACTCTTTTAGTTTTTTGCCAGTAAAATCACGGCCACAATTTGCGCAGACCCATGGCAGGATTTTTAACGCTTGTTCACGGTACTCAATTTTTTTCATTCTCTTTCCTTTCTCAATCCCTAAACCGATATTGTCTCCTATTGCTTTGTCTTTCCTAAAGGGTTTCAGGTTTCAATGTACAGCTCCCAGTGTGGACAAGTGCAGCGGGATGTTTTTTCGCCAGGGCTAAATTTATCAAAACCGCAAATGCTGCGTATTTGCAACTTTTGCGGTTTTTGCTTGCCTAAAGGATTGCTTATGGCAGATGATAAAAACAAAAATTGAGTCCGGTTGGTTTCCCGTTATTTGGTCATACCACCCATGTCTTTCTTTTCCATCTTATTGTCTTTACACATCTCGGCATGTTTCATCATCTTTTCGCCGTCTTTCATCATCATCTTACCGTCATGCATCATCATTCCGCCGTCTTTTTTCATGCCCTTGTCCATCATCATCTTACCCTTATCCATCATTGTCTTACCGTTGTCCATCATCATCTTGCCATTGTCCATCATCATGTCTTTGTCGGCCATCATTCCGCCGTTGTCCATCATCTTGCTGCTGTCCATCATTTTGCCGCTATCCATCATCATACCTTTGTCCATATCAGCGGCACCGGCTACGCCTGACAACATCAAGCAAGAAGACACAAAAGTCGCAGCAACTAAAGAATGTAAAATTTTCTTCATTGTACTTTCTCCTTGGATTTGGATTGATAAACTAATCGGGCACGAAATTCACCCTTTTCTCAACCTTCATGTCAGTTCGTACCTGATTTTTGCATCTTATTTGCACGATTCTGCTGTATTAATGCCAAATCGTTCTGCAAAAACTGCTGACAATATACATTTCTACCTGCGCTCCGCTCGTAATTTGCGCAGGTAGAAGATATATCAGTCATAATCAGGTATGAGCACTACCCTTATATTGCGCATAGAGGTCGTGAACCCGACGCCTAACATTACCAAGCGCCCTGGATTTCGCCTTTGTTGTCCAGCGGGGTTCGCTTATGGAATAGAGGCCATTAGCCACCTCGTCGAGATTATGCTCAACCGCAGTGCACCATTCACTTGTGCAAATGGTCTCCATTTCAGCGGTTTCATTAATATCCTTTTCAATCAAGTCTAAGGATTGATTCAGGTTTACAATGAAATTATGATGGCCACCCAGAAAAGAGTCGACCATCTCATTTTGCCTTTTCATCTCGTCACCTCTTATTATGGATTAATTGGATGTAGTTGTTTATTTCCTTCTGTTTCCAACTTATCCGCCAAAGTCATAATCAAAATTAACACTGGCTTTATCGTTGAAATTATATTTTGGATCACGGAAAGACACATCCTCCCATTCCGGCTCCCATGAAATCGGGCATTCGGTCCTGAGTTTTTCAATTCTGTCGCTCAGCTCAGTCATGACGATATGCAACCCGTTCACATCCTCAAACATTCGTTGTTTTTTTTCAGTCGACAAACCGTCAATTTTACTGAGGACATCATTGATTTTCCCCTGCCATTGCGTAAGTTCTATATCGACTTTCCTACAATAGTCTTTGATTTCCATGATATTCACCTTGTTAAAATTATATATGGCATCCTTGGCAAGCATTTGCTATTTCAAGCATCATACCATTGAGAAACATTATATAATTAATCCATTAAATGGTTGACCAACAATACAGAGTGTCTCCTCTCCTTATAAGTGAGAAGATCCTCTATGATTATCTGTAAAATAATTCCTATTAAAAAATATGCTCTGGATGGGGGCGTATTTTTTATCATGGCTTCCTGCTCAATCGTAATTTCTTTTCTATCTTCAACCAAGATGAGCTCATTTTTTTCAAAAAATGAAAATTCCTTTGTATATAAATGTCGAGAGAATTAGGCAAGAAATTGACAGGTATGTATCTAGTTTTTACTGGAACAAAAGTTTATTGTTACAGCACATGATATCACAAATTAATCTTAGATATTTCTCGCTAGTGTCACGTCAACATTGAAATGTCGTAAAAATATGTTATTATTTGTTCATACTCAACCCAGGAGGTTCGACTATGAGCAAATATATTGTGACACTCACCAAAGAAGAACGTGAACTTCTGAGT
>TBL_comb47_HYPODRAFT_10008834_pt1 | contig 10204 bp, 10 predicted proteins | sample TroBogypolimnion_40_FD_10682 | JGI IMG/M metagenome (IMG submission 10682)
TCTTTTTTGGTGTGTCCTTTTCTCCACAGGGCTTCGATTCTATCTCGAGCTCTAAAATCCAAATGCGTAAATCTATTTCTCATATATTCATATTTTATATGAGTTGCATTTCAAACAAGAATCTTCATCGTAATGCCTTGTTTTCATGAATTCCCAGGGATGCCACAATCAGCAGACCTGGGTTTTTTTATTTTCTTGGAATTAATTAACTAAAGATATCCTCTGGACTTTTTTGAAATATAATTGTATATTAAAGAAAAAACATTCACCTTAAAAACAAAATATGTATGAAACCTTATTCAGCTTTATACAAGATAAACCAGCTTTTGGCTGGTTCGGGAATTGAAGTTAATGGAAATAATTCCTGGGACATAAAAGTCAAATACAAGTTCCTTGTAAAATTCTATTATCGTATTCTTCGCTACGGTTCGAAAGGATTAGGCGATGCATACCAAGATGGATGGTGGACTTGCGACAAACTGGACGAATTTTTTGTAAAAATTCTAAGTGCCGGTTTAGACAAAAAATACAAACCATGGAGAATGGCCATTCCATATATTAAGGCTACTATTTTCAACCTCCAAACCCGCAAAGGAAGTCAAAAAGTTGCAAAAAAACATTATGACTTATCAGCCGAAATGTATGAGTCGTTTTTAGACCCGTATAACCAATACACCTGTGGACTATTTGAAAAAGGTGCTCACAACCTCGAAGAAGCACAAATTCACAAAATGGAACTAATGTGCCAAAAATTACATCTTACCAAAGAAGATCATCTTCTTGATATAGGATGTGGTTGGGGCGGATTTTCAAAATACGCTGCGACACATTATGGTTGTAAAGTAACAGGAATCACTATATCGAAAGAACAAGCTGTCTATGCTCGAAAACTTACAGACAATCTACCTGTTGAAATCCTAGAAATGGATTACCGGGACCTCTTGCAAAAAAAATTTGCTGAAAAGTTTTCAAAAATTGTTGTTTGTGGCATGGTTGAACATGTTGGTTATCGAAACTACAATAAGTTCATGAAAATTGTTTACCATTGTCTCGCCCCAAAAGGAATATTCCTGCTCCATACCATTATGGGGCTAAAATCAACCAAACACACTGAGCCATGGATAGAAGAAAATATTTTTCCGAATTCCATGCTACCTTCATTGAAGCAAGTATTAAAAGCTTCTGAAGGGTTATTCAAGCTTAACGACCTACATAATTTTGGGTTCGATTACGACCCGACATTAATGGCTTGGTATCAGAATTTCGTCCGTAACTGGAAAGGTGTAGAATCTGATTATTATAACGATAGATTCTTCCGTACCATGGAATACTATTTCTTATCTTGCGCAGCTGCTGCTCGTCTTGGAATAAATCAACTATACCAAATGATTTTTACCAAAGACTCGATGGAAAGATATATACCTGTCAGATAATAATTTTAACCTTAAACCCCCAATGCAATAATTATTGCTGGGGGTGTTTTTATTTATTCAAATATGTAACGGTAAGTTGTAGAACAGTTGCAAAACAAACCCATAGAAGATATGGAATATTAATAAGAGCAATCCATTTAAAATATGGATAAATTACAATCATCGTCCAAATGAGCGTTCCAAGCACGAGTAAAATATCTGCTGCTGCCAAATAATTATTTTTTAAACCAAATTGTAAGTAAGTAAAAATAAAGTTAAAAAATAAATTTAAAACAAATGGAAGCAAAATTATGGCAGGCAGTTCTTTATTAAAAACTTTATAAAAAACTGTATCAAAAGAAATAAAAATTAAAATATAAAGCACGCTCCAAACCGGGCCAAATAGCCAAGACGGCGGAGCCCAAGACGGTTTAATAAGTTTCGAATACCAAGTATAGCTTTGCATCAATTGATTATACCACTTTTAAAAATTAAAAAATAAAAAACACTATAATATCTGTACATTTTGCCACTTTACTAAACTAGATTGGATAAGTCTTTATTAGTGGACTTTTTTATAAAATATGGTAAATTAAAATTAGAAAACATAAGTATTAATTGTTCCTAAAAATATTGCCTATGATAATGTTTGGAATGAATTTCATTGTGACTGCCGCCCTTTTATATAGCACTTCAATTTGGACAGAGAGAATACAAAAAAAGTTAAAAAGGTGGATGGTGTGGACTTTTGGATTTGGTTTCTTTTGCGACTTGATCGGAACATCAACTATGATGTATGTCCTCTACTTAACATATCATTTCAGTATTCATGTATGGTGTGGTATTTTTGCTCTTATTCTTATGGCAATTCACTTTTGGTGGGCAATAAAATCAATCAGGAATCTTGAAAAGTATCAAAAACTATTTACAAAGTGGTCTATCGTAGCTTGGTCCGTATGGATGTTAGCTTTGATCACGGGAAGTCCTTTGTTAAATATTTTTTTAAAATAATTCAATAACTAAATCCAATTTTATGCAAGACGAAAAAACTTATCATGCCTTTGTAAAAGGTAAGAAGATTAAGAAACTTATCACCCACTTGAATAGGGTCGGAGTTGGATTCAAAACTGAAGAGTGTAATTCGGGAGACCGGAGTACAAGATTCAACATGGGTCTTACTGGAAAACAGGTATTAATGCTTACAGGAAGTAATTTCTTCAAAAAGAACAAAATAATTCTCGCTGTAAGTTGATCTCCTAAAAAATCCGGAAGACATTTTCTAACAGGCCGAATAGCGGATTGTGCAAAGCACATATCACTATTCGGCCTAAAAATTTACCTATCCACTTTACTAAACTAAAGTAAAGTAAATATTATAACATTGAAATTTTCATAATTTATGTAATCTTTGATAAGATAGAAGTGGAGATTTTGTTTTACAGGTAGCTACGGCGGACAGAGCAACTGATTATAGGCAAGCTTTATCAATAGCAAGATTTCTTGAGATTTCACGTACTCAAGATTGCCGAATGATAATTGCAAGCCTCAGTCCCGATTTTATCGGCTATTGGTAGGTCGTGGGTTCGAATCCCATCCTAAGGAAACATCGTCTTACGCCCTGGCACGCCAGGGCTATTTTTATTACGAATCAGTAAAATTCCTATTTTTTAAATAAGCATCTATCTGAGGAATATGTGGTCCAACAATATTTTCTGGTAAATTATCTAACGAAAACCATTGCCAACCATAACACCTATTAGGTTCCTTGAGAATCGGTTCCCCTTGTGGATTGTTTGCGATAAAACCAATCTGTAAATAATGCTTGTCTCCCACATTATTAAAGACATTTGAAAAAGTAAAAGAGTCAGCAGTCATCCCTGTTTCTTCAAAAAGTTCTCGTGCTACAGCTTTCTCCATGTTTTCATTAAATTCTAAGTGTCCTCCTGGAAGTCCCCATGAACCATCGCCATAAGCACCCTTTCTTATTCCAAGAACAATTTTATTATCTCTCACTACTATTGCATTCACTCCAATAAAACAAGCACTTCTTGTCATAAGATTATATTATATCACTTAGAATAGAAATATAAACCACTATTGATTATTTTATTAATGTGTGCTATTCTCCCTATTAGAATTAACTTAAAATTGAACGCCTATGAAGCAAAAGCCTGCCCGTTACCAAACAGGTAACGGTTTTCATGATTTAGAAATTTTTATTAGGAGATAAAATTTTTAAATCTCTCCTGCTATCGGTTGGTAGTAGGATATTTAGGTCATTTGGAAATCTGCTCCCAACATCAAATTGGGGGCATTTTTTATTTATTTAGTTTTCTTCGATAAATTTATAAAGCAAACGAACCGGTGTGCCAAGCGCACCTGAAGCAAGATATTCGCCTGCCATTGAAGTCATACGAGGAGCTATATCTATGTGTGCCCATTTGTATCCTTTAATAAATTGTTTTAAGAAAATTGCACCATAAGTCGCCCCGCCATAACGAGAATCTTTATTGTGAATATTTGTAAAATCCCCCAAGGTGCCTTTGATTTCGTTTTCATATTCTTCCCACATAGGTAAGCGCCACATATAATCTCCTGTCTTATCTCCAATTTTTTCAAGTTTTTGGCAAAGTTCATCATCGTCGGTAAACACTGCCGACATTCGTTCTCCGAGTGCGACAATTGCCGCGCCAGTCAAAGTCGCGACATCTATCACAACTTCTGGATTATATTTTCCAGCATAAGTAAGCGCATCCGCAAGAATTACCCTCCCTTCGGCATCGGTATTTAAAATTTCAATTGTTTTGCCAGACATCGAACGAATCACGTCTCCTGGACGATAACTTTTGCCGGAAATAAAATTTTCAACTGATGGAATGAGCCCAATAACATTTTTCTTTAATTTCATTTTGGCTATAAGAGCGATAGTGTGAATGACACTAGCTCCACCTGACATATCCATATTCATTCCAGACATTGCCGAAGATGGTTTTAAATTAAGACCTCCAGAATCAAAAGTAACACCTTTGCCTACAAGCACTATTGGTCTTTCTCCTTTCTTCCCGCCATTATATTCCATAATAATAAATTTTGATTCTTCGTCTGAACCACGTCCAACTGAAAGAATTGCATTCATTTTTTGTTTTTCCATTTCTTTTTCACCGAGCACGGTCACTTTTATCGGCAATCCTTTTACCGCTTCTCGCGCCTTTTGCGCCAATATTTGAGGAGTCATATCTCCACCCGGAGTATTTGCAAGTGTACGAGTTTTGTTTACTTCGTTTGCTATTGTATGACCTTTCAAAATTGCTTTTTGAACAGATGCCGAACAATTTTCTATAATAACTTCTTTAATAAAAGAGAAACCTTCTTTAGTTGGTGTTTTATATTCCACAAACTCATAATTCGCTAAATCAAGTTGGGTGCCGATGATTTCAGCAAGTTCTTCGTAAGATAATTTTATTTCTTTAAATTTTAAATCATTAAAATTAAAAACAATTTTTTCAGCTTTGGCACTTTTAGTCATCGCTACCATTTTTCGCACAAGTAGAAAAAGCTTTCGTAAAGTCATCTCTTCCTCACATTTTAGATAAAGTGTTTTTATTCCACCTTCTCTTATTACCTCATCGTTATTTTTCGCATTAATTTTTACTACTAACGCATCTTTATTCGGTTTTTTAAAATTTATTCTCATTTTATTTTACTGGCCTTTTAATTATTAATTCTTCTTCGGGATTTTCTTTTTTTAGATTTTCAATAACTAGATCCGCTACATAATTTGGTTCCATATATTGATTAATGTTTTCCACCACCAAACCTTTCCAAAGATCAGTTTTTATACCACCCGGATAAATGGAAATTATTTTAATTCCTGAATCCAGATTTTCACTTTTAAAAACTTGCGTAAATCCTCTCACCGCCCATTTACTTGCAAGATATAATTTATTTTTTATATCTTTTGTGGCATCAATCGCATTCTTAGAAATTATATTTAAAATTACTGGATTATCGTTTTTATTCATATATTTCAAAGCAGTACGACATCCAAAAACTGTACCAAAAAAATTCACATCAAAAATTTCATGAGCTTTTTGCATATCTATCAATTCCCCTTTTGGAAATCGATATAAAATTCCAGCATTGTTCACCCAAATATCAATCTTCCCAAATTTTTCAATAGTTTTTTCAGCTAAATTTTTAACTTCATTTTCTTTGACAACATCAGCAATCATTGCAGTTGCATTTATTTCTTTTGCAGTGTTTTCAAGAACTTCTTTATTGTGTGAAGAAACAACAACAGTGGAACCTTCTTTGATAAAAGAAATCGCTAGGGCTTTTCCTAATCCCTTACTTCCACCTGTTATCACAACAACTTTATTTTTCAGTTCCATAAATCATCTTTTGTATTATTTATAACCAAATTTAGAATTCAGCATTTTGGGGAGTTCTTGGAAATGGAATCACATCTCGAATATTCTGCATCCCAGAAAGATACATGAGAGCTCTCTCAAAACCCAAACCAAAACCAGCATGATGCACTCCACCATATTTACGCAAATCTAAATACCACCAATAATTTTCTTTTGGCAATTTCAATTCAGCTATTCTTTTCTCAAGCATTTCTAATCGTTCTTCACGCTGACTTCCACCAATAATCTCTCCTACCCCTGGCATAAGCAAATCCATCGCTGCGACTGTCTTACCATCATCATTCTGACGCATATAAAAAGCCTTGATTTCTTTAGGATAATCAGTGACAAATAGAGGACCATTTACAACTTCATCTGTTAAATATCTTTCATGTTCCGTCTGAAGATCAATACCCCACTTCACAGGGTATTCAAATTTTTTACCAGATTTTTCTAATATTTCTATTGCTTCCGTGTAAGTTAGATGTCTAAATTTTGCATCTTTAACTTTATTCAAACGTTCAAGCAAACCATTATCAATAAATTTGTTGAAAAATTCCATTTCCTCCGGCAGTTCGCGTAAAACATAATTGATCAAATATTTCATCATTTCTTCAGCAAGCATCATGTCTTCTGGGAGCCCTGCAAAAGTAATTTCTGGTTCAATCATCCAAAATTCTGATGCATGACGAGTAGTATGACTATTTTCAGCACGAAAAGTTGGGCTAAAAGTATAAACTCGGTTAAAAGCGAGTGCCATGGATTCTGCTTCCAGTTGTCCACTGACGGTTAATCCTGCTTTTTTACCAAAAAAATCTTCTGTATAATCAATCTCTCCTTTGTTGTTTTGCTTAATATTTTTTAAATCTAAGGTTGTAACATTAAACATTTCTCCAGCACCTTCGGCGTCAGAAGTAGAAATGATTGGAGTATGCACGTAAACAAAACCTTTTTCTTGAAAAAATTTATGAACAGCAAAACTTAAAACAGAACGAAGTCTAAAAACTGCCTGAAAAGTATTACTACGCGGGCGCAAATGTGCTATCGTGCGCAAAAACTCAAAACTATGACCTTTTTTCTGTAGTGGATAATCTGAATCCGAAGATGCAATTTCAAAAATTTCAATTGCTTTTAATTCAAAAATTTGACCCTTAGCGGGAGATTTTTGCAATAATCCTTTTACAGTAATTCCAGAATATATTGGCAGTTTTTCAATTTGTTCAAATGCATCTAATAAAATTAGATCATTTTTAAAAAATTTAGTATCTGAATCAAAAACTATTTGTAAACTACGAAAAAAACTTCCATCGGTAATTTCTAAAAAACCAATTTTCCCGGAAGAACGAACAGTTTTTACCCAACCATTAATTTCAATTTCTTTTCCAATATATTCTTTTTCGTTTTTATATAATTCTTTTATCTCTGTTTTCATTGTTTGTTTAATTTTATTCCTAAATCCTTCAGTTGTTCTTCTAGAACTTCTGATGGCGAATTCATCATCAAATCTTTTCCCTCACCATTTTTTGGAAAAGCCATTACTTCCCTAATATTTTCCTCATTTTCTAACAACATCATCAAACGATCAAAACCCCAAGCAATTCCTCCGTGTGGCGGAGTACCTGAACGAAAAGCATCTAACATATAAAACAAGTTTTTTTCGACTTGTTCTTTCTTTACACCCATGATGTCATAAACAGCCAATAATGCTTCAGGTTCATGATTTCGGATTGAACCGCCACCTATTTCATAGCCATTTAACACAATATCGTATTGATTTGTGAGAATATTTGGTATATTTCTTTTATTTAATAAATCATCGTGAAATTGCGGTTGAGTTGCCGAAAAAGGATTATGGGTGAAAGTCCATTCACCTTCTGCTTGTGGATTATTTTTGTCATCAGCTTTTTCAAAAAATGGAAAATCGACAATCCAACAGAACGCCAAAAGATTTTTATTTTCTTTATCTTTTCGAATATCAGGTCTATCGTTACCATATTTTTCCATGACATCTTTGTAAGAAATTCTCGGGAATGGAATCTCTTGGATTTCTTTTTCAGGATACAATTTATGAACAATCTCAACCAACAAATTTTCATTGAGAGACATCACATCTTCTCTGTCTACAAAACTCATTTCTATATCAAGTTGAGTAAATTCTGGTTGGCGATCTCCACGCAGGTCCTCGTCCCTCATGCATTTAGCCATTTGAAAATATTTTTCCATGCCTGCTGCCATTAAAAGTTGTTTGTACTGTTGCGGAGCTTGAGGTAACGCATAAAATTTTCCCTGGTCCAATCTGGACGGCACAATAAAATCTCTTGCTCCTTCAGCAGTTGATTTTGATAAAATTGGAGTTTCAATTTCTATAAAATTTTTTTTATCTAAATAATCTCGAATAAATTTAACCACTTTGTGTCGATTACGAATATTTTTTTGCATTCGTTCTCGTCTCAAATCTAAATAACGATATTTTAAACGGTGCTCTTCTCCTATTTCATACCCTTCGGTTGATAAATCAATTGGTGAAGATTCTGCTTTGTTTAAAACTATAATTTTCACAACTTCAATTTCTACCCTTCCTTCCCCTTTTCTGTCAGTACTTTTGTGAACTATTCCCCTAACCTCGACAACCCACTCAGGGCGAATTTCTTTTGCTTTTTCTATAATCTCTGCGCGCCCAGGTAAAGCGACACATTGCACTTTCCCGGTCATGTCTCGCACATCAAAAAACACCATTTTCCCTTGGTCGCGGCGAGCATCCACCCAGCCCTTAATAGTGTAAACAACATTATGAGAATAAATATATTTAGTTAAATTTATATTACCAGTATCATTTTTTTGAGTTACATCGAGAGTTATCTTTGATGCTTCAATTTTTTCTTGCTCCCAATTCAAATCTACGTTGGGGTCAACGATAACATTTTTCAAGGAAGTGATATAAATTCTTTTCTGACTGTCTGCGTTAATATCTATTCTGCTGTAATCGCCATAAATTATTTTTTCGTCTTCTGTTCCCATATTTATTTACCCGTATTAACTGGTAATTTTTGAACTTTTATTTCTTTATATCCAACTTGCAAACCATTAATTATAATTAATATACGATAACTACCAAAATCTTTAAAATCAATATTCTTCATCAATTTAATAAAGGTGAAATTTGGTTCGTTATTATTGTTAGGTATAATAATTGGATTCTCGTCCACAAATATTTTTGTGTTGTCTTTCTCTGATTGAATCTCAAATGAAACCTTATATTCAGTTTTAGCTTTTGCACTAATTTTTACTGCAACAAAAAAATCAGGTGCTTTAGGTGAAAAAATGGATTCAAAAATTCCCATGAGATTTATTTTCCCCAAAAGAGCAGGTGAAGCATAATCACACAAATGCATGTATTCTAATTTTATTTCTTCATTCATTTTATTATTTTAAACAATTAACTAACTAATAATTTTTAATATACCTTATTTCTGACACTATAAGTATATCACTATTGAAAACAAAAAAACGCCTCTCCAAACTTATCTTAACGATAAATTTGCAGGGGCGATTTCATGTCGCGGTGCCACCCTACTTTTTAACTTAATTTAAACCTTGTCGCGGTTAACGGAGAGTTCTAATAACCATACGGCTTTCTTCTCTCACCTCCCCAGTGTCAGCTGGTTCAAAGGCTATTTTCAAATAGTATCATATTTAATTTCTCCAAGCAACCAAAAAAAAACGTAATAAAAAAAAGAGGAAGCTTTTTTGCAAAACCTCCTCTCGTATTCCCAACAGTACAAAAATACATTTAAAACTCCCCAAAATAAAAAGAAACTCCAGAAAATTCTTCCTTTATGATCGGAGTTAGCAGTTCCTTAAAAAATCCTTCGATTTCTTCATTCGTGTAATGGACAATCAGTAAAACACAACAATTTTGATGAAAAAACACTTTTCCGACTTTTTCCTCCTCCTCTTCTTTTTCTTTTATGAGAGAAAACTTTTCAAAAAACTTTTCAATCTTTTCCACAGGAGGCATGACTTGAGCATAATCATACGGCATTAAACGATTAAAAATCTTCGATGCAATAGACACAAATCCCTCTATGTCTACTGACGTAGTTGCTATTATTTTTGTCTGTCCTAATGAAAAGTAATCACCACCAGTTAATCTTAACTTGAGATGATTAGCAACTTTTTCCATAAACCCTTTCTCTATTGAGATAGGTTTAATTATTATAAATCTTCCCATCTTTGTGGTATTAAGTTTATGATTGTGAAGATTCTTGTTTGAAATGCAACTCATATAAAATATGAATATATGAGAAATAGATTTACGCATTTGGATTTTAGAGCTCGAGATAGAATCGAAGCCCTGTGGAGAAAAGGACACACCAAAAAAGA
>TBL_comb47_HYPODRAFT_10008835_pt1 | contig 10202 bp, 3 predicted proteins | sample TroBogypolimnion_40_FD_10682 | JGI IMG/M metagenome (IMG submission 10682)
TTTTTGTAGTTGGCCCGTCTGCATGGCACCCACGAATTGGATATTGCGCACCTTGCCCTTGGTATCGACGAAGAAGCGCACGGTGAGGTAGCCGGGGGTGATGACGTCGCGATTGCGCATGCAGTTGCGCTGCCACTCCAGTTCGACGGCGCGGCTGATGGTGGCCTGGTAGCGGCCCAGCGGCGAGTCCTCGACATCCAGCGCACTGCGGCCGCGGCGCGAGATCGATCCCTGAATGGCGGTCTTGCGTTGGTTGCCGCGGAACGCCGGGTCTTTGGGCGTTTCCCGCGGGGTGGGGATGGCTTTCGCTGTCTTGAGGTCGTTGGCCGTGGGCAGGCCGTCGGGGGTGCCGGCGCGGGGCAGGGATTGGACGGCGGTGGTGTGCGGTTGCTGCGAGTTTGTCAGGGGGACCGGGAGGTCCACCGGATTGGGTCCCTCGGCCAGACGCGTGGGCGGGGCCGGACTGGAAAGCTTGTCGGCGCTGCCTGGGGAGTCGGTGGTTTCGCCTGAGGCGGCGGTGGCGGGGGCGAGCGCTGGGTCTGATGGAGGCGACGGCGGCGAGGCGAGGGACGGGAGCGATGGGGCTGCCGACGGTGGTGCTGGATCGGCTGGGGGCGCGGCCGAATCGGTGAGGGCGCCGTCCTGATAATGGCTCTCGGTCGTCTCCAACTCGCCGGGGAAACGGGGTTGGATGCCGGCCTGGGCGGGCATGGCCGGGGCGTTGGGGGCCGGGGTGGCATCGCTGGTTGCCTGGGTGTCGCGCTCGCCGATGAAGGCGGGGTGGTCCGGGCGCTTGCCGCGCTGGTCGTCGGAGGTGCGGGCGAAGCTCGGGTCGTGCCCCGGCAGCAGGACTTCCTTGGCCGGTTCCCCGGCCGCTTGGGTGGCGGCCACGGCAGGGTCGGGGGCGGTGGCGGCGACTTCCGGGGCAATAAAACGCAGGGATTCCGCAGGCGGCGTCGCCGACGGCGTGGGGTGCTGGAATTGTTGTGATTCGATGACCGCCAGGCCCGCCACAAACAGCAGCGCCGCATTGCACAACAACGACAGCCCCAGCGCGGTCGCCCACAGGCGGCCGTCACCTCGCTTCCCGGCTGCTGCAGGCGATGTCATGGTCAACGCCCGTACCATGCCCGCTTTGCCGCCCCAATGCAACCCGGGAAATGCAGGGGCGGGCGTTCTGCCGCGCGATTGCCTGCGCGCCTGCGCGCGTGGCTGCGCGCCTCCGGCCGCAGGCCGTGTCTGCGCGCCTCCGGCCGCAGTCTTGGACCCAATGAGAAGTCAACGCAAAGACGTATCTGCGCGCCTCCGGCCGCAGTCTTGAAGCCAGGGACAATCGACCGGCGCGGCTGAGTTCGTCGATGGCGCAAACACGCAACAGGGGCTGCGCGCTTGCAGGCGGGNGTGGGATTTTTGCGGACACGACACTTGGCAAGTGTCGTTCCCAAGTGTCGTTACCGGACGACCTCGAGCCTCACGCTGGCGGAATGGGCGCTGAACTCGGGGGCGTACATGCACTGGATTTGCGCGAATCCGGTTTGATAAACGCCGGCATGCTGGACGCGCATGCGGGTCTCGAAGACATGGGTGCCGGCGGGCAGCGTGTCGATGAAGAAGTGGCTGGCGGTGTCGCGGGTCACCTCGTAATAGCCAAAGCCATCCTGCCAGCGATAGCCGCTGAGCACGTTGAGCGGCTCGGTGCCGCTGCCGCGCAGGTCCTTGAGATGCACAAACTCCATCGCGCGATCATTGCGCAAAACGAGCCGCGTGACCAATTCGTCGCCGACTTTCACCGGGCCGGTGACAGGCTCGAGCTTGGGTCCTTGCGGCAAGTTGTGCCTAACAAACAGCGACTTTTCCAGCTTGAGCGGCGTGGCATTGTGTTCGGTGACTTTTGACACGTCTTCGAGGTACTGCCAGTGGACGCTGGCCCAGGCGACGCCGGGGTCGGTCTTGGTGAGTTGGATGGCGCCCATCTCCGGCTTGATAGATGAACCGGCGAAGCGGGCCTCAGAGAATCCGGTGCCGGGTTCGACTCCCTCGGGCTTGACCGGGGTGCCGCCGAGGCTCACTTGCAACAGGGCGTCGCTTCCCAACAAATCCTTGCCGCCCATCAGCAGGGCGTGGATGGCATCGGCGGTGGCCTTGGTCGTGCGCCAATCGCGCGCTTGCATCTGTTTGATGAGCCACACCTGACACGCCTCGACGGCCCTGTCATCGTGATCGATCTCGCGGAACGCTTCGATCATCATCGCCTGGGTTTCGATCGGGGCCTGCCACCAGAACCAACCGTATTCGCCCCCGGCGTCCTGCCACGACATGCCGGTCTCCTCGTTAGACACGGCGTGCTCCCTGAGCGAGCGGGTGATGAGGCGGGCGGTGTGCAAGTCGCCCAGACGTGCGAGCGCCAGAGCGACGTGGGCGCGGGACATGCGCGAGTTGAGGCTGGGCCAGTAGTTTTTGGCTTGGGCGGTGAAGTAATCGAATGCCTCCTTGTCGGCGCGTTTCACGGCGGCGTCTTTCAGGAAAAACGTGCGGGTATAGAGGTGATGGGCGATCACGGAGTCGAGGTGGTTGGCCGTGAGGATCTTGGGTTCCTTCTCCGCGGCTTTCTTGATCGCGTCGAGTTGCTCGGCTAGAGACGCATCGAGATTGGGCAGGGCCTTCAAAGCGGGCGTAACATCGGTTTCCACGCCGAGCGCGCGGAGTCGCGCGAAGCCGGTGGCGATATAGAGCGAGATATACTCATTGCTGTGGCCGCCGGGGAACCATGGCCACAGGCCATCGGAGTTCTGCATGTCGGCGAGTTTCTTCTGGGTACCTTCGAGTTGCTCGCCGAGTTGGTTGTCATCGAACAAGAGACCGAGCTTGCGGCAGGCCTGGGATTGATCATTGGCCTCGTTGAGCCACGGGGTTTCCTCTAGCAACCCCCCTTTGAGCTCGGCGTTCCTGGCGAGTGGGCTGTCGAGCGCCGGGGTGTTTTTCCACAAGTCGAAAATCCGGCGGATCTTCGGATTGGACTCGGCGATGTGGCGGGCCAGCGCGTTGGCATAGTAGCGGTTGAACGTCTGCTCGGCGCACTCGTGCGGGAATTCCATCAGATAGGGAAGCGCCATCACCGCGTACCACGCGGGTTGCGACACCACTTGCACCTGCATGAGGCGGTTTTCCAGCGACGCGGATTTGCCGCTGTCGAGGAGTTTTTGGAAGTGAAAATCCTTGGTGCCAGCGTCGCGGATGGGCAAGGCCATCGATTCTGTTAGCATAACTCGCCGCGGGATGACCGGCAGCCAGCCCTCCTCGCCATCCGACAGCCTGCCGCTGGTCGCCACCGCCTTGTAGGTGAGAAAGCCGCTGCCGTCGGGAACCGTCAGACGCCACGCCAGCGTGCGCGATTCCTTGGCGGGGATGCTCCATGGCTGGTCGGGCGCGGCGATGCCAAGCGCGGCCGTGGCATCCTTTTGCGTCGCCGCATCTGAAAATGTAAGGCGTGCGGTGCCGGCTTGCGCCTTGTCGCTTGGGTTGGTGATTTTCACCGTGAAATCCAACACGTCGCCCTCGCGCAGGAAGCGCGGCGGATTGGGCTGCACCATCAGGTCCTTGGCGCTGATCGTCTCGCCTTCGAGCATGCCCGAGCGCATGTCGTTGTCATGCGCGAAGCCGAGGAACTTCCATTTTGTTAGAGCCTCCGGCATGGTGAAGGTGATGCGCACCTCGCCCTTCTCGTCGCTGGTTAGATGCGGATAGAAAAACGCGGTCTCCTGGAGGTTCTTGCGGGGGGGGATCGTGGCTGGGCTTTCCGCGCGGGGAGAAGCGCAAAATGGATCGGCGGCAAAAGCATCAGAGAAACCGACTTTGATCGGGGAGTCAATGTAGGTAACTTCCCAGATGAACGACCTGTAGGGCTGGAACAGGGAATTCCCGTAGCTTTTGCCCCAAGCATCCCGGGTGCCGGACGAGACGGGTTGGGCGCGGAATCCAATTGTGCTGAAATCGCTTGCGCTGTATTTGCTTGAATTGCGGAATAGGGAATTGAAGTTCTGAAACTCACGGAGCGCAAAGACGTCCAGCGAAGCATCATAAAGCGTTGCTACCATCTCCGTTGCTACAGCTTCACCCTGTGGAGTGGAAACCATGGCGGTCCATGTGTCCTGCATTCCTGGATTGAGCTTCGAGGTGAAGTGTTCCCACCGGAGTTTCAGGTCCTTATTTGACCACGGGATTTCGATGGTCTTCGAAAACTCGTTGAGGCGGTTCATGGTCGTTTGGGTCACGACCACCGTGACGCCCCCGCGCATCGATTCATCGGGAATGAATGCAAAGGATTGTTGGGTGCGATCCGGGGCGGACCATTCCCGTTTGAGCAGGACGTCATCTTTGAAAAACTCGACGCAGGCACGGGCGCTTGGATGGCCGCTGCCCCAGAGCAGGGTGAAGGGTTGGCCCGGTTCAAGGGTCGCCCGCGACACGGCGGCAAAGAATGGGATTTTGGTGGGAAACATGTCGGCGCTTGGCTTGACGACTTGGAATCCTTCAATTGCTTGCACGGTGCGTCCATTGGCGTCCTTGGCGACGAACACGGCTCGATAGATTCCCGCGGGCAACGATGATGACACTTCGGCGCGGCCCGCATGGTCGGTGTTGGCTTGAGCCGTCTGCACGGGGATTTCCTTCATCAGGGCTCCAAGCTGCCAATGGACCGGAGCAGCAGGATCGGGGGCATCATCTTCCTCCGTGGCATATTTCCTTCCAGGGTGGGCACGGGGGCAGCGCTGCGGTTGCTTGAGTTGATAGATCCTGAGCGTGCCCGTGGCAGGACGGCCTTCATCATCGTGTGATTGGGTAAGCACATTGAAGACCACAGGCTTGGCCTCTTCCTGCCACACATCCGTTGAGATGCGGGCTTTGAGTGTGGTGTACGCAATGTTCACCCGGTAGGTTGCCGAGCGGGTCTCGCCCGACGAATCGGTGACATCGGCGGTCACTTCGAAGGAAAAGGCCGGCTCGAATTTCGGATCAATCGCTAGATCGGATTCGGCGGTGAAGTAAATCGAAAAGCTGCCATCGGCGGCAGTCATTGCGGTGCCGTTGGCAATCGCCTTCGGGGCAGACCAGGGGTGAGCGCCCCACTCGCAGCGTTCAATCCAATCCGGCCAGTTGGTGTCGCGCGACACGCGCCAGGTGACCTTGGCACCATCGACTGCAGCACCGGTGAAAGCTTCCGCCTTGCCCATGAGTGTGACTTGAGCGCCGAGAGCGGCGGCAGCCACCGGGGGCTTGAGCTCCGCGAAGAACTTTGGACGTTTGTATTCTTCAACCCGGAAGCCTGTGCTGCCCATGTCTCCCACCGATATGTTGAAGTAGCCGAGCAGGCCTGCGGGTGGCAGCGAAAAGGTGCCGGAGAACGAGCCATGTTCGTTGGTGAGGACGTCGAGCTTCTGAATTTCCTTGTTGTTTGGGTTCCGAAGGGCGACTGTGGCATGCTTGCCCGGAACCGTCTGATAGGTCCCGTTGTTGCGGTTGGATTCACAATAGATGCCTTTGAAATACACGGTCTGCCCGGGTCGATAGATCGGGCGGTCGATGAACAAGACGACGTTTCCCTTGGTTTTGGCGTTGTCGTCGTACGACGAGTTGGCCGCATGGGTGCGGACGATTGCAACGTCATCCTTGCTTCCCGCGACGAAGAGAAAATCCTCACCCTGACCCGTGAGAGAAAGCGAGAACCAGCCGTCGGCATCAGTCTTGGTTGACTCCGTGGTAAGTCCGGAGACCTCCTTGCGGGCATGCCACAGGCTGACATCGACCCCTCCGCGCGGAGCGCCAGTGACAGGGTCCGTGACGAAGCCGTCGCAGTTGGCTCGGTTCCTGCGGACGACCATGGCGAGTTGCGTGACGTGGACAGGAAAAAAGGACATGCACTTTTCCATGATAGAGAAATCCTCTCTCGCACTGGCAACGATGATATAATATCCGGGCACCAGGTGCTCCGGGGCCGTTAGGGTCGTCGAATGCTCGAGGTAATCCTTGTCATTGCGAAGCGGCTCATCCCATGCAAGGGCGGGCTCTTGATTGAGCAGGGCTTCGCGTGCGGTCCCGTTCGCCGGCACCGGGTCGCCGGTCAGCGCCATTTCGTCAGGGGCCCAATCGCAGTGGTAAGCGCGGAACCAGACATGTGCGATGTTGGCGTGTTTGAGGGTCATTTCCGCTCCGGCGGGTGTCCACAGGGTCTCCGTATCGAGCTTGATGGACTTGGCTTCGAGATCGGTGACAAGAGACTTGCATAACTTGCCGAAGGGATGTCTCGGGAAGGCATGGGCGCCTGTCCTGGCGAATTTGTAGGCTTCCTTGTTTCGCTTAGCGTTCACCAGAGCGACTGCCACATCATTCCGCGCGTCGGCACTGAGCAGGTGTTTGGGGTGGGCTGCGATGAAGGCCCGCAGCGCGGCGTCGAGGCGCGCTGGCTTTGTTGGGCCGACTGCGACTTTGCCGGCCCAGCGGAGGCGCTCAAGATCGCAGTGGAGGAAGGCCGTGGAGTCCGCGTCGGCCTGGTGGAAGCCGAGGAGGTCCTGATAGAGTTGGATGGCGCGAAGTTTGGGCGATGTCGGATCGGGGGCTTGCGGGTGCCAAGCGAGGAAGGCGTCGGATGAATCGAGGGCGGGGGAATTGGCATCGATTTCAAAGTCATCCTGGGGTTTGGAGGCGGCGAATTCCTCCAAGGAGTAGAATTCCATGGCCGCGTGGGCGATGAAGTCATAGAGCGTCGGGCGCAGACCATCCCCAACGACACCGCGAACTAACAGGCCGTTGAATCTCGCGACCGGAATCTTTTGCAGGGTGGTCTTGTCGGCCAGGGCTTCCTGGAAGCGCAAGTCGATTTCCGCGAGCATGCGCGACAGGTCCCAGGTCCTAAAGTCAGCGCCGCGATCCGCGTTGGTGGCGCTCCGAGTGGACAGTTCCGAGCAGTGGTCCCGATAGTATAACTGCAGCCAGCGGGCATGTAGCAGGCGCAAAATCGGGCGCGCCTCGGGCGGCGCGGTGGCGGTTTCCGCAGCGACTTGCTTGACGGCGGCACCTGGTCCGCCGTTGATTCTCGCTTCGAGCGCGATGCGCATGGCCAGCGCCTTGGTGCCCTCCGCCCAGGCGTTGGCGGCGAAGGCGGCGGATTCGATGGGCTTAAGCAGGCTGATGGCGGTCTGCGGTTGGTCCTTCGCAGTGGCTTCCTCGACTTTATTCCACTCTGCCTGGCGGGGCTTGGCGGCGAGCGCCAGGCTGTTGGCGAGGAGGAGAGCGACGAGGGGAACACGCAGGATGCCGGAACGTTTCATGGCGGGAATGGCGGGAGGGTGACATGAACAGAGACGCGTGACGAGGCGATTTGTAGGGAAACGCGACGCGCCGTGACTGCGTGCCTCCGGCCAGTTCCAATGGAGAGCGAATCAAGGCTCGCAGAGCGCAAATGAGCTAGAATGGTCGTCGTCCTATGTCCACTAGCCAAGGGGCGTGCGCGAGCGGGTGCGATTTCTTGACAACACGACACTTGGCAAGTGTCGTTCCATGCACGGGCGGGCCGCCCGTGCCCCTCTTGAGCGAACGGCAGTCCGTAGGGAGAAACGACAATGCGGCCGTTCGCCTTTTCGCAGCAGGTTTTGCTGGACAAGGCGGCTAGGGGGTGGTGTGTTGTGCGCGTGAATCTATACTCACTGATGGCGTGGCTGGGGCTGCTCGGGCTGGCGAGTGGCGAGGGCGTCGCGCCCGCGCCGGCGGGGGCGAGCGACGATCTATCGAAGCTGGCGGAGGCGTTGCTAGGCAAACACGGCGGCAACCAGTTGTTCTATCTGCCCACCCACGACGTGCCAGCCACGCCCAAGGACTGGGGCTACACCTATGAGGATGTGGATTTCAAAAGCAAGGATGGCACGAAGCTGCACGCCTGGTTCGTGCCCGTGCAGGGGAAGAAGGCCAAGGCGACGGTGGTGTTCTCGCATGGCAATGCCGGGTCCATCGGCCACCACCTCGGCTTCAGCATGTGGTTCGTCGATGCGGGGTACAATGTTTTAACTTATGATTACCGCGGGTTTGGCAAGTCCGGCGGCAGCGTGGACCGGCGCGGGATGCTCGATGATGTTAGGGCTGCCTTCGACTATGTGAAGACGCGCCGCGACGTCAACGCGGAGCGGCTCGTTTCGTACGGGCACAGTTTGGGCGGGGCCAAGTCGCTCGCGGCGCTGGCCGAGGCACCGGTCAAGGGCTTGCGCGCGGTCATCACCGATGCCGCGTTTTCCTCCTATCTGGCGATGGCGCAAACGATTGCCGGTCAGGTGGGGGCTAATCTTGTCACCGACGAATGGGCACCGAAGGATCTCGTGCAAAAGATTTCGCCCGTGCCCTTGCTCATTGTGCATGGCAGCAAGGACGAGGTGGTGCCGGTGGCGCAGGGGCGCCTGTTGTTCAAGACGGCGCGTGAGCCGAAAACCATGTTTGAAGTCAAGGAGGGTCACCACGGCGATTCGCTGGCGCGCGACCAGGGCGCCTATCGCAAGAAGGTGCTCGTCTGGCTCGACGCCGCGCTGAAGGGCTGAAATCCGGCATGCGGTGCTGAAACCCGGGGCCGGTGCTGAAACCACAGATTACACAGATTACACGGATTTTGGAATTGGGTTTGCTCACCAACTTCAGGAAAGAAACCGATTCACATAGTCCCCATTTCAATCTGTGTAATCCGTGTAATCCGTGAAATCTGTGGTTTATCTAACTGCACCATAAGAAGAACTCCGGGGCGCCGGCTGAATCCCGTTAGACCAAAAGCATGCAGTCGCCATAGCTGTAAAAGCGGTAGTGGTGGGCCACGGCCTGGCGGTAGGCATCCAGCACGCGCTCGCGCCCGGCAAAGGCGCACACCAACATCAGCAGCGTGCTTTGCGGCAGGTGGAAATTGGTGAGCAAGCCGCCGAGCGCGCCGAATTGATAGGGAGGATGGATGAAAATGTCGGTGGTGCCGTGATGCTCGCCGGGCTGGATCCGCTGGCCGGGGTCCGCCGCGCGCAGCGACTCCAACACCCGTGCCACGGTGGTACCCACCGCCACCACCCGCGCTGCGGCATTGACCCTGGCGGCGGTGGCCGCCGTGACCGCGAACTTTTCCGCGTGCATGATGTGGTCGGCCACCACCTCGACACTCACCGGGCGGAAGGTGCCCACCCCGACGTGCAGGGTGAGGAAGGCGTGCGGCAGCCTTTCTAACATCTCCGGGGTGAAGTGAAGCCCGGCGGTGGGCGCGGCGATGGCGCCTTCCTCGCGGGCGAACACCGTTTGATAGCGCTCGAGGTCGCTGGCGTCGTCGGGGCGGCCCATGTAGTGTGGCAGCGCGAGGTGGCCGTGTTGATAGAGATCGAGCGGTGCGGCCCAGCGCAACAGGCGGTCGCCATTGGCAAACACCTCCGCGACGGTGCCGGGGATGCCGCCGACGCTCACCGTGCGGCCCGCTTTCATGCGCTTGCCGGGACGCACCAGGCAGCGCCATTCGCAGTCTGACAGGCGGTCGAGGCAGAGCAGTTCGGTTTTCCCGTCGTCGGAGAACACGCGGGCCGGCAGCACCTTGGTGTCGTTCAGGACTAACAGATCATCCGGCCGCAGGAACTCGGGAAACTCGCGGAACATGCGGTGCTCGATCAGGCCGCAGTCGCGGTGCAGCACCAACATCCGCGATGCCGAGCGCTCGGCAAGCGGCCGCGCGGCGATCAACTCGTCGGGCAGGTGGTAATCGAAGTCGCGGGTGCGCAGGCTCACGCGCGAGTCATAGCCGCAGGGGCGGACGAGGGCAAGCGCTGGGGAGCGACAGCGCTGGGGAGCGCAGCCGTCCCGGCTGTGAGGGAAGACAGGCGTCTCCGCCTGTCGTGCGTGGCACATCCATGGGCACGCGTTGGCGCAACAGCCGGGACGGCCGTTTTCCCTAACAGGCGAGGACGCCTGTTCTCCCGGCACGCGAAATCACTGCGGTCTCGTCCCCGCCGGACGCCGGGGAGTTGCGTAGCCACATGAAGGACTTGCTGCGAGACGCAGCAATCACGGCCTGCCGCGGGACGCGGCAGCCAGTGCGAACGCACATACATGAGATCAACAGGTGAAAGTCCGAGTCATCCCGAGACGAGCTACGGGAGAGCAGCCGAAGGCAACTGCGTCGTCGCGAGACGGGGTGGGGAGCA
>TBL_comb47_HYPODRAFT_10008837_pt1 | contig 10200 bp, 11 predicted proteins | sample TroBogypolimnion_40_FD_10682 | JGI IMG/M metagenome (IMG submission 10682)
TTCAGCGGCTAAGGGGACTGGCACCGGAATTCTCCCTATGGGGTAAATCGGGGGCATTATGCTTCCCATGTGCGGAACGATGGGATGGAGCTGATTCTGCCGGGGGCTTAGGTCCTATTGTTCCCCGCGGGGAAGTGCATCAGGACCGTGTGCCGGACCTTATAGGCGAACTCCGACTTGTTACCTGAAGCCAAGTCCCTTTCGACCTGCCGTAGTAGGTTGGCCATCTGCTCGACCTCATTGAGCAACATCCATGCATCTTCCTGGAGAGACGAGAAGGGCTTCCCCAGGGTCCAATGATGCCGGGACAAACTAGCACGAAGGCGGCTGCGCAGTTCGTAGAATTGACCTGCATCTGACACTTCACTCTCCCTCCAACAGCCCTGGAAGCGCCCAGGCGGGATTCTGAGCAGGCGTGGTGATTCGCTTGGCCAGAAAGGCTTCTATCTCCTCGGTCCATGCCGCGGAGGGACGGTGGATGCCCTGCAGAAGGCGTAGGGCCTCCTCAAGGTCATTGAGGGTCTGGGTGGTGATGGTCTGGTGGATCGAGGTCGTCAGCCGCCGGTTTCGAAGGTAGCTCCTTAGTGCCTGGCGGTCCTCGGGGGTCGTGTGCGCTCGGACTTCCATGGGCACCTCCTGGACTATCCAGGATGGCGAATAAAATACGAAAGTCAATCTCCTGCTAAAGAGCCAAGTAGCTGGCCGGAGGAGTGGTTAAGCTGTTAAGATTGTAAGCATAGATATTGCTATGGATTCACCTTAATGAAGACTCAACTCGCCAACTGGATAGCCCAGGTCTACGGGGCCACAGGTTATCTTCAGCGCCTCTACATGGGGCTCAAAGATCCCATTCAGAGAGACAGAGCTGAAGCTGCCGGTGCCTATGCGCGAGAGCGGTTTCGATCCTCAGGGCGGAAGACACAACAGACCCGGACTCCATGGATCGGTCTCCCTTCGTCTCAGTCGGAGCGGACAGCCTGGATCAGTGCCATCGAAGGACTACTCGGCCTGAACCTCCTGGTTGCTTTGGGTTCATCTCCTGGCAAGGGTGGAGCAGTGACACTTCACAAGAGGCTGAACCAAGAACTCACTTCAGCCATCAGGGGTTTCTCTGCGGCCTTCCCAGCTGAAATGGTCACCCAGGATCTTTATACCCTGTGCGAAGGCGTCGTTGACCAGGCAGCGGGGGAAGCGGAGAGGGCCTGGCTGGAAATCCGGAAGGAAGGGGAAGAGTCAGTCAATGTTGGGGAATTCCTCAAACGGGAGTGGTTGGGGAATATTCGGGGTCAGATTCAGGCCATGGTCGATTCCAAGGGTTGAACGGCAGCAGATGGATAAAGAGGTGATCAGTTCGCTGATTTAATTCGTTTGAATCGAACATTTAGTCAGTATTGGTACTGAATTGGCTGAAAATCACAGCGGTTGTGGAATTTAAGTCTAATTATATCAATACCGCAATCGTATAAGAGCACCGTTTGGGGGTGCACTATATCTTTTTGCCCTGGAGCCGGGTCGTGGTGCGCGGGAATTCGGAGCCGGAACCAGGGTTCGGCGTGGCCTGGAGGCCTTAGACCCGTGATCAGGTCCTGCCGGTCAAAGCACCAATCTATCGGCCCAGCTTCATTCCCAAGAAGATGTGCCCTCAGAACCAGTATCAACTCGGTCACCCCTGTTGTTCTGTGTTCGGGGTAGTTCGGGAGGAAATGGTGAAGAGGACATTCAGAAACCCCCCACCTCATCTGTATATCAGAAATATTTTCAGGTAGCCGTAAATAGCCCCTAAAAGTCAGTAATAACTCTGAGAAGGCGGTCAGGAGACAGTAAGACCTTCAAAGGAGAACACCATGAAGAATCTAAGCAGAAAACAGTTCAACCGCCTTACCTATGTCCAGAAGGTGGAAATGGCCTTGGCGGCCTTCAATGTTCGAATCCAAAAGCTCTTGGATACTTATGAGTTCTACCGCAAGGAAGCAGAGTCAGAGGAGAAGGCAAGAGTATGTTCGGAAATCCTTTCTGAACGACTGAAAGAGGAGTTCAAAAGGATTCATGAACTTCTATCTGAGTTGCAAGAAGTAGCTATGTACCATCTATGTCAACATTATGGAGCCACAGAGCCAGATTTTAGAGCAAAAATTGATCGAAAATTCCCATCTGATGAACCCGATTACTGGACAGGCAAGAAACTCAATCCATTCAAGCTTAATGATATAAGAGAAGCTCTTGACATGATAGCGGAAGCCTTTGAGGAGATGGAAGATAACCCATTACATGTATTAATTCAAAAAAAGGACGAAGTGAACCAATGAGCATTCTTATGAACACAATCGAAGTCGCTGAGTATCTTGGTATAAGTCCAGCTTTATTGAAGAAGATGAGAACAGATGCTCATGGTCCTCAGTAATGTAGGATTGGAAAATTAATTAAATATTCCAAAGAGGCCCTGGATACCTATGTTGGATTATTGACCAAATACCCTGATTAAATTAATTACTAGGTTCGCAATCAAAAAATATATCAGTATAATAGATAATATTTTACCATCGAGTGTATTTTTAATTTCGCCCCCATCATAAGTCTATTTAAATTAATTATTCCATAATGATGGGGGTTGGGAGAATAGTGTTAGAAAATTTCTGTAATGTACTAATATCCATTATACATATTTAAATATATCTTTGTACTATCAACTCTATATTCATATCTCTCTCTTTCCCATAATAAATTTAATAACTGTATATACCAATACTTTTCAAATGTTCTTCTCCCATCCCTTTGGTAATAGATTTTTCATATATATCAAGCTAATTGGATGGGGGGGAATATTGTCGCATCCTCCTGGTTTAGAGTATTAGACCTATGAGGATAACAAATGAGAGCTGGGGAAAGAAAAAATAAAAGAATTTTTGAAAACAGAATATTTGAAGTATTAGCAAAGAGAGGTTACTCATTCCCAAGAAAGGATAACAAATGGAACCCATAGAAAACATCAAATTACACGCATTACCCTACTTAGCTACTCTGCTAGGTTGCAGTGAACAGGAAGCACTGGATAAACCGTTGACTTGGCAAACATTCAAGGAATCTCAGGCAGCAAAAGATAGCCAGTACCTATACCCAACCATCAAATATGCCAATTTCAGGAAACTCCATAGATGGCTAATGAACCAAAACGAGATGGGTATGGGTATCTATCTAACTATCAACGCTAGCAATGGGCCTTGTAGAGAACAGAAGGATATCAAGGAAATAAGGGCTGTATGGATGGATGTTGATTTCAAGGAATCTCAACCAGGATTTGATCTTACTCCTACCCTATTACAAGATTCAGCAACTCCACCCAATATGATAGTGGGGAGTGGTGGTGGTCTTCATGCTTACTGGATACCGCCTACTCCTCTAGAATCCAGCCCGGAAAACATCAAGAAGGCCACTAAGGCTCTCAAAGGAATTCAGTCCAAATATGCCGAATACGGTGCCGATCCCAAGGTCTGTGAACCTTCAAGAGTGTTGCGAGTCCCTGGATTCATGAATCAGAAGCCAGGACGAGAACCTAAACTGGCGAGAATGATTGCATATGGATTTGGGTCTTCTTTATCTATTGATGAACTTTGTGAAGCATTTCCATATACAGAGCCAACAAGAGAATGGGATATCCCAAATATTAACTTTAAATATGATGATAGCCTTTTCCCTCTGACTAAAAGATATGAGATGGCTTTGGAGTGGTTAATCGAAAAAGCTACCCTGCAACCTGCTGTATGGGGAGAGGACGGCTCCGGTAAATGTCTATCCGCTGCATGGGTCGGGCCAAGATTTGCTCTTGAACCCAAGCTGGCGTTTCAGCTATTAAGTGATATCTACAATCCAGAGTGTGAACCACCTTTTTCGCCTAAGGAATTAGCACACAAAATCAAAGATGCCTATGCAAGTGCTATAAAATTGAATCTTATTGGTTGTGGGATGTCTGATTATGTTGCCCAAAGACGAGTAGCTGATATGCAAGTTTTTAATAATATTGAGGATGGTGAATAATGGCCAAAATTAAGGAAATTCCACAAAATAATTCGAATGAAGAGGCACTCACACCGCAACAAATAGCATCAAATAAGAAAAAGGAAGACAGGTTGGCGGAAGCGCGTGAAAAAGCGATGGAATATATAGCTACCTTGCCAACGGATGGGTCTTCCGAAGCCTCATCCATTGATTTTAAATGTCTTAACCTACCGCTGGATGACACAGGTATGGCTATGAGAGTGAAATTGAGGAATGACAATAAATTAAGGTATTGGAATGGTGATATTTATCAGTATGAGAAGACACACTGGAGAAAATTGGAATACGACCCACTTGATACATTGCTTGACACTATAAATAAAATTCTTACCCGCGAAGTGCCATTGGAGGAAGACGAGAAAAGACAAACCAAACTTTATTCCTTTGCTATGTCTTACAGAAATGCTAAAAATGCAAAAAGTGCATGGCATCTTATGAAATCGTTAATGATTTATAATGAAGAAGAGTTTGAAACAAGAGAAGATATATTGGTGAATTTTTTAAATGGAACACTTAATGTAAAGACAGGTCAATTACAGCCTCATAGACCAGATGATAACTTTCTTGGTGTGCTCCGCTTCAAATATGATTCGACCATTCAACCAGTAAATTTTATTAAATTCCTTGATGATGTGCTAGGCGGTGATCAAGAGCTTATATCATATATAAAAATTCTTGGCGGTATTACGGCAATTGGTAATAATTCAATTGATGAAGAACTTCAGGTTTGGTGTTACGGAGATGGCTCTAACGGGAAAAACACTTTTCTTCAAGCTATAGAAAAGGCATTTGGTTATATGTCTACACAAATCAATCCTAAGCTATTCTTGCGCAGAAAAAGCGACAGCCATTCAAGTGAAGGAGCCGCTCTTAGAGGAAAGCGTCTAGCCTTAACCTATGACATTGACTCAGGTGAAAGACTTAACGATGGCATTATGAAGAAATACACAAGTACAGGAAATTTTGAAAGTAGGAAACTTTACCATGAGCAGGAGACTTCGCCTATAACTTGGCATTTTTGGATGAGTTGTAACATGCTCCCCAATGTATCTGATCCGACTCATGGAACTTGGAGAAGACTTAAGGTTATTCCCTTCAACAAAAAGATTGCAGCCAAAGATGCTGACAAGAATATCAAGAAGGTGCTTGAGTCTGAGGCTGGCGCTATTTGGACTTGGTTGCTTGAAGGGGCCCAAGAATATCTGAAGCTCGGTAGGCTTCCGGACGACCCTAAAGTAGTAGCGGAAGCCTTAGCCGAGTGGAAATCAACGGAAGACAAGACCCAATCATTCCTAAACCAGGTCTGTAAAATTGGTTATGGTGTGAATCATAAACCATACATATCAACCCTTAAGGAAATTTATGACTGTTACATAGAATGGTGCAAAGAAGACCATGTCATGCCTCTTGGGAAACCAAATTTTTCCAGAGCTTTGCAACAAAAAGGATTTGTGAAGGACGATAGCAATCATCATATTGGAACACAGTATATTGGAATTCAAACCGTAAGCAAATGGGAAAAACTTTTAGCGAGTTCTAACAGTGAAGATCATGGTAATTTTAATTTATAAATACACATATACACTCTGAATATTACAGAATGTTCCAAATAACGGGGGCCATTGTGTAACAGAAAGACAATTATTAAAGAGGATAGGTGGTGGAGGACGAACTTGATTATTAAATTCAATTTTAAGGCTATAGAGTATTGAATATTCCTCGAAAAGCCAAACTGTTAATAATAGAACTGATTCTTTACTAAAATTTAATTCATAAAATGTAGCAATAAAAATCCCCCTCTGGATAAACCATTGGGGGATTGGTTTCCACAGGCTAGAAATTTACTTCTTTGTCTTCTTGGTCGCCCTCGCAGCTGCCAGAGCCTTCATCGCCCTCGGGTTTGCTTTCCGCGAGCTGCTCTTGATATGCCCAGTGGGTGAGAGGCCGTTCTGCTTCTGATAGGCTTCCAGGATTCCTACGAGCTCATCCTGGAAAGCGGCTTCATTAGCGAGGGCAACAAAGGACTCCACTATTTCTTTTGGCGAACCCTTGAATCTCTTCGCGACTCCCTTTGCGATGGCTTCTACGGTTTTAACCAACTTAGGAACTCTTGCACCAGTCCCAGCAGCCTTAATGGGTTTGAGTGCAATCATCTGCTTTAAGGCTTCCGAGTAGCTGATTCCAAGCTTCTCGATAGCCTCTAAGGCTGGTGCATACTTATTTTGAAGGGCCGCGAAAATAATGAAACCTTGTCGCTGATCTGGCTTTCCTTCACATGCCTTCTCGACCCTACTGATGACAGAAACGGGAACGACTGTCTTCCCGACCATGAAGCTGGCCCGATCTCCCTTGCCAGTTCCCTTAACAAATTTGATAGACATAGGCTCATCTCCCTTAGGCTCATCGGCCAGGGTGATTGTAGCAGGTTCCGGTTGCTTCATCTTCTTAAATAGACTCATGGTTGATTTCCTCCATGAATAATATTGTCGATATGTATTGAATGACAAGCAGCGTTTATTAAGGCAACCAAGAGGGTCTGCTTCAATTCTCCTTGATTGTAGATTGACCAGGGATAACCTCTTGGTGACAGTAGAGCTAGCATTGGAGACAAGTCATGCCCAACATTGCCACCGTCCTGAAAGAAGAAATTGCTCGTCTGGCCCGGAAGGAACTTAGAAATGAGACCGAAAAGCTAAAGAAAGCTTCCGCTTCCTATCGTTCTGAGATCGCAGCTATGAAGCGCCGGATTACTGACCTGGAGAGGCAAGTGGCTGGATTGAGCAAGGCCGCAGCGAAAGCCGGATTGACTAGGACCAAGACTGCTGCCGTTGAGGGGGAGGAAGGTTCTTCGATACGATTTAGCGCCAAGGGCCTAGCCAAGCAGCGGGAGAGACTCGGACTATCCGCTCAGGCATGCGGGATGTTGCTGGGAGTCTCAGCTCAAACGGTCTACAACTGGGAATCAGAGAAGAGCAAACCCCGTAAGTCTCAGCTGGCTGGGATCTCGGCCATTCGCTCTATGGGGAAGCGGGAAGCGAAGAAGGTGTTAGAAGGTGTGAAGGGGACGGCAGAGGAGTCGATTGCAGAGTAAGGAAATGCAGATGGGGCCCAACTTGAGCGGAGGGTTAGGCGGGGTGCAGAATACCCAAAGAATAAATAAAAGAGTACGATTGTTTGGCAGATGTTGGGAGGTTCAATGACCGAAGACCCAAGATACACCGATCTAATGCAGGAGATAAAAGAGCGACTTTATGTGATTGAAGACGTATTAAGCAATCGTGCAGCGCTCAGAGGCCCCTTGGCAAACGAATTCTGTTTTTTGCAACTCCGATTAATTTGCGAATGCATTTCCTTTGCTTGCGTTATCGCTCACGCATATATCAAAGAACTTCAGTCCCCCAAGTTTCAAACGGAATGGTCTGCAGATACTCTAATGAAGGCATTAGAAAATCTGCATGAGGATTTCTACCCGAAGCCGCGGTCGATGACAATTGCCGACAACGCCGTTAAATTGGATGAGATAAGTAGCCCGTACCTAACAAAAGTAGATTTAATAAAACTGAATGGAATTTGTGGTGACAGGCTGCACCGGGGGACACCACAAAAATACACCTACAACCGCACGCCAGAAAGACTCTCGGCAGATCGCCAAATGATCATCGACTATGGGAACAAAGTGTTTCGATTGATGGAATCGTATTTGATGAGTCACCAAAAGGACCCTCGGTATATCTTGTGTCGTTTTCGGGAGCGAGGCGTTCCTGTTGAGGTTTGGTTTGCTGGCCCAGGCAATGAAACCATTAGTGCAAAGTAAGGCACAATTTTGTCCTGGCCTGCTTTCAAGAATGTTCGGCCTTACGCTTAACAGATAGGTGGGCGACGCCTAACGGAAGAAGCTAACCGGCCCCGCCTGCAGCGAGGCAATGAGCGGAGCCTAGGAAGCGAAGAAGAGAGAAAGAGCGGAAGACAGTGCGGGCAGGGTCCGAGTTGAGCGGAGGGTTAGGCTGGGGAGCGTCAAGATGGCGTTGGAGGAGCATAATCTACAGTGCCAATTTGGTTGATTAGATCCGACTTGTTCTCGCGAATTGGATAAGCCATTACCAAGAACTGGGTATCGCGATTATGGTCGAGTGCGACACGATTTGGATCAAATCCTGCTAGAAGGGTTAATAGCGATTCATTTGCAGAATCAATGATCGGGATCTCTTCACAGGTGAGAATTATGTACATCGGGTCTGGTGACGCGTGGTACGGATTGCGAATAATAAAACCAGCAGAAACGGATCCATCTGGCCTTATTGTGCGAAGCCATGGCTTACCACCGAAACTTTCCAACCTCGGGGTCAGCCGCGAAAGTCGATAACAATGAGCCAAGATTTTTATGGCTTTGGGTTCATCAGGCTTAAAATTGTAATTGAGGATTGTCTTCTTCGGTGTGTGTAGTGGACGGTGTTCATCAGGAGACATGCCTTCAAAGTCAGTAAGGCCTTGAAATTGAACTGTGAACAGGTGTCCATCTACTTCATCAAAGGAGGCAGATGACTTTATGACTTTTGTGAATATTTTTCCATCTTGAGAAAAATGAGTTCTTCCATCTGGGTGGTGCGAGTACTTCACTTTGTGGCTAGTGACTTTCCCACCATCAATCAAGGAAAGAGAAGTCGGGTATTGCTGGCCCTTATGCATTGTGGCCATGGTTAGGAATCCGTCTGAATGTTTGTAATATGGAAAACTTAAAAATAGGCTGCCATCCTTTTTTCGAAATATTAACTGAAATATCTTCCGTCTCGTACTAGGCGATTCGATAGAGATGATCAGCTTTTCTGACGAGAAGGCAGGGATGTTCATGACAGCCTAAGGAATGGAACTGACCGGCCCCGCCTGCACCGAGGCGCTGATGGAAGCCATGGAAGCGAGGGGGTGAGAGAGAGCTGAAGACAATGCAGGGATAGTACTGGGTTGTACGATTGGCTGGTTAGGGGCCGCTGGCCTCGATCATAAGAGGGCGATGGTCACTTAGAGGGATCCAATCAAGGAAACTACCAATGGACACAGCCTTAAGCGATGACAGCCATGTTGTCGGGATGAAGCAATAATCAATGTGGAATGGCTTCTCCTCTTTCCAGTGGAAGTGGTAGGTAGGGTCGGACTCTGAACCGTGCTCCTCCGAGTAGAAATGGTGATAGGCGCTGACTAGCCCCAAGCCGCGTAGGCGCTTCACAAGTGCCGAATGATTGTGTGTGGTCGGATGTTCTTTGTCCCATATTGTGTTTGAGTTGAAATCTCCTGCCACCACGCATGGGCTAGCCTGAAAGATGCTCTCGTAAAGCTGGAGGCAACGCACAATGCCCTGAACATACCTGAATTCCTTGTTCTTCTTAGACCACACAGCAAAAAGCACAAATTCTCTTGGCCCTGTTACTTTCACCGGGATTACGAATTTGGGTGCGTCAGTCTTTTGCTGGAGTGCCTCAAGACGGTAATCGCCATAAGCCTTAACAAGAATCCCTTGTTTCGGGTTGTCTCCGAACCACAGACATTGACTGTTCTTTACCTCTGGTTCTGCACACTCCTGAATGATTGCGATGTCAGGTGAAATCCCCTCAAGAGCAGATACCTTTCGATCAAGAGAGCCTCGGCAACAATTCCAGGTAGCGATGCGCATTTGGGGGGATGCCTAATGAAAACAGTGGGACTTTCCTACTGGATGGACGAGATTGTAGCGAGGTATGGTCGACAATAAATGGCGCATCCCTCCCTGTGTCTGTCTTGTAGATCACACAACTCCAACACTGCGGGAGTGTGTGCGGACAAAGGGGAGAGACGCCAATGCCTCAGCTTCGCGTACAGCCTGACGCACGCCCCAAACACCCGGTTTGTATTACAGGTTGTATTACAGGGTCGATGCCTTCAGATTCCCCTACTCTGGCTTAACCTTTTCTGAAATCAGTGTATTACACCCACTTGAAAACGATTAATTATTGGCTCGTTATAGAAATACAAAAATGCCTCTAGATCCTTGAATCTAAAGGCATTTGTATTGGTGGACCTGATCAGGATCGAACTGACGACCTCTGCATTGCGAACGCAGCGCTCTCCCAGCTGAGCTACAGGCCCACGAGGAATCAGTGTAGCGGGCCTGGACGA
>TBL_comb47_HYPODRAFT_10008839_pt1 | contig 10199 bp, 9 predicted proteins | sample TroBogypolimnion_40_FD_10682 | JGI IMG/M metagenome (IMG submission 10682)
AAAAAGAGTCTTTGCAGACTCATTACTTGGAAAATGGTATATTAGATAGCGAGTACTTGAGACAGGAACTTATTATCTTAGCGAAACGCGCAGGTGTTGCACTTCAGGGGTGAATCGGCCAAAAAACAATTCCCATAATTATATAACAATATTGAGTAATTGTCAAGGAAAATTGGGATATTTTGGGCTCATTTTAGAGTATTTACTAATATAAGCAAAAAACCGCTCTAATGGAGCGGTTTTCTGTTATATTTAGGCTGAAGCTTATTTCAAAGTGACTTTGCCGCCGGCTTCTTCCAATCTCTTCTTCATTTTCTCGGCTTCTTCCTTCTTCACGCCTTCCTTCAAGACTTTCGGAGCGCCATCAACTAAATCTTTGGCTTCCTTGAGTCCCATCTCGGTCAGCTCGCGTACGGCCTTGATGACGTTGATCTTGTTGGCGCCGCCATCAGTCAACTCAACATCAAAGCTATCCTTCTCTTCCACCGGAGCGGCCGCGGCGGCACCCGGAGCCATCATCATGGCCGGAGCAGACGCGCTCACACCGAACTTCTCTTCTAAGATCTTAACGAGTTCCGCCAAGTCCAAGACGCTCATTTTCTCAATTTCGCCGACCAGCTTTTCAAACTTGGCCGGGACAACCACGTTTTTCTCTTCCATAGTGTTAAAATTAATTTTTAATTATTATTTTAATTAAGCTTTCTTTTCTTCAATCGCTTTCAGGACATAAACCAAGTTGCGGAGATTACCGGCCAGCGCGTTCACCAAGCCGGAAATCGGCGCGTTCATTGAGCCGACCAATCTAGCATAAAGTTCCGGCTTGCTCGGCAGTTTGGCTAAAGCCTCCACGTCCGCTTTAGACATTAATTTACCGTCCAAGATGCCGCCCAAGAAGAAAATCTTGGTATCCTTGTCTTTTTCCTTACGGAAATTGCCCAGGATTTTGGCCGGCGCGACCTCGTCTTCATAGGCGAAAACCGCGGCCACTTTGCCATCAAATTCGCGGACATTAATATCCAGCTTATTCTCTTTGAAGGCCAAGTTCATCAAAGTCTTCTTGGCGACATAGTATTCGCTATTTTCTTTTCTGAGCTGAGCGCGCAAATTTTCGTTGTCCTTCACGGTCAAGGCATTGAAGCCGGCGAAGACAATGGATTTGGACTTCTTGATCCGCTCGCTCAAATTGCGGAAAATTTCTTGCTTTTGAATTTTGTTCTTAGGCATATATTGATGTTGCTCCGCCAGCAGCGGAGGTTGTTATTAATAAAAAATCTGTGGCGACCACAGACGAGAAAAGGCTTGAGACAAGCTTATTTCACCTCGGCAAGACTTATAGGCCCCAAATTGGCGCCCGGCTGGCTGTCTGTGGCGATATTTTGTTATGTCAGTATCTTAGCAAATGCCCGGAATTTGTCAAGAGCTTTATTGACAAGGCCAGGCGCTTATCTTTAATATGATATTAGTTACTTAAAATATTTCACATGAAACGAGCATTCATTTTCGATCTGGATGGAACGGCCTTAGACACGACTGTCCCTGGCTTTCTGAAAGTTAACGCCGCGCTTGAACAAATGGGCTTGGGGCCAATTAGACACGATTTTTTACGCCGGCACTGGGGCAAAAGGATTGAGGATATAATGACCTTGGTTTTGCTTGAGCTGGGCGCAAACGCTGAACGTGTTCCTGAGATGCTAAAATACGAAGCGCAGTATGATGAGAACGCGGTCCATGGCTATGTCAATACGGTTGGCTTGGAGGAGGTGTTGGTACAGGCACGCCAGGCGGAAACATACTTGGCTTTAGTTACTAGTCGAAAAAAAGACCACCTAAAAGCCATTACTTCAAAGCTGGGTTTTTGTTTGTCTCACTTTGACTACGTTCAAGCCGCCGACGAACATCAATTTTTCAAACCGGACGCCAGAGTATTTGATCCGGCTTTGAGTCAGGCCAGAATACATGGCATTTCACCGAATAATATTTATTGTTTTGGTGATACCATTGATTATGACTTAGCAGCGGCTCGGGCCTGCTGCCCTCCGCTGAATTTTGTTGCTGTCGCTTCCGGAATAAATACACCTGAAGAATTTTTGGCGGCCGGAGTTCAGCCGGAAGCGATCATTCCCGGCGTTAAGGCTTTACCGGAATTTATTATGACCCTGCTATCATAATTTAAATTAGGGGCCTGGTTTTTTTGCAAAACCGCTGTTCATTTGAACAACGGTTTTTTTATTTTTGTCGGACGAGTTTCGTCCCGCGTTTTCGTCCGCGGTTAGCAAAGCGGTGGGCCTCTTCCCTGACCTTGAGCAAGGTCGGCTTGATATTGTCGCTTAACTCTTTAAGCGGTTTTTTCGCTTTAGCGCTTAAAACTAATTTATCGCCGCCAAATTTAGAAATGCCGACCAGCGGCACGACAATATTATTCGCGCTAAGAACACGCGATAAGAAACTAATTTGCGGACTGCCGCCGTCAATCATAATCAGATCTGGTAAGGCCCATTCTGGATGTTTGAAGCGGCGAAGCAATACTTCGGCCAAGGCGCGTTCATCATCGCCCGCTGGCGCAGCCTTAATCTTAAATATGCGATATTCATTTTTGTTCGCTTCCCCGTTTTCAAAGACAACCATGGAACCGTAGCTTTCTTTACCGGTTAAGTGGGAAATGTCATAACCTTCAATCCGGTTAATGCGCGCTTCGCCCAGATCATCTTCACGCGTTAAAAGCGAGACGTCTTGCAGATGCCGAAACGCGCGGGCGCTTTCCGGATTCTCTTTCACTAATTTTTTAGCCAGTTTCCGGTGTTCGCCATTCAATAGCAAAATGATATTGTTGATATTTTTTTGATAGTCCTTCGCGCTAATCGCGTCAATGCAAGCCCCGGGGCATAAACCGATTTGATAATCAAAACAGGCCCGGCCGCTGTGCGGCGTACAAGCGCCATATGGGAAAAGGCGGCGGATCAGACGCAGGGCGGTCTGCAAAAGATGAAAAGATTGGTAGGGACCAAAAACACGAGCCCGTGAAGCCGGAAACTTTTTTAAATCGCTAGCCCGGACAATTATTGGCCTGGAGAACTCGGTTTTAGGAATGACGACGTAAATGAAGGAGCGATTGTCGCGATCTTTAATGTTGTACTTGGGCCAATATTTTTTGATGTTCTTCGCTTCTAAAATTATCGCTTCTAGCAAGTTGTCGGTTACTTCATATTTAATGTTGACTGCCTGATCCACCATTTCCGCGATGCGGCGGTCAATGTCTTTTTGAAAGTATTGGCTGAGCCGCGACTTCAAGCTGGTCGCCCGGCCGACATACAAAACCTGCCCGGCTTTATTCAGCCAGAAATAGACGCCCGGTTTTTTGGGAATAGTTTTGAGTTTAGCTTTTAGTTTTAAATTGGCAGCCATATTTACTTAAGTCTATCCGCCCATTTTTAATTATAACGCCTTCCTTTCGGAGAATGGAAATCTTGCGTTTTGGCCCAGAAGCAAAACCGCCGACTTCCCCGCTGGCGCGCACCACCCGGTGGCAAGGCACCTGTGGCGCGAAAGGATTACGGTTCAAGGCGTTGCCCACGGCCCGTGCCGCGCCCGGAATTTTCAGGGCTTTAGCGATTTGGCCATAAGTCGCGACTCGGCCTTTAGGGATCAGGCGGGTTAAGGCGTAGACTTTTTGAGAAAAATTGGAATTAGGCATATTTGACAAAATTATTAGATGGGATAATATATTAGTATTCATTGACATATTGAAAGCTTCAGCTAATTGCCATTTCCGAGAAGCCGGCGTCAATCGCTCTTCTCGGTCTGAAATTATATCCGTCCGACCCGAATTTAGCAACCCCATTTAAAATGAAAAAACCGGGAATTTATTTTGGGTCAATATCAATTTCAGCCTTTCCACTTCGGGAGTACTTAGGAAAACCGACCGACCAAGGAGCCATATGACACTCCAACTCAATTTATCTACGGAAAGGAATGGTACGCGGAAAGAATGCGCCCTCGACGCTTATCGGCTGGGCATTTCCGTGAGAGTTAGTACTAATCATCATAAAACGCACAACGCGTAAATTATTATTTTTAAAGATGATTATGAAGCTTTAATGCGCCAAGGCCAGGAACATCTTATAGCAGGCATGCATATTAAGGTAAAATGGACCGACGCGATTTATCAGTTTAGGGTAATGGCCGCCCCGCGAAGTCAAACCAGGGAAAGTATTTGCCGAGCCTAGTTCAAGCTTTTGAACTTATCTCCGCGAACTTCCATCAATTGAAAGCGCTAAAACAAGCCAAACTACTGAGAAGTTTATTAAGACCGTTTATCGTCTTAATAAACTTCTCAGTTTTTTATTTACTCGTCAGGCCGATTTATTTTAAATAAGGCTTTAAATATTTCCCCGTAATACTCTTCGCTTCGCGGACAATATCTTCCGGTTCGCCAACCGCCAAAATGCGGCCGCCTTCTTCCCCGCCGTCCGGTCCGAGGTCAATCAGATAGTCCATGGCTTTCAGCATGTGCATATTATGTTCAATTACCAAAACCGAATTGCCTTTGTCCACTAATTTATTCAAGACTTGGAGCAGCATTTCAATATCATAATAATGCAGACCGGTAGTCGGTTCATCTAATAAATATAAGGTTCGTTTGCCAAGCACGTAGGTGAGCTCTTTGGCAATCTTGATGCGCTGGGCTTCGCCGCCGGATAAAGTCGTGGCGCTCTGGCCGAGTTTAATATAGCCGAGGCCGACGGATTGCAAAACTTTAAGCTTATCCACGATATAATAATTGTCGCCGAAGAAATCCACGCCTTCATCAATAGTCAAATCCAAAACATCAGCGATATTTTTGCCGTTATATTTCACTTGCAAAGTTTCACGGTTAAATCTCCGGCCGTGGCAGACCTCGCACTCCACTAAAACCGCCGGCAAGAAATGCATTTCAATCAGATTGAAACCGGCGCCGTCGCAGGCTTCACAACGTCCGCCGGGACGGTTGAAAGAAAAGCGGCCGATGCCATAACCGCGTTCCCGAGAATCCGGCAGAGCGGCGAAGAAGTCGCGAATCGGCGTGAAAATGCCGGTATAGGTGGCGGGATTAGAGCGCGGCGTACGGCCGATGGGCGACTGGTCAATGACTACAACTTTATTAATATATTCCGTGCCTTTAATATCTTTAACATCCTTAAGCTTCGGATGGCCGCCGGGACGATTTTTTAACTTCGTAACATTTTCGTAAATGACGTCATATAAAAGCGAAGATTTGCCGGAGCCAGACACGCCAGACACGCCGACTAAGCGGCCGAGTGGAATATCTAATTTAATATTTTTCAGATTATTGGCGGTCGCACCGACAATTTTTAAGACGCCATGATTCTGATCGCGGCGTTTTTTAGGCAGAGGAATCTCGCGCTGATGAGTGAGGTATTGGACAGTCAAAGATTTTTTCGCGGCTGCTTTATTTTTTAAGAGTTCCGTTGTCGGGCCAATGGCCACGACTTCCCCGCCGTGCACGCCGGCTAAAGGACCAAGGTCAACTAAATAATCTGATTCTAAAATTGTCTGTTCATCATGCTCCACAATAATCACGGTATTATTTTTATCGCGTAATTTTTTTAAAGTTTCAATTAGCTTCGCCGTATCGCGTTCATGCAAGCCGATGGTCGGCTCATCTAAAACATAAAGCGTCCGCGATAGTTGGGAACCGATTTGCGAAGATAAGCGGATGCGCTGGGCTTCGCCGCCGGATAAACTTTCCGCCTCGCGCGATAAGGAAATATAATTCAGGCCGACTTTGACCAAAAATTCAAAACGGCTGATGACTTGGACCACGATATTTTCGGCAATCGCCCGCTGGCGCTTGGTCATCTTTTCAAAATATTTATTGAAAAATTCTAAAGCGCGGTTAATCGGCAAGGCGCAGACCTCAGCCAAGTTTTTATTATTAACACGCACGGATAAAGCTTCCGGACGCAAGCGTTCGCCCTGGCATTTCGGGCAGACCGTTTCGGAGAAGTAGCCAATCTTGCCTAAGCCGGTACATTCTGGACAAGCGCCATGCGGCGAGTTGAAGGAGAAGAGGCGCGGTTCCACTTCGGGAAAAGCAAAACCATCATTCGGGCAGGTCCAGCTGGAAGAAAGTAAAAATTCCTGGCGGCCGAATTTGGCGATAGCTAAACCTTTAGAATATTGCAGAGAATTTTCCACCGCTTCAAAGAGCCGGGTTTCATCGCTTAACATTATTTTATCCACCACTAATTCCAAACTGTGTTTTTTATGCGGATCAAGTTTGACGCGTTCGCGCAGAGAATATGTTTTGCCATCAATGCGCGCTTCGCCGTAGCCGAGCGATAAATAGTTATAGAGCATTTGATAATATTCACCTTTGCGGTCGCGGACAACCGGCGACAAAATCGTCACATATTCCTCGCTCAGTTCCTTGCCCCGGGACAAAATAATATCAATCATTTCTTCCACGGACAGCTTCTCAATTTTATGGCCGCAGAGCGGACAGAAAACTTCCCCGACGCGGGCGTAAAGGACGCGCAAATAGTCATAGATTTCCGTGAGTGTGCCGACCGTGGAGCGTGGATTATGGGACAAAGCTTTTTGGTCAATGGAAATAGAGGGCGCTAAGCCGATAATTTCTTCTACATCGGCCGGTTTTTTCTGACCGAGAAATTGGCGCATATAGGGCGACAAAGATTCCACGTATTGCCTCTGCCCTTCCGCGAAAATGGTATCAAAAGCCAGCGATGATTTACCTGATCCGGACACGCCGGTAATCACCGTTAATTTATTGTGCGGTATTTCCAAGGAAATATTTTTTAAGTTGTGCATCCGCGCCCCGCGGATGATTAGTTTTTCGGACATAAGTATTATTTCTCTTCTCTATCTAAAAATTCCTCAATCTTTTTCGTAATGGTCACGGGGGTGATATTATATTTTTTATTATAGGCTAATTGCTTGCGACGGCGCCGGTCGGCTTCGTTCATGGCCCGGCGCATGGAATCGGTTTTCTTGTCGGCGTATAAAATGATTTTACCTTTGACGTTTCGCGCGGCGCGGCCCATGGTTTGCATAAGCGAGGTCTGGCTGCGCAGGAAGCCTTCGCGGTCGGCGTCTAAAATCGCGACCAGAGTCACTTCCGGTAAATCCAAACCTTCGCGTAAAAGATTAACCCCGATTAATACATCAAACTTCCCTTCTCGAAATTGGGTGAGAATTTCCGTGCGTTCAAAAGTTTGGATATCGGAATGGAGATAATTGGATTTAAAACCTTTATTTAAAAGATAGGTGTTTAAGTCCTCGGCTTGTTTCTTGGTCAGCGTGTTAATAATCGCCCGCTCCCCGGCTTTGGCGATGCGCGCCACTTCTTCCATGACATCATTTATTTGGCTCCGGTTGGTGGCCTTGTCAAAGACCGGACGGATTTCTATTTCCGGATCAACTAGGCCGGTCGGCCGGATGACCTGTTCCACGACTTGTTTGGAATGAGTTTTTTCAAAATCGCCGGGCGTGGCGGTGGTAAAAATAACTTGATTAATGCGTTTTTCAAACTCATTAAATTTCAGGGGGCGGTTATCCAGGGCGGACGGCAGACGCCAGCCGTATTGGACCAGTATTTTTTTTCTGGCCTGGTCGCCATTGTACATGCCTCTAATTTGTGGCACGCCGATATGCGACTCATCAATGACCGTTAAAAAATCCGGCTTCCCGTCTTTCCAAGGAAAATAGGCGAGCAAAGAATCCGGCGCCTGGCCGGACATTTTGCCGGTTAAGTGCCGGGAATAATTTTCAATGCCATGGCAGTAGCCCAGGGTTCGGAGCATTTCCATATCATATTTCGTGCGCCGTTCCAATCGCTCCGCTTCCAAGAGTAAACCCTCCTTCTTAAAATATGCTAACCGGTCTTTAAGCTCTTCCAGGATATTCTTGATGGCTTGCTCTATCTGTGGTTGCGTAGACACGAAATGCTTGGGCGGGAAAATGACCATCTCATTTAAGTTGCCGATGATATTTTTCGTGACATTGTCCATGATGGTAAGATCGTCTATCTTCTGATCCTTCAGTTCTAAGCGATACACGACATTTTCCGACATCGGCCGGATTTCAAAGACATCGCCGCGGACTCGGAACTGGCCGCGCTTCACTTCGCCGTTGGAGCGCTCAAACTGAATTTTGATCAGCTGTTTTATTAAGTCGGTTCGAACCATGACCTGGCATTTTTCCAGATGAATGGAGGCGGCTAAGTAATTGACCGGCACCCCGAGATTATAAATGCAAGATACTGAGGCGACGATAATCACATCGCGGCGCGTGGCTAAAGCGGAAGTGGCGCCGTGGCGCAAGCGATCAATTTCATCGTTAATCATCGCTTCCTTATCAATATAGGTATCGGTTATCGGTAAATAAGCTTCAGGCTGATAGTAGTCATAATAGGAAACAAAATAATGGACAGCATTTTCCGGAAAGAAATTTTTATATTCGCGGTAGAGCTGAGCGGCCAAAGATTTATTCGGGGCCATGACTAAAACCGGCCGATCCAGTTCCTGGATGATATTGGCCACGGTAAAAGTCTTGCCGGAGCCAGTCACGCCCAAAAGCGTCTGAAAATCAAAACCCGCCCTAATTCCGCTCAGGAGTTTTTTGATGGCCGTTGGTTGATCGCCGGCCGGCTGAAAGTCAGATTTGAGCTTGAATAAACTTGACATATTTTATGATAATAACCTAATTTTAAGATAAAAACAAGCCGTCTTGATTATTACTAGAAATTAATTCATAATTTGGCTATAAGCTTATTTATAAGTTAATTTTCCATAATATTTTCTTCATGAAAAAACATCTACTCATCATTCTGGTTATCGGCCTAGCTTGGACCAATTTAGCGCAGGCGGCAACGACTAAACCGAAAATCGCTTTGACTTTTGACGCTGATATGACGGCCAGTATGCTGGCTAAATTGAACAAGGGCTTAGAAAAATCACTGTATAATCAGAACATCATTCAACTCCTGCGCCAAACTAAAACTCCGGCCACGATTTTTATTACCGGCTTATGGGCCAAAAAATATCCGGCCGCGGTTAAAGATATTGCCTCGGATACCTTGTTTGAAATCGGCAGCCATTCCTATAATCATGAAGGCTTTACCGCTGATTGCTATGGTTTAGGCACGCTAAATCAAAAAGATAAGGCGCTAGATTTAGCCATGTCTAAAACCATTCTCGGTCAGCTGACCGGACACTATCCAACGCTATTTCGCTTTCCGGGCGGTTGCTCAGCGCCGGACGACGTTAAACTAGTTAATCAGGCCGGAATGACCGTCGTGGGTTGGGATTTCGCCAGCGGCGACGCCTTTAATACTAATACGCCAGCCATCATCTGGAACGTGCTCCAGAAGGCTAAAAACGGCTCTATAATCGTGTTTCACCTCTCGGGCGGACATTACGCGCCGGAGACCGCCAAGGCCTTAAAAACGATAATTCCGGCCTTGAAAAAGCGAGGTTTTGAATTTGTTAAAGTTAGCGAATTACTGCCATAACTTGACAGATTATAAGATAGATGTAAAGATTTAATGAATTATTTGAACTTTCACAATTATAAAAAGGAGGGAAATGAAATTTAAGACAATAATACTGGTTAATCAGGACATGAATGAGTCCTTATTGATCGAGGCCTTTGTAGCTCAGGGCCTGGAACTTTTAAAAATTTACGCGAATTTTTATTTGGCTACCAATCCTGAAGAAGCATTGGACCGCTTTTTAAACAATCGTGGCGAGGTCTTTGACTTGGTCGTGACCGATTTGGTTTTTATGAAAGACGGCCAGGAGCCTATGTCTGGTTGTTTATTACGCGAAGAGATTCGTAAAAAATATCCGGACTTGCCGGTCGTTGCCTTTTCTGAATATTTTGTTCGTCAGACCGAAGCCATACAGGTGGGCTTTGATGAAATTGTCTTCAAAACTGGGAATTATATGGCCTTACCCAAGGCGATTGATGACGTTCTGAAAAAAACTGAGCAGGCTAAAAAAACTTAGTTTCTTTTTTAGGGTTTCAGAGACAAAACAAGAAAAAAAGACTCGTTTTTATGAACTGTACCCCAAAAAGTAGACACGGGGTAAAAAGACTAGCTGGGTTGTAAAAGATGATTTCGGTACTGTGCCGGGGTCATCTTTTTTAAATCCCACTGGTACCTCTCATTATTATAGTAC
>TBL_comb47_HYPODRAFT_10008840_pt1 | contig 10198 bp, 7 predicted proteins | sample TroBogypolimnion_40_FD_10682 | JGI IMG/M metagenome (IMG submission 10682)
GGGAAAAGGAAGGCGATGACAATAAGATCCTTAGAAGGATCATCAAATGTGTAGCCTTCAAGAATAGCAAGAACATACAGCTTTTTAGAGACAAGTATCCGGATTGTATGAATTGGGATTCAAAGCATGCTGATCGTTATCAAATATTACGAATTGAATCGCTGGGTGGCCTGAACAACGAAGATGTAGACAATGAGAATAAGATAATTCGAAAAATAGCAAGAGAGATTTTGATTGATAAAAGTCTTTAAGTAGGTTTGGGAATTTATTATATACTTTTCTCGGATTTTTTGTTCAAGACTTTTTTGGGAAAATCGTTTTTGGACATTTATAAATGTCCATTTTCGGAAAAAAGCCAATCAGTGTTTGAAAAACATGTGTTTGTGACCATAATGAAAAATTAGCGTCTGGTGACCAAAAAAATAATTTTCACTTTGTGATGATAAATTTTAAAAATTGTTATTTGTAATTTTAATAATTTTATTATATTTAGGGAATATACCTAATGAATATTAAATTAGAAAACTCGAAAAAACACAAACACTATTTTTGTAATATTTGTGACTTTCAATCTAGCAACAAAAATGATTATAATAGACATAATCTAACACTTAAACATATAAACCAATCAAAACCTAAAGTTTTCCTAACAGAAAAACTCGAAAAAACTCCAAATCCTCTTTTTGGGTGTATATGTGGTAATGTATACAAACATAAGTCAACACTTTGTGCTCACAAAAAAAAGTGTAAAATAAAAGATGATAAATGTGACAATGAATCTCTTACAAACCTCGTTATAGAGGTCGTAAAAAGCAATACCGAATTACAAAAACAGAACGATGAATTCAAAAGCATGTTACTAGAACAAAATAGTAAAATTATAGATATGTGTAAAAATAATAACACTAATATCACAAACAACAATGTAAATTCGCACAACAAAGCATTCAACCTGAATGTGTTTTTGAATGAGGATTGCAAAGATGCTATGAATGTGACGCAGTTCATTGATTCATTCAATCTCCAATTGTCCGATTTCGAAAATGTAGGTAATGTTGGATTTGTAAATGGTATTTCCGATATAATAATCAAGAAACTAAAGTCGCTTGATGAGAATGAAAGACCAATTCATTGCACTGACCAGAAGAGACAGGTCTTATATGCAAAAGTAATTGATAAATGGGAAAAGGAGGGCGATGACAATAAGATCCTTAGAAGGATCATCAAATGTGTAGCCTTCAAGAATAGTAAGAACATACAGCTTTTTAGAGACAAGTATCCAGATTGTATGAATTGGGATTCAAAGCATGCTGACCGTTATCAAATATTACGAATTGAATCGCTGGGTGGCCTAGGTAACGAAGATATAGACAATGAAAATAAGATAATTCGAAAAATAGCAAGGGAGATTTTGATCGACAAAAGTCTTTAAGTAGATTTGGGGATTTATTATATAGATTTCTCGGATTTTTTGGTCAAGACTTTTTTGGGAAAATCGTTTTTGGACATTTATAAATGTCCATTTTTGGAAAAAGGTCAAACAGTGTTTGAAAAACATGCATTTGTGACCATAATTGTTTTTTAGCGTCTGGCGACCAAAAAAATAATTTTCACTTTGTGACGATAAAATTTTCATTTTTAAATTTCGTATTGTTAAGGAACATTTTCGTATTGACCTATAATATAACAAATGCTAACAAATTTATCCCAAAATATTACCAAGTTTGAATGTTGTTTATGTGACATCAAAACCAATAACAAAAAAGATTTTATTAAACATAAACTGACACTTAAACACCTAAAAAGGGAAAAACTAACACTTATTGAACATAAAATCCCAATAAATCCCCATTTACCAGATTATGTGTGCAATCTATGCAATAAAGTATACAAATCTAGAGTTGGATTATGGTCTCATAAAAAAAAATGTAATCATAACAATGAACCACAACCAGATAACTTAGTAATCGAACTAATCAAACAAAATGATGAATTCAAGAACATGCTTGTAGAGCAGAACAACAAAATGTTGGAAACATTTCAAGAAGTTTGTAAAAATAATAACACTAATATCACAAACAACAATGTAAATTCGCACAACAAAGCATTCAACCTGAATGTGTTTTTGAACGAGGATTGCAAAGATGCTATGAATGTGACGCAGTTCATCGATTCGTTCAATCTTCAGTTGTCCGATTTCGAAAACGTAGGTAACGTTGGATTTGTAAATGGTATTTCCGATATAATAATCAAGAAACTAAAGTCACTTGATGAGAATGAGAGACCCATTCATTGCACTGACCAGAAGAGACAGGTCTTATATGCAAAAGTAATTGATAAATGGGAAAAGGAAGGCGATGACAATAAGATCCTTAGAAGGATCATCAAATGTGTAGCCTTCAAGAATAGCAAGAACATACAGCTTTTTAGAGACAAGTATCCGGATTGTATGAATTGGGATTCAAAGCACGCTGACCGTTATCAAATATTGCGAATCGAATCGCTTGGTGGTCTAGGTAACGAAGATGTTGACAATGAAAATAAGATCATTCGAAAGATAGCAAGGGAGATTTTGATCGACAAAAGTCTGTAAGTAATACCTTTTCTAAAGGTAAATTTGGTAATACCTTTTCTAAAGGTAAATTTGGTAATACCTTTTCTAAAGGTATATTAGATGTGTTTTTCCGCGAAAGCAAGTTTGCTGATAGGAACATTTGGAATATTATCGAGTCTCTATTTTTACAATCAAAACAAATACGCGTCAATTGGCATAGGTTATTTTGCACTGATGGAAATAATACAATTTTTTCAATATGGCGTAATCAATCAATGTGACAACCCAATCAATAAGTTTTTGACGAATTTAGGGTATCTTCATATATGTTTTCAACCAGTATTCGTAAATTTATGGTTGTTTGCCTTTACCAAAACCCCCAACTTTATATTTGTATACATGTCGTTTTTTGCGGGTCTCTTGCTAGCAAGCAGGTTGTTATTTGTAACTAACAATGAGTTGTGCAATACAAAAAGCGAACCGCTTTGTGGTCCAAAAACATGTTCTTATTCTGGCGAAAAACATGTAGCGTGGAACGTACGGTTACGTGCTCCGGGCAAATATTGGTTCACACCTAGCATTGGGTTACACTTTTTTATGTGGGTGATTCCAACTCTGGTCGTATTTCAAGCCAAACCAGTGATAGCATTATTACTTACGGGTCCATATTTAGGAGCAATGTTGACGAGCAATATACACGAACAACCTGCAATTTGGTGTTACACGGCGATATCCCAAATGTTCGTAACTTATTACTTGTTGAAATAAAAATGAATTTAGTGTATAATGAACAATCAGGTATTTAGCAAAACAAATGGATTTGGAGCATACAAAAACATGGCGATTGAGTTATTGACCGAAACAATCAAAATCCTAGATGAGTTCAGTATCGATTATTGTTTAATATCCGGAACACTGCTTGGGTATGCGAGACACAACGATATAATACCATGGGACGACGATATAGATCTCTTGGTAGACAATAGTATAATATCAAAATTACCTGCAATATTTGACAAATACAATTCAATGATTACGTTTATTAACCGAAAAAACTTCATACTGAAAACGTGTTTCAAAACAAAAGGAATACCCATCAAAAGAGAAAACTACAATGAGTATTTGATGAACAAACAAGACATTTATAAATGGCCATTCATTGATTTATTTGTATACACGACCGACTGCACAAACGATACTATATCGTTTTTTGAAAAACAATGGGACTGTAAGTTCTTTTTCCCTCTACAAAAAACACAATTTTTAAATATAGACGTATTCATACCGAGTGATCCATCGTATTTCTTAAAGATAAACTACGGCAATGATTATATGACTAGTTACAAATCAAGCAATTACAATCATAAGATTGAAAAACAAATTGAAAATATCGTTACTGTTCGTAGGTTACAAAACAATAAATACACAATAACAAACATAAGCGGAAAGAATACAAAAGGAAAGAATATGCACATGAAATTTTTATAAATTTCGTTTGACAAATGAATATTATAAACTATTCATTTGTATAATGGATGACAAAATCGTTGTATCTTTAACAACAATGGATTCGCGTATAGATTTAGTGAAAAGGACAATCATTAGTTTACTTCACCAGACACAAAAACCAGACGTTATACATGTGTTTTATTCGACAGATCCGTTTATGCTCGATCAAGGGATAGATCCAGTTACGATACAAAATTTACAGGAAGATTTACAACTTATAAATATAAACAAACAAAACATTACATTTACGAAAACTGCAAATATCGGGTCTTACAGAAAACTAATACCAGCATTAAAAATATACAAAAATAATATAATCATAACGGTCGACGACGATCACGAATATGAAGGAGATTTTGTGAGTAAATTTGTCTATAATTACAATAAATACAAGTGCATAATATGTTCCGGAGGGCGGATAATGGATTTATCGAATATTACGAAAATAAAAAATGAGAATCCAAATGGGATTGTAGAATGTTATATTCCTTTGTCACACATAATACCAGAAGGGTTCGGCGGAATTCTGTATCATACCAGCATGTTTGATGATACGTTCATTAATGCGAATTATAGAGAGTTTTCAGAAACCATATTGAAAAACGACGACCTGTATTTCAGGTTGTATACGTTTAAGAAAGGAATTAAGGTGTTTTTTGTATTTGTTGAAAAAACACACACTTTAGACAAAGATGTTCACAAGTCACTGTATTACGACCACAATATCAACGAATGTTTTAATGACAGACTGACTGAAATAAATAAATTAGACATCCTACAAAATATCAATTGTGAATATAAATTACACAGCATAATTGAAGAGAGAGAAGCGGAAAAAAATCACGAGTTATTCAAAGACAGAATAAGCGAGGGTGTTGATGTCAAGGTATTACAGTATGAAATAAACTCTGTTGTTCGTTGTTACAACAACATAAATTTGAAATCTTTATTGGAGAACATTTTTAAAAAAGAGGTCAACTCGAATTGTATGTTAATTAACATTGAGAAGGATGCAAAGCGATATTTGTCAGCCGTTGATGAACTGAAAAAACTATCGTTGAATGCGTTTGTCCATTTGAAGGCAACATATTGGAAAGAAAAAGATAAACACGTGAAGGATCTCAATTTCATATTAACTTTTCTAAGACAGTTCAATCCGGAAATACAAAAGGAAGTTACGATGAATAACTTTTCGGAGATCAACGATCCAAACATTTTGATACAAGATGGGCCGTTAGCCTGTTATTGTAGTCATTTGAGGGCGATGATATATGGTTATTTAAATTTCAAGGATTATACAATAATTGTAGAGGACGATCTATTTGTGTCAAACACGCAATACATTGAAAAGTATATTGCCTGTATACCCGAAGACTGGGATATAATTTGTTTAAATTCCGGACCGATCAATACCACATACGCAGATCCATATTATAAATTCACAAACACATTTCATTCGTTGCATTTTTATATTATAAATAATAAGTGTTACGAGAAGTTGTTCAAACACATGTATCCAATTGTGGATCAAGTAGATATATTAATAGCAAATTTATATGACAAGCTCAATATTTACAATATCACAGATACAGTGTATCAAAAGAATTTTTCGACGAATACCCAAAACAACTTATATGTAATTTTAAACAGCCCGAATTACGAGTTTGTGAGGATCAAAATTAATAAACTAAAGACCGAACTCAACAATTACGTTCACAATCGACTTCAAAATAACGTAATTTCAGTAAATGAACAAATTTCGTCTAACATTTTATTCGACGTAGTGTATAATTACATTATCAATAATTTGAATTATGAAAATGTGAAGGTTGTTGATGACGAGTATATAAACACTGAAGAAATAGACAATATTGCGGGTGATCTTAAACAAATATATGAATTGTTGTATATAATTGTAAATTGTTGTGTAAAAGGCATAAACATAAACAACAAAACCAGAAAACTAATCGACGACATAAATAACATTTTGGATTGTTATCAATCACATAACAAAAATGATATTGAATTCAATGAGACGATAAAGGCTTATAGCTACGGATCTACATCTAACACATATTTACTTAAAAGCAACAATGTTATTGTTAAAGTTTACAACGATAAACTTAGATGGACTGCAAAAAATCATGACAATTTAATTGACATTTTCGAAAGCGAGCTAACTATATTGAAACGGTTGGTAGGTGTTCCACGAACATCACAGTTATTAAGTTACGATGAAGATGCCCTCACAATAAAGTCTACTTACATGGGGGAATCACTGTATAATCAATTTATCTTGCCGCCGGATTGGAAAGTTCAAATCGAAGGGTTATTTGATATATTGTCGCGCCAGGATATAAGCTATCCGGAGTTCAACTTAAAAAACATAGTTGTGTTGGACGGGACAATATCTTTCATAGATTTTGGATTAGCTGCGTTTGCAGAAGAATGCGACAACAAAAACAATAAATATGTGTTTGTAGAATTACTTGATATTCTCGACAGTAAGTTTAGTAATGTAACTGACACGGAACAAAGACAGATTTTATATCACACCCTTATAAACAACATTAAAATCGAGGGCGCCGACAAATATAGCAGAAACATTTTTTAGACGTCTACGTCATCAATCGTTGTTATTTTCTTAAGATGTTTGTGAAGCCCATCAACGAAAACATGTTTCAAATGTAATAATTGTATAATAGAATAAAATTCATGTGTAATTCGATTTGGTTTGGAAATGTAATGAACAAAAATAAAGTCAAATGCGTTGTAGTTGATACACACAGGCGAACATGCTTCGATATACTCATCTCTGTTTACAAATTCATAAGTGGGTTTACTTTTGATCAATCCGTTTACAAGCTTAATGGAATATTGACTGTAAGCATATGTGACGTTCAATTTGAGTAGCGTTGTTATGTGGTCATCAGTTATAAAAGGCCTGGCAGAATCATGAATTACGATGTTGGATAAATGCATATTGCTGTTCTTTATATATTTGTGTGCGACACCAATTGACTCTAATCGACAATTAATATTATTTCTCAACAATACAATCTTTGAATCTTCTTGAACAATCTTTGCGATTTCGTCATAACATGTATCATTTGTTACAATTATTAATTTATCCAACGCATGTATCATAGCGTCTATTGAAAAAGTTATTATCGGTCTTCCGTTTAATACATAAAGCTGTTTTTGTTTCGTCGACTGAAATCTAGAGCTGGTTCCTGCTGCCAACAATATACCTACGTTGTATTGTTTATCGAGACAAATCGTTGAATTGAATCGATGTATAAAATGAGGAATATTGAGACGTTGTTTGTAATTGTTAATTTCAAAGCAGATCAATAAATGTGGTTTCACAAAATGAATTGTCTCGCCCTCGATGTAAAACTTACTAGCTTCTGTGATGTCCTTGGTGAACTCTATATGATAATTGTAATTGACAGAAATATACAATTGTGTTTTTGAATGTTGAATTAGATCATTCACAAAGTTCCATTTTGTTTTTTTATAAGATAACACGAGGGCATTATTAACAATGTTCAAATACATTTTGGTATGTAAGTTGAAAATACAATTATTTGCGAAGATCCACTTATACTTATGGTTACCATCATAAATTCCAAAACCTATTTTTTCGAATTTACTAGCATACATCGAAACAAACAAAAATTTAGGGTTGTTGATACACTTGTTTGGAAACGATATTCTCTCGTGATCAACGAGCTTGTTTACACCAACAAACAAATTGATATCATAAAATAAGTGAAAGCCCGCAGAGTATAATATGCATCCCAATTTGTTGAAGACTACAAGTTTGTTGTCTAATGTAAGTTTGTATTGTCCACGATTCATTCGGTTACTTGAAGAGGATAAAATAATTTTAGATTGAAAATAAAATAATTTTACACCCTTGAAGATTTAAAATGGGACGATTTTTGAGTGATAAAAATATATTTTTGTTGAAAAAAAACATAAATATATTAACATAATAGTAATACCAATGGACGATGAAATCAATGATAAAATTAAGGTTATTGAAGCAGAACTAAATAAAACAAAAGAGGATTATAAAAAATTACAAGATGAGTTAAACGAAACGAAGGAACATCTAAAAAAATATACCGCACCTAAAAGAAGCAAAACCTACTATGAAAATCACAAAGAAGAATTATTAGAAAAGATGAAAAAATATATACCACCGCCAGAAAAACTTAAGGAAATTAATAGAAAAGCGTATTTGAAAAGAAAGGAAAAGAATGCGAATAAATTGGATGAAAGTATTTAGGAGTTTTACAATATTATGCGTTAAATATTGTAAAATAAAATGTTTAGTAAGTATATAGATAGAATGGGGAAAAAGAAGAAGTTGAAAGACGAATTCAAAGAGTTTAGGAATATTGACAAGTCCGCTTACAAGACTTTCAAAATACCACTCAAATCCATTTTACAAAACCGCAATTTAGTTCAACCTGTTATAAACAACTTGGTTTTTGAAATGAATGATTTAGTTATTCATGCTTATCAGTTTATTCGGTTGTATGTAATTACTTGCTATTCCAACAAAACGGATTTGCCTGTCATTGATGATACTTTCATTTTGTATTGTTTGAAAGTATTAGGAACTCGTGATAACCGAGGACGGCAAATGGCAAATGTTGGATTATTGGAAAGTTTAGAAACATTTTACAATATCGAATATCAACCATTGTTAAACCACGAGAAAACCAATTTGAAAAACAAACCTCATTTACTACCATATTTAGCAACGCAAATTCATACATCGTTATCAAACAACTCACAAGAACGGTTCATTCAACATTTTTTGCGTTTCGTAAATAAAACTGCTCCTACTGACGATAAACCAACTCTTTTCAAATTCAAACATCAAATACTTTCATTGAACGATGAAACTGACGAGATGTTTAGCAATTGGAAAACCACTCATTTACCGAACATTTTACCATCCAAAATCACAAAGTCAATTCATTATGATGTCAAAGTCAATCCTATGAACTATTTGAAAGGAATGCTGTATATGAACGAAGTGTTGGAAACTGGCGAACATAAACTGTTCCAACCGCTTCCACTCCGTAATAATATTGTTCCCAAGCATATTATTTTGGATACTGCTTGTTTGGTTAGTTTGTTCTGTCCTGAAAATTCCAAGAAAGGCGAACTGTTGAAAAACATAACAGCAAACCAAAGGGTTGTTTGGAACAACTTTATCAATCTAAATAACAAAATATTCAAGAACGCACATTATCAGTTTCATCACCAAATACAAACTGACGGATTTTCATGTAGCTTGTTGTTTATTAGAAAAGATTTGAAAGATAAAAAATGGGGAACTCGTGTTCCTACGATTGCCGAGCAAGATTTTTACAATATTGAGGATTTATCCAAAGAGCAACTGGATGGATTGAAAGACCGAAATATTGTGGGATGCGATCCAGGTAAAAAATCGTTAGTGTATATGATGGATGAGAATGGTAAGAAATTACAATACACAGCACAACAGCGAAAAATAGAAAGTTATGGGAAACGAAACCAACGCATTCTATTACAAATGAAAAAGAAACATAAAATAACTGAAAAAGAAACTCGTTTGTCGTTAGAAAATAGTAAGACTGTTGATGTAGCAAAGTTCAAACGATACTTGGCAGAAAAGACCGAATTGAATATCCAAGTTGGGGAGTTTTACAAACGAGAAGTATGGAGAAAAATGAAGTTTCGTCAATACAGTTATGGTAAGAAAAGCATAGATACATTCCTAAATAAAATCCAAGAAACATTCGGTTCTAAGATCCTGATTGGTTATGGAAATTGGAGTAGGGATACACAGATGAAACATTTTATGCCTACGATGAATAAAGGATTGCGAAAGCAAATCCATAAACGATTTGATACCATAACAATCAATGAGTTCAATACCAGCAAACTATGCTGTGATTGTTCTCAGGAACTAAAACATTACAAAGATAAGAAAAACACTGATATATATCGTCTGTTCTGTTGCGTGAGTTGTAAAAACAAAGAAACCGTATTTAGAACCCGAGATGCTAATTCTGCCGTGAATATCAGGAAACTAACAAGGTCTTGGATAGAAACCCAAACAAGACCGAG
>TBL_comb47_HYPODRAFT_10008841_pt1 | contig 10196 bp, 8 predicted proteins | sample TroBogypolimnion_40_FD_10682 | JGI IMG/M metagenome (IMG submission 10682)
GATTGGATGTGGACATACAATCATGAAAGACCGAACATGGGCTTGGGTGGAATTACGCCAAAGCAAAAACTAGCACTTGCAGTACCAGCTTCTACTTTTATGCTTAGTTAAAAATGGGGGGATTACCAATCAAGGAGTGCTAATTATCTTGAATTGCAAAAAATAATTTAATATTTGATAGAAATTCACTTTTGGTTTTATTTGCAAAAGATGTTCACAACTCTTTTTCTTAGATTGGATGCAATCAACTTAAATATTTAATTTATTGAAAATAAATCTTGGAAGATGGCGTATCACCATCATAATTAACCACCATTTTGCAGGCGCATAAATTACGGATTTCTTGGATGCAATTCCGGCGGTAATTATTTTCGCGACATCTTCTGGGGATGTAAATTTCTCGCTACCCTTCATTGAGGTTGTCATTGGCGTATTGGTCGGCCCCGGCTTAATTAGCGAGACATGAACATTAGTGGCTGCAAAGCGATGTTGTAACCCTTGAGCATATCTCGTCACCAAGCCTTTAGCGGCCCCATATACGTAATTTGATTTACGTCCACGATCACCGGCAACTGAGCCAATGATGGCAATAGATCCTTGATTCAATTTGGCCATATGTTTTGCAGCAGCCTCCGCATACAGGACGGGAGAAATGCCGTTAATTTCTAGGGTGCTGTAATTAATGGCCAAATTATTTTGACAGTCCTCTTGTGGGGGTAGGTTGCCATGGGCTATTAAGAGTGTATCAATGGGCCCAGCTGCAAATAGAGAATCAACTGTTTTGCTGATAGCCATCGGATCAGTAAAATCCGTTACCAAAGTTTTTATTTTAGTTTTTGGTGAGCGCACTAACAAGTCGGCACCTACAACCTCTAGTTTCTTTTGATCCCTGCCAACCAAAATCAATTCGACTGAGTTTTGCTGCGCCCATATTCTTGCGCAATGCTCTGCTATAGATGATGTGGCGCCAATAATGGCAATTCGTTTTATAGTATTCAATTTAACTTCCTAGTAGGCGACGTGATAGTGATGAGCTAATTCCAGCATCACGATATTTTAAGAATTCATTTAACTTCGGGTAGCCTGCCTCAAATAGTTCACGAGGCATGCGGGCATCTTTGGCTGGGTATATCCGACCCTTTGCTTCTTTGACAATAGCATCTAAACGATCCAACAGTTTGTTTGTACGGGATTCATGATTTGGAAAATCTAACGCTAATGTGACGCCTGGCTCAGGGAAGCTAAGCATGCCAATAGATTCTCTATTGCCAAAAGTTTTAAGGACTGCAAGAAATGATCCTTCGCCTGACTTTTCAATTTCCTTGAGCATAGCTTGAGTTGCATCTTGCCCAACATTTCTGGGGATAACACTTTGGTATTGAAAGAAACCCTTGGGGCCATACATACGATTCCATTCAAATAATTTATCTAAAGGATAAAAAAAAGATTCGTAATGTGCGATGCTAGATCCTGCCTTGTATTTTTTGAGGTTGTAGTAGGCGAAGTTAAAGGGCCGTAGTGTTAGCGAGTTTATTAGAGAGATTGGGGGCACAAAAGGCATTTTTTTCTCTGCCTTCATTTTTGGCGCATCCTTTAATTCATTGTTTGGGTTGGCGCGCATAAAGATGCCTTGACCTTTGTTAGACATACAATCAATCCAAGAGACCGTATGCTCCCAGTCCTTTTCCGAACTATCCGCTAATTCAAAAAATTCTGATAAATTTGAATATGGAATGGTTTCGGTATCGAGCCAAGGGCCATTAGTCGGCCGCATTTGAATTTCTACCTCTAAAATTAAGCCGGTAAGTCCCATCCCTCCTGCAGTAGCGGCAAACCAATCGGCATTCTGGCTTGGACCACATTCAATTTCTGAGCCATCAGTTCGAACTAGTTTTATATATTGAACATGATCCCCAAATGATCCTAGTAAGTGATGATTTTTCCCATGTACGTCATTTGCAATTGCGCCTCCTACAGTCACCATCTGAGTTCCTGGGGTGACAGGCAATATCCAGCCTCTGGGGATAAATAGTCTTTGTATATCTTTTAACAGTACCCCGGCTTCACAGCGCAAGCGGCCAGTTTTTTCATCAAAGTGAATGAGGTGATTGAGTCCAGTGGTGAGCCACAGAGGGCCGCTTGGGTTTAAGGCAACGTCACCATAGCTACGCCCCATGCCATGGGCAATTCCAGGATGGCCATTCGGAGCTTGAATTAGCCCAGCAGATCTAAACCTATCATTTAGAGGGATAACATGGTGGTCTTCATGGCTCAGTCGCCCCCAAGAGGAAATTGGCTTCATATGGTCTTTTGTGTGGTTTTCAAAGACTGCCGAAGACGATGATGTGTGGGGCGGTAATCATTTTGGCTATTTTATGGGGGTTATTTAAGATTTGCTAATAGAGCTTTAAATATATATATAGGTATTGTAATTAATGAGAAAATAGAGCCAATTAAATAACCTTCTTCTCTAAAAATCCACCATTCCTCGACGTATGAAAATTTCAGCTCCAACATATAGCCTCAAGGATCGGATTATTGGGCTTATAAAGTTAATAAGACCAAAGCAATGGGTTAAAAATGGATTTGTATTTGCACCTTTGGTTTTTTCAGGGAAAATGCTTAATCCTGATGCACTAATACAGACCTCTCTAGCAGCATTATTTTTTTGCATAGCTTCATCTGCTGTATATATTATTAATGATATTTCTGATGCTGATCTTGATCGACGTCATCCCAAAAAGTCTAAATCTCGCCCTATAGCCTCTGGCCTTATTTCTGTTAAGGCAGCTCTGATTTTTTTGCTAACTCTTTACCTTGCTTTGGCAGTTGGCTATCTGGAAATGCCAAAGGTAATTTTGGTAATAGATGCCTATATAGTTTTAAATCTAGCATATACTCTTCGCTTAAAGCATGAACCGGTTATTGATATTTTTACAATTGCCATTGGCTTTGTCTTGCGTGTGATTGCTGGTGCAACGGCTCTTCATTTGGATACTTCAGTGTGGATGTGCATCACAACTCTGTGCCTTTCTCTGTATTTAGCTGCAGTCAAGCGCCGTCAAGAGTTGGCTAAAAGCGGGTCTGAGGGCCGCAAAGTTTTGAAAAAATATTCAGTAGAGCTAGTGGACCGTTATGCCGAAATGTCTGCTACTGGCGCTTTACTTTTCTACAGTATGTTTGTGATATCAGCTCGACCTGAATTGGCGATCACCATCCCCCTAGTTTTGTATGGGCTATTTCGTTATTGGTATGTGGTAGAAGCTCTTGACGGTGGCGAGTCGCCAACTGATGCTTTATTCGCCGATTGGCAATTGATGGCGGTAGTTGTTCTGTGGATTTCTGTATGCGTTTGGGCTCTTTCTGGGTTGGCTCAATGAAAGAATTTTCTTACTTAGCAACTCCTTTTCTAGCATGGCTTGTTGCTGGAATATTGAAGTTTTTAATTAATAGCTTGAGGACTCGTCGTTTTGCTTTTGGCTTAATTGGTTATGGCGGCTTGCCGAGCAATCACAGTGCTATCGTTTCAAGCATTGCGATGTTGATTGCCTTAAAAGATAGCGTTAATAATCCTGCATTTGGTGTTGCTATTGCTTTAGCCTTCATTGTAATTTTGGATGCAACAAGCTTGCGCAGGGAGGTTGGAAAGCATGCCACCGCAATTAATAAGTTAAATTCTCTAGTTAAGGACAATCAACTTTCTTTGCGTGAACGTATGGGACATACTCGCATCGAAATTCTTGCGGGAGTATTGACTGGATCAGCAGTAGCCTATCTAGTTTACATTTGCCGCTTCTAATTAGCGCATTACGGTATCAGTTTTTGACCAGCGTCCTTTATTCATAATTAAAGGCACGCTATCTCCTGATTTCAGCTGATCCTGTGCGGTACTAACCCGCATTGAGTCCCCGCTATTATGACCTGCTAGTCCTTTGGTTAGTTTGGCCTCTTTCGCCAGGCGTTTATAAATCCGATTTTTTTGGCTGCATTTAAATTCTCGAGTGATATCAATTTCATTTTTGATTCCTCTAAATAGAAAACCATCGATTAATTTAGCTGTTTTAATCCATAGTTTTACTGTATCCGCGCATCTTTGACTTGGAAAGATTGATTTACCTTATTGCTCTTGATAAGTTTCGCTTTTTCGTATCTTGAGCCATTGTTGTACTTTTGGCTCTGCAGTGTCAGTGACCAATTTAATAAATAGTATTTTTACAAAACGGACTTATTCTGATTTGGAGGGGGTTGATCTTAAGTAGCTACCTCTATTTCTTTATACTTTAGATAATTGATCGAATTGTTTTCGATAAAAATTGATTCTTAATCATATACAAAACAAGGTAGTTAATTCAAGGGTAGGTTTGCTGATAACCCTTATTAGCCTTAATAATTTCTGAAGCTTACATGAGAAACATGGTTGATTTTTGAGGCCGCTCAAATTTAAGGCTATTTTATTGAGGGATCCTCAGGATTTTTACAGGCAACAATAATTGAGCTAATCCCAGTATGTGACACGCTATAACCCTTATCCTCGCATGTTTTTCCAGCAGCAAGGTAGCAAGACGATATATCTCCGCCCCCAAAAATTCCCCCGCAAGTAATTTGGTATCCAATGGAGCCATTTGGGGTGTAAGTTTGCTGCACATTTGGTGTGGAGCAACCAATTAACGAAATTCCCATAATGCAGGAGATCAGTAGTGGAAGTTTTTTCATCATATGAAATTTTAGTATGGGTTATCGATCGTAATTAATTTTTTGATGCATTTAAGGCTTGGAAATCTTTCACTCAAAGGCTAAAGTGTAAAAAGTGCCATAATCTACTGTTATCCATTGTAGATCAAAGATACCCAAAACTCTTTATGCGACCCAACCCACGTCTTTTCGGAAAAATGGCTTTGCCTAAAAGCGAGATTATTGAGGCGCTAGCTAAATTTAAAAAAGTGTTTTATGCGATTGGCTGGTTTTCTGCCTGCATTAACACTTTAATGCTTGTCCCCTCTATCTACATGATGCAAGTCTACGATCGTGTTTTAGCGAGCCGAAATCACGCAACTCTTTATATGCTGACCTTCATAGTGGTGGGCTTATTGGTGCTTATGGCCTTTTTGGAGCATGTACGCAGTATGGTGGTGATCCAAATGGGGTCTAAAATGGATTCCTTCTTAAATGAGCGAATTTATAACGCTGCCTTTGAGCAAAATCTTAAAAAAGATGGCATTAATGCAGGGCAAGCAATTAGCGACTTAACCACTATTCGCCAGTTTGTAACAGGGACTAGTATTTTTGCTTTTTTCGAAATCCCCTGGTTTCCAGTGTATTTAGCCTTAATTTATTACTTTAGTGCTTGGCTAGGCATTTTTGCTACTTTCGCGGTAGCTATATTGTTTTTGCTGGCATGGTTAAATGAATCGGTTAGTCATGGTCCTTTGAGTGAGGCCAATCAGTTAGCGGTCCAATCCTCGCAGATGACCACAAATAACCTGCGAAATGCAGAAGTTATTCATGCAATGGGGATGCTTCCGGGTCTTCGTAATCGTTGGTACCAATTACATGAAAAATTCTTACTCAGACAATCTCAAGCCAGTAAAAATGCAGCTTTAGTTACTTCAATCACTAAATCGGCGCGTATTGCTATTCAATCTTTAATGCTTGGCTTTGCTGCATTGCTTGTAATTTCGGGGGGTGTTAGTGCTGGAATGATGATTGCGGCATCGGTTTTAATTGGACGTGCCACCGCCCCCGTTGAACAAATTATTGGCATTTGGAGGCAATGGCGAGGTGTTACAAGTGCTTATGATCGTTTAAATGCGTTATTAAACAACAACCCGATTAGGCCTGTCGGAATGTCATTGCCTCCTCCAAAGGGCGCTTTAGATGTTGAGGGCGTCCGTGCAGGGCCTCCAGGCACGCAGTTTTTGGTTTTAAAGGGCGTAAGCTTTAAGTTGGAAGTTGGCGATGTGCTTGGGATTATTGGGCCAAGCGGGTCTGGTAAATCTACTCTGGCGAGATTAATTGTGGGGATTTGGCCTGCCCTCAGCGGAGCCGTTCGATTGGATGGCGCAGAAGTTTATCAATGGAACAAGGATGAGCTTGGGCCTAGCATTGGCTACTTGCCCCAAGATATTGAACTTTTTTCTGGAACTATTGCAGAAAATATTGCTCGCTTTGGAGATGTTGATTCGGAAAAAGTTGTCAAAGCCGCTCTACTTGCTGGTGTGCATCAACTTATCTTAAAAATGCCCAAAGGATACGATACGCAAATTGGAGATGCAGGTCAAAGTCTATCGGGCGGCCAAAAGCAACGAATTGCGTTGGCTCGAGCCCTGTATGGCGATCCCTCTTTCATAGTGTTGGATGAGCCTAATTCAAACTTAGATGACGTTGGAGAAAATGCCTTAGGACAGGCTATTCTAGAATTACGTCGCCAAAAGAAAACGGTTGTAGTTATTAGCCATCGACACCCTATCGTGAAGGTGACCACTAAATTATTGGTGCTGAATGATGGGCTGGTTGGGGCTTTTGGACCAACTGAGATGGTGATTGCAGAAATTACCAAAGCACAAAAACTGCAACAAGAAAAACAACTTGCGGCCAATAAACCTAATTCAGATTCTTCAAATCAATCTCCGAATTGATTTTTTTTAGATACAATTTTTGACGGCGCCATGTTACTTGAGAAATTAAAACAGCATTTACTCCGATTCTTTATAACCCTAGGGTTTATAAAGGATGTCGATCCATCGGGAACGGAAAAAGATGAAAATCATTATGTTCGCCTAGGTTGGTATGCCATATTATTTGGTTTTTTTGGATTCATATTGTGGGCCTCTTTTGCCCCTTTGGATAAGGGTGTTGTTGCCCCTGGTACTGTAATTATTGATGGCCAAAATAAGCAAGTTCAACCAACTTCTAATGGAGTGATTGATGAAATTTTGGTACGCGATGGTGATGTCGTTAAAGAGGGGCAGTTGCTAGTTCGACTAAATCCCTTGCAAGCTTCCGCTCAAGCTACGGCTGTTAAAGAGCAGATTGAGGGGCTAAAAAGTCAAATAGCAGGATTAGAACTTTCAACCAATAACCAGCGATTACAAATTAAGTACCTTACCGAGCAGTTGGTGGGTATGCGTGATTTGGCTAAGGACGGATACGTTGCTAAAAACCGAGTCCTTGAGTTGGAGCGAACAAATGCACAGCTTCAAGGATCCTTAGCTGAAAATTTAGGTAATTTAGATCGAAATCGCAAGCAATTAGCAGAGTTATTGGAAAAGTTACCAGCCGCTCAGTTTGATTTGGATAACACTACTATTGAATCACCCGTCGATGGCTCAGTTATTAATTTGGCGGTATTCACAAAAGGTCAATATGTTCCTGCCGGAGCGAAGCTAATGGAAATAGTTCCAACCAATAGACCTTTAATTGTCGAGGCGAAAGTACCCGTAAACCTAATTGATAAGGTTCATGTAGGCCTTAATGTTGAGATGCAATTTACGGCATTTAATCAGCGCATCACTCCTAGAATTCCCGCAAAACTGATTGTGGTCTCGGCTGACAAAACCCTTGAGCAATCCCCTCAAGCAACTGAACCTGCCTATTATCGCGTTCAGGCTCAAGTTACAGAAAAGGGAATACATCTTCTTAAGGATCATGAGGTGCGCCCTGGTATGCCGGTAGATGTTTTTATCATTACTGGCGAACGTACTTTGATGAATTACTTATTTAGACCTTTAGGAGATCGAGCCCGAGGAGCGCTGATTGAGGAATAGGTCTATGCGTAGAGCTTGTTGTATTTTGCTAATAGCGCTCACTCCCACCGCAGGTGCCATGGATTTGATGCATGCATATGAAGCGGCGCTAGGTAATGACCCTATTTTTCGTTCTGCGGCTAAAGAGAATGAGGCAGCACAAGCCAATCAAGCAATCGGAAGATCCAACTTGTTACCGCAGATTTCCGGAACCGCCTCAGCTATGTCTAACGATAGCGCAATTAACGGCCCAGTTTATCTAAATGGCCCCAGTATTACGACCACTCGTGCATACCCAAGTAATGGAGCATCCGTTCAAATTACTCAACCCCTGTTTAATTTGACGGCGTTAGCTCAAATGCGTCAAGGTAATGCTCAAGCAGCCGAGGGGGAAGCTAAGTTTATATATAGCGCGCAAGATTTATTGGTGAGGGTAGTGCAAAGCTATAGCGATGCCTTGTATGCACTAGACAATCTCAATTTTTTGATAACACAAAGAGATGCCTATAAGGAGCAATTAGCCGTTAACGAGAGAATGTTAGTCAAGGGCGAAGGAATTATTACTGATGTTTTGGAGACTAAGGCTAGTTATGAGATGGGTGTTGCGCAAGTTCTTGAGGCCCAAGATCAGGTAAATGACACAAAGCGTAAATTGGAGGCCTTAACTGGCGTTCAAATTAGCAATCCATCCTCCATTCGAAAGTTACAAGCGACCTTTAGAACTTACTCCCTGAATCCCACACGCTTTGAAGATTGGCGAGAGCTTGCCATGGAGAATAATCCGGAGTTACGTGCCTCAACTCAGGCGGTAGAAGTTGCGCATCAAAGTTATATACAGCAGCAATCTGGTCATGCCCCGGTTGTATCTGCGCTGGCTAGTTGGGGATCTTCTTTGAGTCAAAGTGTTCCAATGATTGGGCAAAGGGCTGTTACCTCCTCTGCTGGGGTGCAATTAACCCTTCCTTTCTATTCGGGTGGCGGGGTTGTGGGTCGCGCCGTCCAGGCATATGCTAATTATGAAAAAGCCCAAGCAGACCGCGATACCCTTATTGATAAAGTTTCTATTGAGTTACATAAGCAGTTTGACTTGATGAAATCAAGTGTTCAGCGTATTGCGGCATTAAAAAGATCTGTTGAATCAGGTAAGGAATTAACAAAGGCGATGCGAAAAAGCGTGCAGGGTGGGCAGCGTATTAATCTAGACGTTTTATTGGCGGATAAGGGTCTGGCAACCTCTCAGCGAGATTTGGCTCAAGCTAAATACAATCATTTATTAGCCTTTTTAAAGCTTAAGCAGCAGGCCGGCACTCTCAGTATTGAGGATTTGGAGTTGGTAGCCCGTAACTTTGAAGAAGATTCAAAACTTCATACAAATCGTTAAATTTGTATTAGGATATACCCTAATATTTCAATATAGTTTTTTACTAAAACTAGTCAAAAAAGCATTTAAAACACTTATTTATGCTATAAATGACATAAGTATAAGTTTGTCTAAGTCCGTGCCAACCTAATTTAAAGAATACATGTCTACATACTCAATTCACCAGACTCCAACAGCACTTCAAGCGCAATTAATAGGTGCCTATCAAGGTTTGCTAGGGCGCATCCCTGATCAGGCCGGATTCGAAACTTGGTCTGCTGCAGTTCAAACCAGTGGTACGGTGCAGACATTTATTAATGCAGAAATTATTACTCCGGAGTTTGCAAGTCTATATGGCGTTGCCAATCCATCAAATTCATCTTGGTCATCAAGCTTTGTAACAAGCCTTTACTATAACTTCTTTGCTCGCCAACCTACGGCACCAGAATTAACAAGTTATACCAACAATCTGGTAACAGGCTTTATTTCAGTGGCTCAATTTGTCACTGAATTGTTAGGTAGCCGCGAATTTTCTACTAAAGCTACAGCGCCTGTTACTAATTGGTTTGAAAACTATAGTGCATATCAATTGGCAAGTTTATCTGTTGACTCCTATATCAGTGCGGATTACTTGGGTCAAAATCCAGGCACTCCATCGCTAAACTCAGGAATCAGAGGTATCTATGGAACAATCATCAAGGTCCTTCCAGAAGGGCAAATCCATTCTGCTGATTTAGCCCCAGCCTACCATTTTGTTATTCATAGCGCAGATATGGCTCTTGCTCCTACATTGGTGGGGTTCCCCGGGCTCAATGCTTTGGGTTTACCGGATGCATCTATGTACCCCTCTATCCTGGAAGTTTCAGATAATGCAGTTTTTGGTGACAACGCATTCTTGCATCTTTCGAATATTGGTCAATTATTTTTATCAGGCACTGGATCCGAATCACTTGTTTTGGGTCCATTAGCTCAAGCTGCAGGGATCAACACTGTTACTGCCACTGCTGAAACTGGTGGTGCCAATATCGACATCTCTGGTATGAGCAATGGGGTTACTGTATCTACAGGCGCTGGAAATGATACCGTTACCGCAG
>TBL_comb47_HYPODRAFT_10008843_pt1 | contig 10193 bp, 6 predicted proteins | sample TroBogypolimnion_40_FD_10682 | JGI IMG/M metagenome (IMG submission 10682)
CAACTACACGGAGCATCGGCTACCAGGCCTTTACCTGAGATTTGGTAAGGCCATCGGCTCCGCCTCGGCCCCTTAAATGCACAAAGTTAGTTGTCGTTGGCGCACAAGGTTCCTTGACGTCGCCCAGTCCAGGGAGAGCCAAGGGTGGTTCAGCTTCGTGGAGCCGAAGAGATTCCGGTATGCCTTGAGGGTGGTCAGGTCAAGGTCCTCCATCGTGAAGCCCTCGAGGAGTCCGGAATCCCTGGAGTCCGAGATGGCCTCTGCCATCATCCGCTTGACCCCCGCCTCGCCGACCCGATAGTCGCCTTCGTGCCCCCGGCGGTAGGTGCCGCCAATCGGGTTCCGGTGGTAGACCGGCCGCTGTTGCCGGGTAGCGCGGGCAACTTGGATGCGGATGACGTCCCCCTCCGCCGTGGGGAGCACCGTGATGTCCGAAGTCTTGCAGAGGTTCAGGCTGATGGTCTTGGGATCGTTCAGCCCGTCCCAGAGCGCCTTCAGGACTTTGGAAGTGTTCTTGATGCCGAGGATGCGGTGGCTCTTGTCCTCCACTCCCAGCACGATGACGCCACCAACCTCGTTGGCCATCGCGGAGTAGGAATCCCAGATGGCCTCGGGAACAGCGCCCTGACCGTCTTTTCCCTGGGCGGCCTTCAGTTCGAAATCCGTACCCTCCCCCAGTTGGAGCTGGTCCAGGAGGAGATCCAGGGTCGTCGACATGGTCATGGCTCCATGGAAGCACGAACGCAGCCCGGAGGGTAGGCACGGGAGATCTTGCCATGCTCACCCAAGTTTCGATGCTTTCGGCTCCTCAGTTCTGGTGCTCGAACTGTTCGGACCAGCTTGATCCCGGCGGGCCCACCGGAAAACCAGGAAGCACATCCCTTCGGGTTGCTTCCTGAGGGACCACCAGAAAACAAGCCCCGAACTGGCAACGGTTCGGGGTTTTCCATATGGGGTCTGATCCGGCCTTCGGGGTAGCTCAAGCCCTGGCACTTTCGGTTGTATCAGTTATACTGATACCAGCGAGGGCGGAAAGGGATTGCCACATTGCGTGGCCATGCAGCCGACCCTGTTGGATGTGGGGAGGAGGTGCGGCCATGGCGTTTAAACGGATCCGGACCCCGGTCAATCCCCTTCAGGGCGAAGATCTGACCGCAGCCATGGCGGGCATTGGAATGAATTTCGCTGCCCGGGCGGATGCCAGTGCAAATATTGAGGACACCCTGCTGGCGGCCTCCGTGGCCGGAATGGAGCAGGAGGATTACCGGGTCCTGTCCGTGCTGGTGACGTGGCTGGAGACCCACTCGGCCTGGATCAACGTGGATCGATTGACCCATTTGGTTCTGGAGCATCCATCCCCAAGGGTCCGGCTGTTCTGGAGCGGCGCGGCCATGTGGCTCGGGAAGGACCGGCGATTTGCGCGCATGGCCAAGTCCTTTCAGGGCCCCCGCGTGGATCTGCTGGCCACGGGCACCGACTTCCACATCCGCCGGTCCGGGGAAGACCTGAGGTTCCAGGAGGGGCCATTGCGGGTTCCTGCTGGAATCCTGCGTGACCGCCCCGCGGATGTGCTCACGCCGGTGGAACTCGCACGGGTTCATGTGGCCTACCGCCGACGCATCCTGCTGGGGCCCACCTACCGGGCAGACATGTGGGCGGAACTGGACGCCAACCCGACCCTGTCCGCGACGGAACTGGCGCGGCGAACCTATGGATCCTTTGCGACGGCATGGCATGTCAGGCAGGATTGGGACGTCCTGGCGGGGGCGGCGGCCAGGTAGGGGGGGCACCCACCCTGGGCGGGCGCCCCATCACCGCAGGGTTGGAAGTCCGCGGGCAAATGTTGGAGGTTTTCTAATTTACATTGGGCACTTGGGAAAAATAATGGATGGCAGAGCATTTTCATCGTTTTGATACATATTGCAATCGATGTTGCAAAATCCAACAAAAAATCGTGGGGCAGTTAATTAATATCTTTTGTTTACAGTGTTTAAATAATGGCTCAGGAAATGCTACCTGTGGATAGCTCCGGATTTCCCGGATCCGAACGGAGAATTCCAATGAGAAAACTTTCCTACCTGCTGGTCGCCGCCGCCCTCATCTGCCCGGCCTTCGCCCAGACGCCGTCCAAGACGGCCGCCGCCCCGGTCCAGATCGCCCAGACCACCACCACGACCAATGACACCGCCACCACCGCCACCTCCACCGAGACCACCAAGCCGGAGAAGAAGGTCAAGAAGGTGAAAAAGGTCAAGAAGACCACCTCCAAGCAGACGACGACCACCACTCCCGCCGCCCCGGCCGCGCCTGCCTTGACCGCCCAGGGCACCACCAGCACCGACACCACCACGACGACCACCGAGACCTCCAAGCCTGCCAAGAAGGCCAAGAAGGCCAAGAAGGAAAAGAAGACCACCACCACTTCCTCCTCCTCGACCACCACCACGCCCTGATCGGGTGGAGCCGGCACTGCCAAGGGGACCCAGCCATGGGTCCCCTTTTTCTCTCTGAAGGGCGGCAGCCGGGCCCGGGGTGGAAACCCCGTCCAGTCCGGGCGGGCGCCCCATCACCGCAAGGTCGCCGCGACCCTGAACTCGAACTCCGGGTGCCCCGGGGTGTCCAGGGTCAGGAAGGCCTTCTCTTCGTAGTTCCCGGCCGGGGCCGTGGCGGAGAGCACCAGCTGGACCTGCTGCCGGGCCGCGGACCCGGGGGCGATCCCCGCCACCTGGAGCAGCGGGCTGCTGGTGCGCGCCGCGAGGATGCGGAAGGGGCTGTGGTCGCGGCTCCGCAGCAGCACCGGGGCGCGCAGCTCCCGGCCGGCGGGCTCGGCCCAGGCCACCCGGGCCGGGGTGGCGGTGACCGGGGCCCGCAGCTCCCACTGGACCTTGAGCAGGACGGTGGAAGGCCTGGGGTTGCGCAGCTGCAGGGTGACGCTGTCGGTCCCGTGCAGCTGGTCCGGCGGCAGCCGGCGCGCGAGCAGATCGAAATCCACCCACAGGTCCCTGCCCACCTCGCGGGTGGTCACGCCCAGCCAGGGGGCTTCGGACAGGGCCACATCGGCCAGCTGGATGGCCTGGCTGGTCCCGCTGGCCAGCTTCACCGACGCCTGCCGGCGGTCCTTGCGCGTCAGGTCCTCGAACCGGACCAGGCTGGTGGAGGGGATCACCTCCGGCCGCACGTCCGCTTCGAAGGTGAGGGTCTGGACCGGCTCGAGCGGATCGTCCGAAAGCACCTGCACGCTCTTCCGGGCCGGTCCGGCGCTGCCTTCGGCATGGAAGGTCACTTCCAGCTCGGTGCTTTCGCCCGGGGCCAGGACCGACTTGCCCACCACCGTGGAGGTGCAGCCGCAGGAGGCGTTCAGACTGGTGATGGTCAGCGGGGCGCTGCCGGTGTTGCTGGCCTTGAACCGGTGGGTGACCGTCGCGTCCGGGGCCAGCTGGCCGAAGTCATGATGCCGGACTTCCAGGCTGAGCCGCGGCTGGGCCGGGGCCTGGGCCAGGCAGACGGCCGGGATGCAGAGGGCGAGGAGGGCCATGCGCATGGGAACCTTTCGATGATTTCAAAAAGGCACCGGCCGGAGCCGGTGCCTCGCGGGGAGATGACGGCGGTCTATTGTACGGTCCGCCAGACCCGGACCTTGGGATAGCGGGAGGAACTCTTGGTCTTGGAGGACTGGAGCGCCAGCATGGTCGCGGCGGCTCCGCTGGTGGTGTCGGTGTTCTTGACCGTGCCGCCCTGGATGACCGAGGTGGTGCCGACGGAGATGAAGTTGGAGGCCACGCCGACCCAGGACGCCGTGATCCCGCTGAGCAGATCGAGTCCGGTGCCGGTGGTCTCCTGCCATACCGGGTGCATGACGTCGCCCACCACCATGCTGGTGGTGGTCCCGGTTCCGCCGAGGCAGGGGTCGGAGGTGGTCGGGGTGAAGTAGGAGTAGAACAGGCTGTCCGCCACCACGATCGGCGGGTTGATGCCCTTGGATACGAAGGTGTTGCTGACGAGTGACGGGAAGTTGATGTAGTAGCCGTATTTGGGCGCAAGGGAGGTGCCCAGGAAATAGTTGGAGCAACCCGGGGTGAAGATCCCGAAGGCGAGCGGGGAGCAGGTCTGGGAGGGGGTCGTGGTGGTGATCGTTTCGGGCAGGGCCTGCAGCCCGCCGGGCTTGATGCCCGTGTCGGGGCCGTCCAGGGTGTCCAGGCTCAAGGCCCGGCTATCCTGGCGGTCGAACACCAGGGTCAGCTGGTGCTGCTGGGGAATCTTGTTCCCGGTGGTGTAGCTGCGGTCCAGGGGATTGTTGCGGTCTCCGCTGATCATGGCCACGCCCACGGCGGCCGGGAGGGACTGGCTGTTGTAGGCCGGGCCGGGGAAGTTAGCCACCAGGAACGGGGCGGGCAGCATGGTGTAGCGGTTGTTGGTGCCGCCGGCCACCGTGGCCATGGTGTTGTCGTCCTGGAAGACCTTCCGGATGGCCCAGGGCTTCCAGCCCGAGGGCAGGCTGGCCGGCACATTGGTCATCTCGGAGGTGTCGATCCGGAAGTTGACGAAGGAGGAGGCGGTGGCGGTGACGTTCTTGGAACCCCAGGCCCAGAGGCCCCCGGTGTAGTCCATGAAGTAGGCCCGCTGGGCCATGCCGGAGTTGAGGATGAACTCGAACGGGATGAGCCCGGCGCCGATGGGGCCGATGGTGTTGCCTCCGATGGCCGCGTCCGTGAGGTCCACCGCGCCCAGCACGGCGCCGGTGTAGACGTCCAGCGCCATCACCGAGCGTCCCAGGCCATGGGGCGCCTGGACCAGGAAGTTGGCGTCCACTTCCGGCACGGTGAAGCCGCCGCCCAGGAAGACGGCATCGTGCAGCACCCCGTTGAACACGATCCGGCCGAACGCGGGGGTGCAGGTGGAGAACCCGAAATTCTTCAGGACGCCCTGGACCGTGGCCAGGGAAGGCCCGTTGGCCACGATGCGGCCGGTGGGGAAGTTGTTCCATTCGTCCGGGACCAGGGACCACAGGATCTTCGGGGTGAAGGGGTCGTGGATGTCCAGGGCGTAGTAGCTGCGTCCGCCCTTGCCGAGGCTGATGATGGCCACCGCGCGCTCGGTGCTGTCGATGACGCCGTTGCCGGATCCGCCGCCGGAGGGCGGAAGGTCCAGGAAGTAGATGGCGGGGGTGCCGTCCACCATGTGCCGGTGGGTGTTGGTGGCGACCGTGATGGTCTGGAGGTCGTGGAGGAAATCCGTGGGCATGAAGGCCCAGAGCTCCTGGACGTTGGCCTTGACCATCGTCTTGCCGGTCTGGGTGGGGTTGGCGACGGTCTGGGTGACCTCCCCGAACGCGTGGAGCCAGCCCTGGTTGGTGCCGACCAGGATGAGGTTGAACCCGGTCCAGCCGGACCCGGCCGACAGGTTGCCGAAGAAGCCGGAGGAGACGTCGGAGAATTTGTAGCTCACCGAGGCGGGCGCCGAATTGATGATGTCGCCCATGATGGTGCCGCGGTTCTTGGTCGGCGGGTTGCCCGAAGTGGTGTCGCCCCCGGCCGCGAACTGGATGACGGCCTGCTTGATGGCCAGGGTGGCGGCCGGGTCCACGTTGGAGAAGATGGGATCGGTTCCGCCGGTGAAGCCGCTGCCCTGGTAGGTGAAAGCCGAGATCGCGGGTTCGGCGGTGGAGGTGGCCTGGTAGCGGGTATAGAGGTGGCGGGTGTTCCACATCTGGGCGTTCATGACGGAGGAAGCGTCCCACTGGGCGGTGGAGGCGTTGAGGTTCGTGTTGGCCGCGCCGTTCTGGTCAATGAAGGAGATGATGCCATTGGTGTTCTGGGTTCCGAACATCATCAGGTCGCCCGGCCAGACCACGCCCCCGATCTGGGGCGGATAGAAGCTGCCCAGGTAGACTTCGTTGCCGAGGCTGGCCCCGACGAAGGGCAGGTCGGGACTGGAGGTGGAGTTGTTGGTGGTCGAGCCCACCGCGATGGCGAAGGCGTATTTCATGGCGTTGACCACGGAGGCCGGATCGGAACCGTCGAAGAAGTAGACGGCGCCGGGGGCGGCGATGCCGAGGGTCGGGTAGTCGCCGGGATCCTGGGGCTTGGCGATCCAGTCGTTGGCGACCCAGGAGCCGGGATAGGTGCCCGTGGGCGGGTTGAAGGCATGGAAATGGGTCGTATCCGCGGGGTTGAGCGACCCGGTCTTGGTGGCCGGATTCCCCACGACGGCGCTGTAGAACAGGTTGGCCTTGGGGCTGGCCGGGTTGGTGTACTTGCCGCCGAGGCCCACGCCCACGGTCATGATGGTGATCTGGTGATCCTTGGCCAGGGGCACCCCGCTCCGCTGGTTGATGGCGAAGGGCATGAACGTTTCGGGCGCGCCCGAGGTGATCGAGGTATGGACCGGCTGGGGCATGAAATCGGTGCCGGAAACGCCGATGGACGGATCGGACAGGTGCGCGCCCATTCCGGCAAAAGTGTAAATATTCCAATATATACCGGTGGTGTCGATCTTGGACGGGTGCTTGATGACTTCGTCGTTCCCGGCCTGGGCGTCCAGGGCCAGGGCCGGCGCGGTGCCGGTGATGTAGGGCGTCGTGGTGTTCGGGTTGTTGATCCCGTTGCCGTTGTTGTCGATGCCGTCGGTGAACAGCAGCAGGAAGGTGGACTCGCACTGGGAGACATTGCCCAGTTCGACATTGTAGAACGCCCCCGTGGTCGAGGGATCGTTCATCTGGACCAGGGTGCGGGCCAGGGCATAGGTGAGCGGGGTCTGGCCGGAAGCGAACATGTAGGCGATGCGGGTCATGCCCGTCACCGAATTGCCGTTGGTGGCGTTGATGCCCTGGGCCGTGGTGTTGTTGAGCACGGTCCAGCCCGAATCCAGGCCGTTCAGGTGGGTGGTGGTCGGACTGGCCGCGCTGAGCGCGGTGATGCTGTTGTTGTTGAAGCTTGAGCCCGCGCCGCCGTTCGATTCGGTGATGGAGGGGTCCAGTTCCCGGAACGCCCAGTAGACGTTCGCCTGGTAGTTGATCCAGGTGGTGATGGCCGCGGTCTTGACGGCCTGGAGCCGGGTGAGGGACGGGGTGCGGTAGGTGGACGCGTCGCGCGCGGGGGAGACGTCGAGACCGGTCTGGGTCCCGTCGGGGCTCACCGTGGGCACGCTGACGGTGCCCCATGAGGTTCCCGTCGGGCCGAAGGCCGCGCCCCAGTTGATGCCGGGGGAGACATTGCAGTGGGCGGTGCCCTGGTTGGGCACCAGCAGGCCGTTCTTGGCGTCGAAGGCGATGTAGTTCTTCCCCGCGGTGCCGTAGAGGGTCGCGTTCGAGGTGTAGTTCAGACCGCCGGCCACGGTGGAATCCGTCTGCGTGTGCTGGTAGACCCCGGTATACAGCCAGCTGATGTAGGCGGGCCGGTAGACCACCCCGTACAGGTAGACGGTCGTGGTGGTGGTCGCCGGCAGCAGCCCGCCGGTGCTGCTGGTGTTGACGGCGTTCGACGCGAACACCGCATTGGCGACATTCTCGACCATGTAGGTGCTGTCGATCTCGATCGCCGGCGTGCCGCCCAGGGGCTGGCTGCCCCAGTTGGTGGTGATGGGGACGCCCGATACGACGTTGATGACGGCTTCCTTGTCCAGCAGCTTGGTCGACGTGAGCGGGTTGCCCGTCTGGGTGGCGTCGGTGATGTTCCAGGGGATGGGGATGTCGATGGTCCGGGTGACGGACGCGGATGTCTGGGGATTGGTATAGGTGTAGGGCAGGCGCGCATGGCTGGCGGCCCTGATCCAGTTCCGCACGTCCGCGGCCCCCAGGTGCTCGTAGCCCAGCGCGGGGGCGGCGGGGGTGGCCATCCGGCCGGTGACGGCCGCGTCGGCGTCGGCCTGGAGCACGGCGGTGCCGTCGGGCTTCCTCAGCACCGAGTTCATGTCATTGACGCCATTGGTGTTGGTGGCGGCCTGCAATTTGGAGGTCAGGTAGAGGACCCCGGTGATCGGCACCGCCGGGGCGGTGGTGTCCAGGGTCACGGTGACGGTGTAGGGCGTCCCGGTGGAGTTGCCTGTGCAGTAGGCGGTTCCCAGCGGCACGGTCCAGGTGACCGTGGTGGCGCTGATGAGGGTGGTCCCGGCCGTGGTGACGTTTCCGGTCGATCCGGTCAGGACGGGGTTCTTGGCGGCGGGGGCCGCGGGGCAGGGGTTGCTGCCGTTGGCCTGGGTCCAGGTGATGTTGCTGCTGGCGCCGCCCTGGGTGATGAAGTAGGTGACCAGCTTGATGGTGTTGCCGGGCGCGACCGCGGGGGAGCCGGTGGCCAGGGCGATGGACGCCAGCTGGGCCGGAGTGCCGGCCGCGGCAGGGGACCAGGCGGGGATGGTCCAGGTGGCCGTGGAGACGAAGAAGTTGGTCGAGTTGGCCGGCGAAGGGGTGTTGCCGGTCCGGGTGATGGTCCCGGCGGAGGCGTTGGCGCAGGCCGTGACGAGGCCCGTGCTCCAGTTGACCAGCTCGTCGTTGACGGTTTCCTGGGGTTCAGTGACCATCTGATGGGCCATGTAGACGGTGAAGGTGAACAGCGTGCCGGTGGGGTAGGGGGAGACCTGGGCGACGCCGCCCTTGGTGGCGGTGAAGACGATCGTGGGGGTCGCCGTGGAACCGCTGGAGGTCTCCATCGTGTAGTTGTTGGCCGCGGAGCCGGTCTTGGCGCCGGCGTTGGAGGGCGAGATGACCGTGTAGGTCGGGTTGGTGCCCGACCCGGGGTGGAAGGTGAGGGTGGTGGCGGCGGCGCCGGCGCCGTTGGCGGCGGCCGTCACCTTGATGTCGGGAGCCTGGTTGCAGGCGACGCCGTTGCACTGGACGCCGTTGTTGCTGCCGGCCCCGGTGGCGGTGGTCGGCGAGGTGAGCGTCACCACGTAGGTCGCCGTGGCGTTGGTGCAGTTGGCGTTCTTGGCGGTGATGGTGTAGGTGTTGGTGTAGGCCGCCCCCACGCCGCCGCCGGTCAGGGTGAACTGCATGGACCGGTAGTCGTCCGCGTCCTGCAGGTCGTTGTTCTGGTAGAGCGGATGGAACATCAGGGCGTTCATGGAGAACGACGCGTCGAAGATCGTCGCGATCTCCGGCTTGGCCTGCAGGCTGGTGGACTGCTGGTACAGATCCAGGAAGTCGGTGTTGCCGGCCTGGAGCCGGGTGTCGAGCTGGGCGCGCAGGGGCTGGAGGGCGCTGAAGCACAGCGCCAGGACGGCCAGGGAGCGCAGGATGGAGCGTTGGATTCCGGACATGGCTGGGCTCCGCAGGCTATTGGATAGGAGTGGAAACCCAGGCTTCTTTGCCGTGGGTAAAGGTGACGCCGCCCTGGATGACCTGGGCGTCGGAACGGATGGCCCATAGATCGGGGGCCTGCAGGACCGGGCCGCCGGCAGCGGGCGCGTACGCTCCCTGGCCGGAGCTCTGGCTGAAGCCTGCGATCGGGAGCTTGCCCATGCGGGTCAGGCCGATGGTGAAGCCCTGGGTCACCCCGGCCGGGCCCGAGAGCTCCATGGCGGTCTGCAACGTCCCGCCCGGGACATAATCGGCCCCGGTGAAGATGTTGTAGGGCTTGCCCACCAGCGTGTCGTCGCCCGCCAGCACGGCTTTCTCGGTGGCGATCTTCTTGGCCGTGCCGGTGGCGCCCTGGGCGTTGCCCATGTCGATCCAGTAGACGGACCACTCCAGGCCGGAATCGGCCACGTCCTGGGCCATGGCTCCCTGGCGGCCGAACCCGGAGGTGACGATCTCCCGGAAGGAGTTCCGGGCGATGCCCACGGCGCTGATGGTCAAGAGCACCAGCAGCATGAGCGCCACCATGATGGTGATGGCGCCGGTCTGGGCGGTGTGCGGTGGGTCGGAATGGCGCATGTGCAACCTTTCATTCACTTCATGGCCGGGCCGGGCGGAAGCCGCGGCTCAGTCCATGGGCAGGCCCGAATGGCGCGGCACGAAGACCAGGCTCTGGGTGTTGTAGCGGAACGGGTTGGCCACGTTGCCGGGGTTGTTCCGGAGGGCGTTGGGGTCGTTCTTCAGGTAGTACTCGGTCCGCTGGGCGGCGGTGCGGGTGGTGACGTCCACCCGGACCAGGGTGGGAACGGTGCGGAACCAGTTCGGGCTTCCGGGGATGGTGACGGGGGTGTTGGTGACGGCCGCCACCAGCTGGGCGTTCAGTTCCCCCTGGATGCTCGAGGCGGGG
>TBL_comb47_HYPODRAFT_10008844_pt1 | contig 10190 bp, 8 predicted proteins | sample TroBogypolimnion_40_FD_10682 | JGI IMG/M metagenome (IMG submission 10682)
ATATTGTTGGCGAAGAATGGAATACCAATCCTGCAGCTGTTGCTTTCTGGCAAAAAGGGAAAATAAATCCCAACGGATATACCTCCTACCTTCCCAGCCTGATGGATTTTCCGATGCAGAATGCCCTGGTTAAATCAATGACCGAAGGCTGGGGATTCAATCACCTATACGAAACATTATCATTGGATTATCTATATCCAAAAGCAGACAATCTGGTTATCTTTGCCGAAAATCACGATACTGAACGCTATTTTTCAGCCATAGGCGACGATATTTCAAAATTGAAAGCTGCGATGACTTTTTTAATGACTACCCGTGGAATTCCCCAGGTTTATTATGGCGGAGAAATTTTGATGAAAGGTTATAAGCGCGATGGAGACGGATTACTCCGGAAAGATTTCCCGGGTGGCTGGGAAGGCGATCAGGTCAATGGGTTCAAAGGAACCGGTCTGACTGCTGACCAGCTGGACTTTCAACAATTCATGAAGAAACTGGTCAATTGGAGAAAAGGGAAAAGCGTAATTCACAACGGATTGCTAAAACATTACTATCCGAAAGACAATCTTTACATCTATTTCAGGTATAATGATCAGGAATCGGTTATGGTTATTCTGAATTTGAATAGTGAAGTTACGACTCTGAATACGTCGCGGTTTGCCGAATCGCTTCAGGGATTCACTTCAGCCAAAGAAGTTATGTCCGGAAATGCTTTTAATGACCTGAATAACATCGTCATACCGGCTAAAACATCGTTGATTCTGGAATTAAAATAGCTTACATAGAAAACCCTCAAGGTTTTTGAAACCTTGAGGGTTTATATTAAAATTGACCTTGGTGGTTTTTGAAACCTTCGGGGTCTTTCTTATTTATCCTAATCCTACCAGTTTAAATATCCAATAAATGATTGCTGCCAGCCCCATTGAGACGGGAATAGTCAGAATCCAGGCATAAAGCAAATTTACAGTGACTCCCCACCGCACAGCAGAGACCCGCTTTGTTAATCCTACACCCATAATGGCTCCGGTAATCGTATGGGTAGTACTTACAGGAATCCCAAACGCTTCAGTGCCAAAGAGCATTATGGCACCCGCACCCTCTGCTGCCACACCTTCAAAGGGGGTCAATTTAGTAATCTTGCCACCCATTGTACGGATAATTCGCCATCCACCGATTAAGGTTCCCGCTGAAATAGCGGTATAACATCCATAAACTATCCACAGCGGAATAGCATGAATTTTACCATCTACAAAAGTGATATGGGCCCAATGTGGAATAGACGCCGGATCCACACTTTTGAAATAGACCAGCAAAGAGGCAGAAATAATCCCCATAACCTTCTGTGCATCATTGCCTCCATGGCCAAGACTAAACAAGGCAGATGAAATTAGCTGCCCGGTTTTGAACCATCGTTTTAATCTAAATGGATTAAAACTTTTAAAAATCCATAACAAGGCAATTGAGAGTAAATAAGAGAGCAACATACCAATTAACGGTGCCAGGAATATAAATGCCGCAATTTTGATAATCTTATCTGAATGAACAACACCCCAACCGGAGTAGGCTATTGCTGCCCCGGCAAATCCCCCGACCAAAGTGTGTGAAGAACTTGATGGAATGCCCATATACCAGGTGAGCAGATTCCAGATAATTGCCGCAATTACCCCTGCTAAAATAACCTGAAGATTTATCGCTTGTGTGTCTACAACTTTGGCAATTGTGTCGACAATATGAAGTTCAAAAATTGCATAAGCAGCAAAGTTGAAAAAAGCTGCCCAAACCACCGCCTGCAATGGCGTTAATACTTTAGTGGATACCACTGTAGCAATTGAATTGGCCGCATCATGAAAGCCATTAATGAAGTCGAAAATAAAAGCCAGTACAATGATGGCAATTAGCAGAGTAAAATTCATAACTGCCTATGAGATTTTAACTATGATTGAAGAAAAGACATTAGCTACATCATCGCATTTATCAATCGCCTTCTCGAGAGAGGCCAGGATATCGCGTTTCTTAATCAGGTTTATAGCATTAGTTTCTATTTCGAAAAGATTTGAGAGATATTCCTGATACAGATAGTCTACTTCACTTTCATAGGTACTGATGGTAGCGCATGATTCGGCAAATTTCAGAAAGTCCGAAGCATTTTTCACGCTATGAAGAACCAACTGAATCTCTTTGTTTGCCGCATGGATGTAATCGGCTATTTTCCCAAATTCCACAGGAAAAGTAGGGAGTTTATAGAAATGAGTCCGGATGGCTGCAGTGTGAATATAGTCAACCACGTCATCTATGGTCGAAATTAACTGGTGAATATCCTCCCGGTCAAAAGGGGTGATGAAGGTCCCATTTAACTGGATAAGTAACTGGTGAGTAATCACATCGCCTGTATGTTCAGCCTCTTTGATCAGTTTGATATAAACTTCACGCTCATTCAAATCATTTTCACCCATTAACTTGATCAGTAAATCGGAGGCCACTACGAGGTTATCGGCTGCTTCAATAAACAACGGAAAGAATTTGCGGTCTTTGGGAACAAGAAATCCGAATATTTTGTCCAGATTCATAATTTAATTGGTTTAAATAGTTTGAATTTATTTAGCGTGCTAATTTATGATTTTCCGACGGAGGAATTGCTGATTTATCAATTGAAGTGACAGATTTTTATCAAATTTGTCAAATTAAACAAAATAAATCTGTACTGGTTTGGAAATTAGGTGGCATTATATCGATTAGGATTTTGTATAGGATACAAAATCACGCGTTGCTTTAAGCAGGTTTACCGTCTGGAGAAGCAGATGTTTGGTTTCTGACATTACTCCAAAATATAAAACCGAGTTGCGGCTATTGGTCTCTTTTTTCTTGATTCTGCGGATCTGCCGCTTTTCTTGTTCCCGCATCAATTCAAGAATTTCCTTCCGCTTCTGAATCAGCTCATCAATTTGTTCAAATCTCGACTCTTTAATGATATGGAGTGCAAAATTGAGAAAATCTGTAACCTGATTATTAAATTCATTCAGCTCGCCATTCTGATCCTCGGCAAATGGTTTGTGATTATTGGCAAGATGCTCATGAAGCGGACGAATTACATATTTTATCGAGTGAGCCATTTCACGTAAATAATCGACAATCTGTACATAATAATGGCCTGTCTCGATCGAATCGTGCTGGAGTTGCTGGATGATTCGGTAAGTATTGGCTTTTAGTCGTCTGGCCCGCTGATTAAACTCTTCAATCTCTGTCTCAATCTCTTCCAAAAGCTTCATGTTTTCGGAGTGAAAACCTGAAATACCCAGATAGTAGGTTTTTGAAATCATGATAATGGCATTGGAAGAATCTTCCGTAGTCTTAACCAGCACGCTTTCAGCTTTTATTAATGGCTCAGAAAACTCTTCGGTCTCAGAAATACCAGGTTCACTTTTAGGCAGGTTCTTACGATTGCGTGAAAAAACAAGAATTAACCGGGCCACTATCATTCCCAAAATAAACCAAAAAAGAGGATAAAATTTTTCCATTAAAAAAATTAGCTTTTTTGCAACCGACAAATGTATTTCCGAGCGGGCACCTATCATGCAATTAGTGTATTAAATAAACGTTAATTAGTCAACGGCCATGAACGATTGCAGAAAAGAGTAATTAAATCTAAATTTGCAGGCTCGAAATCCAATAGTTACAGAAAATGATTCCCGTAAAAACAACTACTCCTCAGAAATTAGCAATTACTTCTTCCGTAATCATTACGGCCTTTACAGCCATATTAATGATCATCGCACATTGGCTGGGCTGGATATTCTGGTTACCCATATTCATTGCCGTTCTTTTTCTCATCTCTTATTTTACCACACTTTATATTCTGTCGGTTCTTATCAATGACAAAATCACCCCTATTTATAAAACAATTAGTGATGTTCCAATCGAAATGAAACGGATAACCAAACTAATGCACGGGAACAGGGACCTGATTGCAGAAGTCGATCAGGAAGTTAAACAATGGGCTGAAGATAAGCTGGCCGAAATTGACCGCTTGCGGGAACTCGAAAAATACCGGAAGGACTTTGTCGGAAACGTTTCACATGAATTAAAAACTCCTATTTTTAATATTCAGGGATACATTCTTACCCTGCTCGACGGTGGCCTTGAAGATCCTAAAATCAACCGTCTCTATCTGGAGCGGACAGAAAAAAGTATCGACAGGATGATAAGCGTAGTTGAAGACCTCGAATCAATTACAAAACTTGAATCGGGAGAGCTGAAAATCAACAAGGAGCCATTTGACCTTGTGAAACTGACCGAAGAGGTATTTGAGTTTGAATTACGCGATTCAAAAGAGCGAAGGATCAGTATGAACCTTGTGGTCCCTCCAAATAAGCCGGTGTTTGTGATAGCAGATAAAAAACGCATATTTGAAGTCATTAGTAACCTGGTTGGAAATGCCATTAAATATGGCAAAAAAGGGGGAAATGTCAATGTGGTTTTTTACGATATGGATAAAATGGTCCTGATTGAAGTTAGCGATGACGGTATAGGAATTGAGAAAAAGGACCTCATCCGGATCTTTGAACGTTTTTATCGTGTGGATAAAAGCAGATCCAGAATACAGGGAGGAACCGGACTGGGGCTATCGATTGTCAAACATATTATTGAAGCGCATGAACAGACTATTCATGTTAAAAGCCAGCTAGATAAAGGGACAACTTTTACCTTTATGCTTGAAAAACACAACAAATAAAAATATTCACATCCGCTAACAGCAAACACCAAATTATTACTACATTTATTTCCTCAAAATCCGGGCAATTTATTAATAAAAAAACTGATGGTAGAAAAAGATAATACCCCAAGAATACTTCTTGTCGATGATGAGGAGGATATACTCGAATTTGTGAGTTATAATCTTCAACGTGAAGGATTCAGAGTCTATTCAGCACGTAACGGACTGGAAGCCATTGAGATGGCAGGAAAGGTTAAGCCAGATTTAGTGATTCTTGATGTGATGATGCCCGAGATGGATGGAATTGCAGCCTGTGAAGAGATCCGGAAACTTCCTTGTTGCAAAAATGTAATAATTGCCTTTTTGACCGCACGCGGCGAAGATTATTCTCAGATTGCCGGTTTTGAAGCGGGCGCCGATGACTATATCACCAAACCTGTCCGTCCTAAAGTATTAATTAGCCGCGTAAAAGCATTGCTGAAAAGGGCAGGGGGAATTTCTGCCGATAACACCGATAACAGTAAGATACTCAATATCGGCAATATCGTGATTGACAAAGAACGATACATTTTGATTATAGACAGCAAAGAACTTACATTACCCAGAAAAGAATTTGAATTGTTGTCACTGCTGGTTTCAAAACCAGATAAAGTTTTTACCCGCGACGAGATTTATAAATCGGTTTGGGGAAATAATGTAATTGTTGGCGATCGTACTATTGACGTACATATCCGGAAATTACGAGAAAAAATAGGGAACGATCATATCCGGACACTAAAAGGAATTGGATATAAGTTCATTACGTAGAATCAGGAGGGAGAAAACAAAAACAAATTGGAAAAAGTAAAATGTATGAAAATCTTCATGTAAAATGATATATTCACCATTAAGCATTCACCATTAAGCATTTTACATTTACAACTCCTTACGCATCCGGGCAACCGGAATATCAAGCTGTTCCCTGTATTTGGCGACAGTCCTCCGCGCAATCTCATATCCTTTGTCATTTAGGATCTGCGTGAGTTTATCATCGTTAAGCGGTTTTTGCTTGCTTTCATTATCTATACATTCCTGCAAAATCGATTTGATCTCCCGGGTAGAAACCTCCTCTCCGGTATCTTTCTGCATTGATTCCGAGAAGAAGTATTTCAAAGGGTAAATTCCGAAATGGGTCTGTATGTATTTGCTGTTCGAGACTCTTGAAATGGTGGAGATATCAAGCCCGGTCCGATCGGCAATATCTTTTAAGATCATGGGGCGCATTTTCGTTTCATCGCCTTCCATAAAATATTCCTTCTGGTACATCAATATCTCGGTCATAACAAGCATCAAGGTCTCCTGACGCTGCTTTATCGCATCGATAAACCATTTAGCTGAGTCTATTTTTTGTTTGACAAAAAGAACGGCCTCTTTGACATCGTGGGTCATTGACTTTCGGTTATCCTGATAAGACCTGAGCATATTGGTATAATGCCGGCTGATATTTAATTCAGGCACATTACGCTGATTTAGACTAAGTTGCAGCTCATTGTCGATAATTTCCAGAATGAAATCAGGAATAATTGCCTGATTCCCCTGACTAATATTATTACTAAATGAATTTCCAGGCTTTGGATTCAGTTTAAGGATCTCATCAATCGCGTCTTTTAAAGTTTCATCATCCACACCAAATTTCCGGCTAATTTTATCGAAATGCTTACGCGTAAACTCATCAAAAGCTTCCTTAAGGATAAGTCCGGCAAGTTTAACCTTCGGGTTATGTTCTCCCTTGCGGTAGATTTGTAATCTCAAACACTCCCTGAGATTCCGTGCTCCTACTCCTGGCGGATCAAGCTCCTGAATCTTCCGAAGAACCTTAATCAGTTCACTCTCTTTGGTTTTTAAATTCTGTGAAAATTCAAGGTCATCAATTATTGAAAGAATATCACGCCGCAAATACCCATCTTCATCAATATTTCCAATAATATGTTCAGCCAAAATGCTCTCCCGGTTATCGAACATCTCCATTCTCACCTGTTCCTGGAGATATTCGTGAAATGATGTCCCATCTGAAAAAGGGATATCCATTACTTTATCATCCTTCGAAAAGTTCTGAGCATTATAACGGTATGCAGGATAATCTTCTTCGTTTAGGTAATCACTAACTGAAAACTCCTCATTATCATTATCTTCATTGGTTTTTAAATCATTGGAATAGTCTTCTTCCGCCGATCCAAAGTCTTCGCTCTCAATTTCGAGCACCGGATTCTCTTCAAGCTCCTTCTTGATTCGTTGCTCAAGCAATAATCCAGGCAGTTCCAACAGTTTAATAACCTGCAGTTGCTGAGGGGAAAGCTTTTGAAGTAGTTTCTGTTGAAGACTTAATTTCTGCATATTTGACGTGCTCTTTTTCTGTTCTAAAGGTAGCAAAATAAAACTTTCGCCAGCGAAGTCTTAAAACTCGCAATTCTTAGGGGTACGGGCAAAGGGGATAACATCACGTATGTTTCCCATTCCGGTAACAAAGAGGAGAAGTCTTTCGAATCCCAACCCGAAACCGGCATGTGGACAACCGCCAAACCGCCGTGTGTCGAGGTACCATTGCATATCCTCTTTCGGAATATTCAGTTCATCCATCCGGCGTTCCAAAAACTCAAGTCTCTCTTCACGCTGGGATCCGCCAATGATTTCACCTATTTGAGGGAATAAGACATCCATAGCGGAAACTGTTTCTCCATTGTCATCCATCCGCATATAGAAAGCTTTGATCTCCTTGGGATAATTGGTGAGAATCACCGGTTTTTTAAATTCAACTTCGACAAGAAACCGTTCATGCTCACTCTGAAGATCTGCCCCATACCCGGTTATCGGATACTGGAATTTCCCTTTTTTGTTTTGTTTTGAATTCATGAGAATTTCTATAGCCTCAGTATAGGTTAGTCTAACAAAATCGTTATCGGCTACAAATCTCAGTTTTTCAATCAGTTCCATGGACCGCTGATCCATAGGTTTATTTTTTTCCTCTTCAACCAAACGGCTGCTCAAAAAGATCAGATCATCCATGCAATGCTCCAGGGCATAACAGATCAAATATTTCAAAAACTCCTCTGCCAGATCCATATTATCGTTCAGGTCGAAAAACGCCACTTCAGGCTCGACCATCCAGAACTCAGCAAGATGGCGTGAAGTATTGGAATTCTCGGCTCGGAAGGTTGGTCCAAATGTGTAGATTCGTGACAAAGCCATGGCAAAAAGCTCACCTTCGAGCTGACCTGAAACGGTAAGATTCGCCGCTTTCCCAAAAAAGTCCTGGGAGTAATCAATATTTCCCTCATCATTCAAAGGGGCATCTTTGGCAGGCAGGGTAGATACACGGAACATTTCTCCTGCACCCTCAGCATCCGAACTTGTAATAATCGGGGTATGTACATTATAAAACCCCCTGTCGTTAAAGAAGTTATGAATGGCAAAAATCATCGAATGACGGATTCGGAAAATTGCGCTGAAAGTAGCAGTACGCGGACGAAGGTGGGCCATTTCACGCAGAAATTCAAGGGAGTGGCGTTTTGGCTGAATCGGATATTTTTCAGGATCTGCCACACCAATAACTTCCAGAGCAGAAGCCTGCAATTCAACCGACTGTCCCGATCCTGCCGATTCAACCAGTTTGCCGGTAACACCTATGGCCGCTCCGGTATTGATCAGCTTTAAGACCTCCTCTCCAAACAGCTCAACCTCTGCCACAACCTGCAGATTATGGATTGTTGAACCATCGTTTAAAGCAATAAAATTCACATTTTTACTGCCGCGGCGTGTCCGAACCCACCCTTTTACAGTTATTTCGGCACCAACCTGCCCCAATTTTAAAATATCAACAATTCGTAAGTTCTTCATCTAATTTGTTACAGCTTATAATACAATCCAGGAATCCATCTGTTTGAAAATCCAAATTACAAAAGTAAAATTTTTGACAAGTCTATGAACTATTTGAAACCGAATCTTTTGATTCATTCTTTTACCCCCCGGAAAAATTTAACATTGGTTGTCTGTTTCAACAACTGTAACTTCAATGGGGGTTAAACTTTCCACCGTTTTCAGCGGATTGGAAACAACCAAAAAAAAATCGCCAACCCTGGCAGAATTCCCGGGCAGGAACAGCATGAAATGCGTTTTAGGATTAAGATCAGAAAAAAAATAATCTCACTCTTTTCCCGGATTACCCAAAATATTGTCCACCTTTGCCCCTCCCGAAACTTGAAATTTTCCAAGTATAATAACAGGGCTCATTTATGAAAATTCTTTTTAGTTTCATCTGCCTGTTTTGTTTCGGAACAGTGTTATTTGCCCAATCAACTATCACTGGCTATATCAAAGATGCAAAAACCGGAGTCCCTTTGAATGGCGCGAATATCATTGTGTTTGGAAAATATATCGGAACCTCTACCGATCCCAAAGGAAATTTTAAGCTAAAGGTAAATCAGGATTATCCGATTAAGTTAAAAGTGACTATGATTGGATTTATCGCTGAAATTGTAGAAGTTAAAAACAATACCCAGGCTGTTAAGGTTAGCTTAAAAGAGATGGATACCGAGCTGAACGAAGTGATAGTAGCGGCATCAAGAAATCCTGAACGAATTATGGAATCGCCTGTTTCCATTGAAAGGATGGATATAAAGGAGATCCAAAATACGGCATCAACCAGTTTCTATGATGAATTAGAGAATCTGAAAGGTGTAGATGTGAACACGAGTGGTCTTACATTTAAATCGGTTAATACCCGTGGATTTGCCACATTTGGCAACACCCGTTTTGTTCAGCTGGTTGATGGAATGGATAATTCTTCCCCTGCCCTCAATTTTGCCGTTGGAAATATGATGGGGATGTCGGAACTTGATGTGAATACTGTAGAAATACTTCCAGGGGCATCCTCCGCTTTGTACGGAGCCAATGCATTTAACGGAATTTTATTTATGAAGAGCAAAAATCCTTTTGATTTTCAGGGTGTAAGCTTTTATGTGAAAACAGGGTTCACAAGTCAAAAAGCAGCAGGTACCAATAACTATAAGGATGTCGGCTTTAGGATTGCAAAAGCCTTTAGTGATAAATTTGCCGCTAAGGCATCGTATTCCTTCCTAAACGGGACAGATTGGTACGCTACTGATTACAGCGACTATAACAGACCAGGTGCGGACAGAAGTAATCCTGCCTACGACGGATTAAATGTTTATGGTGATGAAGTATCCACCAAATTGGATTTCAAACAAATAGCCCTGTCAGCCGGCGTTCCGGCCCAGATAGCGAATTTGATGGGATCCCAAACTGTTTCAAGAACAGGATACAATGAAGTTGATTTAATTGATTACGGAGCAAAAAGTATCAAAGGTGATGTATCTCTAAATTACCGTCCCAAAGGAGATGATCTTGAAATTGTATACAATGGCAAATTTGGAAAATCGAACCCCATTTTTCAGTTTGGCAACCGGCAGTCCTTGAAAGATTTTAC
>TBL_comb47_HYPODRAFT_10008845_pt1 | contig 10189 bp, 9 predicted proteins | sample TroBogypolimnion_40_FD_10682 | JGI IMG/M metagenome (IMG submission 10682)
GAGCGTCAATGTGGCGGCGGTCGTCAGATACGGACCATAGCGGCGTGCCAACTCCCGGTATGCGTCTTGCAGTGCTGTCCCAAATCGTACTTCTTCCATTTTTTAGTCCCTCATAGCTATTTACCTGAGTTCTTGGTAATGGCGGTAGATCACGAACGCGACAGGAAATTATCCCGGCAGCTGCACGCCGTTTTTGGTCCTTTTCCTGCGTCAGCAGTACGTCAAAACGCCCCTACAAGCGGCGCAAACTGGCTGCCAGCTGCATTGAGTGCTGGGCGGGGCGCAAAGCGCGTGCTGGGATTGTGCGAAAAACGGCAAAAATTGCCAGGTGCAAGGAGCGGGAGTGCTGTTGGTGCCTGCCACTAAGCCAATCTGCACCTGGGTTATCGCTTAAATTAAGTGATAGACGGGCTTCCGCATATTGCGCCATCGAAACGCGGAGGCCACTATTTTGTAGTGGGTAAGGGGTAGGTAGCCACGCAGTTTTTTTAACGGCCTCGACGTTTCGATGCAAATTGCCGCAAAGTTCAGTATTCGTCCGGCAGCAACAAACAGGTTGAACTGCGATCAGCTTCAGTAATGATCCAAACCTTGCCGTCTGCGATCTTGTATGAGCTGAACACACGCAGATCGTGCTGGATGGCGTGCACATTTGCGGCAACATCATCTGCACTTAAGTCACCAAAATCTCCTGCAATGTGACGACCCAACAGCAACAGCGGGTTGATGTTGTGTTTTTCACAAAAACGCATTGCACCGGGTGTGGCGACAAGTGAACCAAGATTGAATAGTGACATGTGAATTCCTATGTTGTTGGTGCAAAGTTAAGTTCACTTTGCGGCATGGACAACCTAAATCTGGCTGGTTCACAGTATGTTCTGTGGCTCTTTTCTCACGATCTGCGATGTATGCACATAGATGGAAGATTCCGGTCGACCTTATGACAAGATGAAAACATACTTGCATTTCCAACTAACTTTAAGGAAATGAAATGAGTGCACTTGCTAAACTTAAACTCGTGAGCGTTCAAGCTGGTCAAAAATCTCCGATGGTCTTGCGTAGAAATAAGCTGACTGGGAAACTTACGGAGCAGATTGCTTATGCAAAAGCTGCTGCCGCTGGTGATGTTTATGCTGCAAAAAAGGTGAAATTCGTAACCGATGCAGAGACCGGGGAGCGCAAGCAGGTTGAACTTGCGCGGCGTGTGAAACCGTGGTGGTTTACTGCACCGAGCGGCAAGACTGTGCTTTCACTTCGCTATGGCGCAAAGATTATTGAAGTTGTCAAGGGTAAGAACGCCATTGAAGTTGCTGGCATGGATGATTTGATTGCAACGCTTGAAGTCGTGAAGGAAGCAGCGCTAGCTGGTGAGCTTGACACGCAGATTGAGCTGGTCAGTGGCGCGCTGCGTGCTGGTTTTGCCAAGAAGAAAAAGTGAGGTGACGGCATGAACACATACCGAGCAAATGTGCGTGTTGCTAAATCCGGCGGCATTGGCACGATGATGGTGTGGGTGCAGGTGACCGCACAGAACACGATAGCGGCCAAGTCGTTGCTGGAAGCCCAGTATGGTCGTGGCAATGTTAGCGGTGTGCCAACGCTGGTGCGATGACATCGGAAATATAGCTCGACACCGCTAATCAGTGGTCCTACACTGGTCCATCTAAAAAGCGAATGGGGAGTGGAAATGAGACTTATCAAGCTCGTGTTGGCAATATCCGTTGCAGCGTTAGTCGGTTGCGGAGGTGGGGGCGGCGGATCAACCCCACCAATACCGGTAGCGAAGGCACCAACAGTCAACATTTCACTGTCAGCAGTGAAAGTTGCTGTCAATACGCCGGTGACTGTAACGTGGACATCGACCGACGCAACATCGTGTGTTGGCTCAGATGCTTTGCCAGCCACACAGCCCGTTAACGGTACCGCATCCGTAACACAAGCTACTGGAGGCCAGTTTACCTATACGATAACCTGCACTGGTACAGGAGGCAGTGCAAGTGCAAAAGCAATAGGGATTGTGCCGATGAAGGTGTTCGGTACATCGTATGAAAATAAAAACTCGATTCCGTTTGATGCTACTCAAGTTCCGACTGTCCGAGCACTTGGTATCGCCAAGGTAGTTTCGGGTGAGCAGGATTCAGTTGACAGATCAATAGCATTCGGTGACTTTTTCCAGGAAGGCAAGTATTCTGCCTTCGTAATGGCAGGCAACTCAGATGGAGCTTATGGACCTAACTTAGGTGATATCCCTGGCGTGGGGTATTTCCTTGCTCAAGATGCCAGTGGCAACTGGATCGATCGTTCAAGTGAATTGTTCAAGACTACAGCTGACCGCATGGGGTGCATTTCCCCGTCGTTCACGGCCGTGGCCGACTTCAATAACGATGGGAAACCGGACGTGTACATCGCTTGCACCGGGCTGGACTTCGCAATCCCCAACGCAACGCCTCAGCAGGACCAAGCAGCTGGCAGGAGCTTTGGCGTGCTTTACCTGAGCCAGCCCGATGGCTCCTACAAGAGCACGAGGATTGAAGAAACCAACCCAATGTATGGCCACAAGGCCGTGGCCCTCGACATCAATGGCGATGGGAACATCGATATCGTAACCACCGATTTCATCGACCCCAGTCAACCAAATGGGTGTGGCGCTCCATATGTTCTGCTTGGGCATGGCGACGGAACATTTACCCGCGACTACAGTTTCATCGACCAGAACTTGCTGAGAAAAACTCTGACTATGTGCGGCATGTTCGACGTCGATATCATTCCAATCGACGGACGCTACGACATCATGATTGGTGGTCTTGTAAACGATGGCACCGGCCAGGGATTATGGAATGTGTTTTGGGCCAAGGGCGTCAGCAAAGGGTTCGACTTCTCGACTGGAAAGCTGCTTCAGATGCCAGTCGACACCGTGACTTCGTCACAGTTCCAATTTCCCTTTGACATCGTGTTCGACGTAAACACTGCCGGTTTCTACATGAAGACTACAGGCAGCGCGTCTTCGACGGGTACCAATTGGGCCGTGTTGAAGTTCGACAAGAGCGGGAGTTTTGTGGGCGTTATCGACACTTGGTTCAACGCAATCGCAAACTCTCAGCCAACCTCTCCGCAATTCAAACCCTCCCAATCCAACTCTGGCTATTTGGAGGCGTACACAGGAGGGTGTTATGTGGATGTCACCAAAGGGGACTGCGGCCGAAAGGTGGCCATGCATTGATGCGCAGTCCCAGGCGAGACGTCGACTTCTGTGGTTCAATTTTGGCGACTCATTTGCGTGCAGTGACAAGCCCCCCGCCCCAGGTAAATATGTGTTTACAGGGGGCGCACATGACGCTGGAAGAAATCAAACAAAGCAACGCTGCCGAACAGCGTGTCAAACGGCTGAAGGACAATGCGAAATCGGCCAAGAACCGAGCGAAACAGATGAAGGTGCAAGCTGACACTGCGGCTGCACAGCAGGACATGCAGAAGTCGAGGCAGAAGCTGGCACAGTTGCATCGGTCAAATGTCGGTACAACGATCAAGCCGTATTCGGAGTGAGCGGCATGATGGCGAGAGAGGACGACGATGGACGAACTGCGGCGTTATCGTTGCGGAAATTGATGAATTAGTTGAACGGTACAGCTGGCAACGGCTTGCACGTCCTGGCGTCCGCCACGGGCCACAGTTTGGAACCGTTGGTTAAAATGGCGGCAGGCGTGCTGTTTTAGCTGGATAAAAACACATAGCTGCAACTGTTTGATTTAATGCAAGACATGTGACAAATTCGTCACAGCATCAAACATACTTTTTAAGTTGTTGATTTATAAGTCTTTTCTAACGAAAAGCCATGTAGAGGACTACCATGTATAAAAAAGATACATGAAAGTTAGTATCTACTACTGCTATACATGGCGTGTTTGCTAGGTTTTAAAAAATAGCAAAAATGGAGGCAAAAGCAAAACACTACTCTTTTGCTATCCACAATTTTCGTGTCACAAAATTCCACTTTTCTTAGCTAAAAAAGGGGTTGTCCAGAGTATTTCTTTACAGTACATTAAAAGCAAAAATAGTGACAAATTCGTCACAGTCTTGTGCGGGAGAGTTTTTTTGACAACAGCTAAAACGCCCAGCAAATACGAGACTAACTACGACGGCATTCTTCTGCGCGGCAACACTTGGCACCTGCGTTTTACGGTGCGTGGGATTACGGTCGCGGAGTCCGCACATACGAGCAACAGACGCGAGGCGGAACGACTACGGGACAAGCGAAGAAGCGAGCTTGTCGAGCAAGTAGTGCTTGGCAAGGTGAAGCCGATAAAACTGCACGACGCGATAGACCAGTTCCAGAAGTCGCGCAAGGGGCTGAAAAGTCACAAGAACGCCGTCTATCAAACCAACCCCTTCAAAGCGTTACCCAACAGCTACTTGCATAAAGTGACCAACGCTCAGTTGTTGGAAGTGATCGACAAGCGAGCAGAGGAAGGCTACAAGAAATCGACCAACGCCCTGACCGTGCGTTACTTCAATGCCGTTATCAATTACTGCATCGAACACAGCTACGCGGTGTGCAACAAAATGCAGGGCATCAAAGGTGTCAAAGGCAAAGTCAGGTGGCTCACCGTCGAGGAAGAAGCCAGGTTCTTTGCGGCGATGGACAGCAAGACAGTCGATTACCCACGAAAGAGTTCTGAGTTTGACAAGTTCATGGATGAAAACAGTGACATCTGCTTGCAGTTGAGTCACACCGGTGCACGCTGGCATGAAGCGGCAGACATGACTTGGAGTCAAGTAAATTTTGATCAAGGCACCATCTTCGTTCGGCGTGGAAAAGGCAGCAACAACACAACGCTCAACATGAGCGTGCGCTTGAAGGAAATGCTGACGCGCAGAAGGAAAGCGGACCCGGATGGCGATCACATCTATCCACGGCATCTGGGCAGGCAATGTGCTGTTACTTGGTTCAGAGCGGCGGTCAAGCGTGCAAAGCTGAGTCAAGTGGACGGCAATGTCACTCCACACACCTTCCGCCACACATTTGCCGCGCGTTTACTGCACTACGGCATGGGGCTGGAAGAGGTTAAGGAAATGCTCGGGCATAAAAACATCCAGAGCACGATGATCTACGCGCACTTACAGCCGAATCGTGCGGCGGTCCGCACAGCAGCCGTGCTGGATGCGCTGTGAGCGGCGATTGACTCCTGCTTACGCCAAAAACTTGCAATCCTGGCATTTTGGCACTGCCAAGCCACCCTACCCCTAGCCCCTTGCTTTTAACGGCCTCGACGTTTCAATCGGAAATTGCATTTTGACCAAGCTCGTGCGGCTGTATGCTGACTGGGCGTGACAGTCAACGCGCCAACCTGCATCAAGAAATGGAAATGCTACATGCCAGAACTTGACGACACACATACCAGCCAACGGCTGCAATGGCGTATTGACGAACTGGAGGCTGGTGCCGAGATTGCAAAGCGTGACATCAATGCGGTGCTTGACGAGCTGCAACAGCAAGAGTTGGCGTCCGAGCTTGTGGCAATGCAAGCGTTGAAAAAGCTGAGCAGAGCAAGAACGGACGAGGAGAAAAAAGCGGCGGGCTGGAAGACGATTCGAGAAATCAGAGTCGAGGTGCTAAAGCGGGCGTTGGCACAGGCTGGGACAAGAGAATTGGGTGCGTGGAAAAAGAAGGTACATGATTCGGAAGTCCGTGGAGCAAAAATCTACCTGGAAGCATTTATCGAGGCAAGGAAATCTGGAAAGACGTCCCACGCTGCACACACCTGGGCCAACAACGCATTGACGCGAGCCGGATTGCAAAGAAGGGACGGGCGTGTTGTCGGGGACAGAAGTCCAAGGGACAAGGCAGTTCGGGAATTGGAAGAAAAAATCCTGCAACGGGCAAGGTCGGAAATGACACCAGACGAACTTGAACAGATTGAGTTGCTGGAGTTGCACATGAAGGAAGTGGCAGCCAGACGGCAAGTCCGAAGGGGCCAAACCGATTGATCGGTCGGTTGGTCCCTCACTTGGGCGGCAGACAGGAACTTGGTGCAGGCGGTAGGCGGGTGCAGACAGCCCTGACGTTTGCAGCGCGAGGCCATGTTTAGTTAAAAGCACAGTTTTTGCCAGGGCGGCGGTCTCGATGTGCAAGAACCGTGCTTTTACAAAAACCCATCTCCTCGCTCGCGGCCATCCCCAGTCCTCGACCAAACCGACCAAGTTCAGACCAACTCCACAGCGGCACGCTTTTGGTTGTCGTTCACGTCGATGTAGGCTTGCGTCGTCGAGATGTTCCGGTGTCCTGCCAGCGACATGAGCACCCGCACGCCAACGCCTTTGCTGGCAAGGTTCGTGATGAATGAACGGCGACCGCTGTGGCTGCTCGCTCCCTCGATGCCGACTTTTCGGTAAAGATGGTGGAAGTGCTGGCATAGCGTGTTGGCATCAAAGCCTTCCCGCATCCGCTTTTGCGTGTAGAACAGCTTCTGCTCGTGGTTGGCAGGGGTATACAGGGTCAGATATTTCGTCAGCTCCTTTTGCAGCTTTTCGCCAACAAAAACGACCCTGGCGTAGCTGCCCTTCGTTTGGTCAGCGTCCAAGCGGATTTCGGCTCGCACGCTGCCGTCCGCGTCCAGCACATCGTTGATGCGTAGCGCCGCCACCTCCCCAACGCGCAGTCCCGCCAAATGCGTGATCAGCAGCATGGCGCGGTTGCGTGCTGCGTGCTTGCGCGTTGCCACATAGTCCAGCACGCGGCGCAGTTCTTGCTGGGTCAGTGTTTTTGCTTGGCTCATTTGCGCTCTCTTCCGACAATCAAAGTTAAACAGAGCTGTAGTGTGTTTTCTTTGGTTCGGTTCGGGCAACCGCTGCAACGAGTCCGGGCAAAGCGGCGGGTTTCTATGCAGATCAACGACTTGCCACGCAGATCAAAGCTTTTACATATTTCCTTTGGTCTTGCCCCCGCCCTACCGACGGTCGCGCAAATCCCACGCTTTGTGCCAGCATGCAGCCCAGCCCTACAAGCGTTTTGCGCGGCGTCCAGCTACCCGCGTATGTGCGGCTGGGAAATTTTGGGTTGTAGCGGGTTTTAACGCTTCAGCGGTGCTGGGGGGCTTCAGCAGCACCCGCATTGCAGCGAGAACTGCCGACCGCCACGGTCAACTTCCGGGTAAGCCAATCGCGTGATTTTTGGTGCAGGTCACTCGTCGTTCGTGACGATTGGTATGGGCTACGCAGGCCGGCACGATCATGTTGAAGGCCATTGACGGGATGGTGCCTGGGCACAGTGTTGGCTGCAGACGGCAGATTGTTAACTTATATCAAAAGAACTGCCGTTTTTGCAAGATTTGCAAGTGGCACGCAATTCCGATCATGGTACTGTTCAATTCTGTAATCATCTCGGAAAGATCGTTATGAAAATTAATGCGACTGCTGTCCGCAGGGATCTGAGTAGTTTATTGACATGCGTCGCAGCAGCAATGCTCACCGCATGCGGTGGCGGGGGCACTGCTACAAATTCACTCAGCGGGGTCGCAAGCAAGGGGCCACTTAACGGAGCCAACGTATGCGCCTACGCCATCACCGCTAGCGGTGTTCAAGGCGCGCAAATCGGTAATTGTGCAACCACCGATTCTGTTGGTAACTACAGCATCAATCTAGGAACTTATACCGGTCCGGTGCTCGCTCAAGCCACGGGTGGAACTTACGTGAATGAGGCTACCGGCACCGTTATCTCTCTCTCGTTGCCCTTGCACAGCGTACTTCTCAATTCGATTGCGGGCGCCAATAGCCTGGCAATTACCGCTCTGAATGAGGTGGCCTATCAGAATGCCAGCGCCGTTGCGGGCGGGCTCACTTCTGTCAACGTTGCGGCTGCCATCTCAAGCGTACAGAATAACTTCGGGGTTGCCGACATCGTCACCACGATGCCTGTAGATGCAATCAATGTACCGGCCAGCGCAACCGCCGCGCAAAAAACCTATGCTCTCGCTTTAGCTACCGTCTCGCAATTTCAGCACAACCAGCTAACCGCAACCACTCTTGCTCCAGCATTGCAGACGATTCAATCGTGCCTAGTCGCCCCTACGACGAGTTGCGGCACGGGTTCCACGAATGTAGGCAAACTGCTGAACCTCTCGATGTTCGCGTTCATTTCGGGAAAGTCTGCGTTCGCGGGTATCACTTTGCCGGTAGCCAGTTTGGGCTCAATGACCAGACCTCCTGTCGCTAATGGAACAGCATCGGTCAACAATACGGTTGTATTTTCAACCGTTAATACTGTTCCCACAGGCGCCTGTTCAAATGGCGGCATCACAGTACAGTCTGGGATAGACACCAACGGCAACGGCGTACTTGACTCGTCAGAGGTTACCAACACGCAGTACATCTGTAACGGAACCAATGGAGTTGCTGGAACAATCGGCACAAATGGAACTAACGGCATCACTGCTCTGATGTCCGTCAAAGCTGAACCCGCAGGCACAAATTGCCCGACGGGCGGCGAGAAGGTAAGTGCTGGCTTGGACACGAACGGAAACGGCACGCTGGACAGTTCTGAAATTACTTCGTCAACTTACATCTGTAATGGAGCAACAGGGGCAACTGGCACTACCGGAGCGACCGGAACTGCTGGCGCTATCGGAACAGCCGGCACCAACGGAACCAACGGATTGAATACGTTAGTGGCAATTGTTGCCGAGTCTGCCGGGCTTAACTGCACCTACGGTGGCACCAAGGCAACTTCCGGCCTCGACACCAATGGAAACAGCGCTCTAGACCTGAGCGAGGTCACCTCTACGTCTTACGTCTGCAACGGCGCACCCGGAACTAACGGAACTAACGGAACCACGCCCGTCATCGCTGGAACAAGCGTCACAAGCCTTGCCATCGCAACAGGTTCAACTGTCTTTACCACGCAAGACTGGATGTCATTTTCTGTGGGCGAATATGTCATGGCGGCAAGTAATGCCAACGTGGCCAATTACATGAGCGGGCAGATAACGGCATACACAGGCACCAGCATGACGGTCAATGTCACCGTTATTGGTGGCTCGGGGACGCATACCGATTGGAATATATTTTTATCGGGTGCACAAGGAACAACCGGAGCTACAGGGACTAACGGGACTAACGGGACCAATGGCGCTACTGGCCCCGCCGGACCGGGAATTACCTGGGTGAATATCGTCACTGCTACGCAGCAGGCCGCGCCCAACAAGGGATATATTGCAAACTACGGAGGTCAGGTCACGATCACGCTTCCCTTATCGTCGGATTTGGCTCTGGGCGATGTCATCCAAGTAAGCGGCATTGGAACGGGAGGATGGACGATTACCCCGAGTGCGGGACAGACTACTGTAGTAATCAATATTCCAGGCAGCACATCGTCTACGACGACTGGCTCGATAAGTGGCGCGCAGTACGACGCCATCGAACTTCAGTATATTGGCAACAATACCTTCGTTGTTTTGAACTACATAGGTAATGTTGTTGCAGTATCGGCGCTGCCCACCGGATATGTTTATGAGGGCGGCCTGACCTGGATACCGACGACAAATACTACCTATACATACGCCCAGGCCGCTGCATTATGTGCGGGCACTAACAATGGCTTAACCGGTTGGCGTTTGCCGACGTTGTCGGAATTGGGTTCCTTGTATTCGTCTGGGGCGCTGCGTGGTATGGGTTGGAATATTGTTGGAACGTGGTCGTCGACCGTATACAGTTCTGGCTTTCACTATTTTAAGGACTTAGGCGGTGGTGGCTCTGGTTCTTACAACGACAACTCAGCCATGACCGCAACGTGTGTTCGGTAGGCACTAGGTGAACGGACGGCAGACCTGTGGTCTGGAAGTCCGTACCTCCGATTTTTCGAGCAGGCGTCCGACTTTGACCCGATGCTCTGACTGGGTTGGAAGATGTCGCCGTAGTTCTGGCGTCGATCTCCATGCGTTAGCGTCGGTGCTTGAGAAGGGTCCGAACCAGTTGAAATCAGGCGCAATGGGTCGGCAAAGTCGGCTAACCAATAAAAGTCTTTAATGACCGGTCTGGAGCGACCAGATCGCAAATCTCAACTTCGGCTAAGTGTCTATTGTTGTCGGTCACCAACACAAGTCCAGGCATCAACTTCTCGCAGTGCCTATCGTGTGCGGTGCCGTTTCCTATGCTTTGCTGCAACCCTTCCGGTTCTGTTCTCAGTCTGTCATCGTTC
>TBL_comb47_HYPODRAFT_10008846_pt1 | contig 10188 bp, 10 predicted proteins | sample TroBogypolimnion_40_FD_10682 | JGI IMG/M metagenome (IMG submission 10682)
ATACGGCTCGTGGTATCGTGCCACGCTGCACAAGGACTCGCTGATCCTTGAGTTTGTTGAGGAGCCTTCAATAATGCACAATGGTGACGAGCTCACTCTTGCGCTTGACGCACTTAAGGTGTTCTGTGGCGGTCGCTCGGGCGGAGCAAAGTATGATGTCCGCGACATTGAGATCAAGGGCCAGCGATTCGGCAAGATTGTGCCAATTGACGAGGAGGAGCGCAAGAAGTTCATCCTGCACCTCACTGACAAGTGGAACATCTACTCGCTGGGGCGCTTTGCCACTTGGCGCCCAATCCTCCTAGACCATCTTGTCCGCGACATCAAGCACATTGAAAGCATGATCGCTAGCGGATGCAACTACTCTCGCCGTCTCAACACCTACTAATATCCACACACCTATGAAAGTAACACTCATCGACCACACACGAAATGCAATTGACAAGCTCATCTACACCAAGGCAACACGCCTAACCCTCGGCGAGGACACTCGCAGGAAGGTCGCCGCGATGACCGAGGAGGAAAAGCTCTCCGAGCTCAAATACATGGCAGGCACGATTCCCAGCTCCTGGGAGTTCATCACCTACACCTTTGAGATTCTTGGTGTCAGCCGAGCCTTTACGCACCAGTTCGTGCGCACCCGCACAGGCTCCTACGCACAGCAGACGATGCGCATGCTGAACATGGAGAAGTTCAGCTACGTCACTGGCCCAACCATTGAGAAGAACGAGAACCTGAAGGTGATCTACGACCGCTGCATGCGGGAGATCCAGACCACATACGACGAGCTCATCGAGCATGGCGCAGCAGTTGAGGACGCACGCGGAGTTCTCCCAACAAACATCTGCACCAACATCATCGCCCAGTTCAACCTGCGCAACCTTGCTGAGATGGCCAAGAGCCGCACAGGTGGCCGCACCCAGAGCGAATACCGTGATGTGTTCGAGGCCATGTTGGCGTGTGTTGTTGGCGTCCATCCCTGGGCCCTCCACTTCCTGTTCCCTGACACAGCCAAGGAGTTCAAGAAGCTCGAGAGCCTCCTGGACAAGCTCCTGGCCAACAGCGTGATTGATGCTCCGGAGCGCTTCAACTACCTCAAGGCTCTTGACATGCTGAAAAGGAGGGTAAGATAATGGCCTCAAACAATGATCATGGCTGGATTGGATTTGATCTTGATGGCACGCTGGCGGAATACTACGGCTGGGTAAGTGCCAGTCACATTGGGAAGCCAATCCCCATCATGGTTGAGCTGGTAAAGAACATGCTGGCCCATGGGCGCAAGGTCAAGATTCTTACGGCGCGAGCCAGTTCGGCAATTTATCCTGACCAGGCCGAAGAAAGCATCATTGCCATTCAGGCGTGGTGCCAGGAGCACATTGGCGAGGTGCTGGAGATCACCTGTGAAAAGGACCAGGGCATGCTCCTCCTCTATGATGATCGCTGTGTTCAGGTGCTGCCCAACACTGGCATGAGCATTGGTGGTGCATTGACCAAGTTGCTTACGGGCATTGAGGTTGAGCAAATTGGCCGCCATCAGACGATGGAGGCGCTTGCGGCCATCCTGGATGGGAGGGTGCCATAATGCCCGAGAACATCATCGAGCGCCTATGCCGCCTGGCAGGAATAAGCAGCAACGACATCTCCAAGGGGACAGTGTCTGATCGGTTCCTGGAAATCCAAACAGCCTATGAGAAAATAACCCAGGGCAAACAGACCCACTACGGCAACTACATCAGCAACCTAGCTGGCGAGCCAAAGCTCCTCCAGACAATTCAACTCTACTGTGAAGTGAAGAGGAAATTCCAGCGTTTTGACAACATGGTCAAGCGCATGGCGGCGGGTGATGCAACTGTTCGCCAGGATGAGCTGATGGAGGTGATGGCTGATCTTGGCGTTTACACAATCCTTGCCATTGAGCTGTTCATGGCACAGGAAGAGGAGGGAGCTTGAAATGTCAAAGCTCAAAATTGTCCCTGCTGGCCTTCAGTGGGATGTTGAGCAGGAGCGATTCGTCCATCGCTTTGGCAAGAAAAAGAACAGGCACCTGTGTCAGGTCAAGTTCTGTCGCAATGAGGCCTCGCTACACACCAACAAGCGCAAACGCAAGACATGTCACAAGTGTCGGTCGCGCCTTTTCCGTGCCAACCATCCTGAGCTCTACGCCTACCATCATCTCAAGGACTCAGCCAAGAAGCGCAGCGTCCGCTTTACTCTTACCTTTGAGCAGTTCAAGTCTGTCATCGCTGGCACTGGTTACCTTGAGAAGAAGGGACGCAGTTCTGAGCAGCTTCAGATCGATCGTAAGCGTGCGGACGCAGGATACGAGTTCGGCAATCTGCGCGTCATCAGCGCCTCCCACAATGCCACCAAGGGAAATTACGAGAAAAACGGATGCTCCCTGTCGGACGAGGATTTCTACGAAAACACTGACGATCCATTCTGAAACAAAATGAAAACACCCACCACCCTATCACTCATTAAGCAGGTTCATGGCAATCTCAAGGAGCAGGTCTTTGGGATAGTTCCTGGCGCCATCGCCATCAAGAAGAAGCTCCTCGCGGCGGCTTGCCGAATAAAGGTTGTCACGAATCAGGATCAGGCTGTCGCAGCAGCCAAGGCTGAGCTGGCAATCGCCAAGGAGTTGAAGGCTCTTGAAACCAGCCGCAAGGAGGTCAAGGCTCCGGTGATCGAGCTTTCAAACAAGATCGACAGCATCGCCAAGGAGCATCGTCTTGAGCTTGAGCAGGAGCAGAATCGTCTGCACAAGCTCATTACCGATCACGAGCACCAGCGCTTCCTGAAGGCTAAGAAGGAGCGCGAGGAGCGCGAGGCTGAGATCGAGCGACTGGCCGAGGAGGCACGCCGCAAGATTGAGAAGGCCAAGAAGCCCGAGACCAAGGCTGCCATCAGGGATGCGGCGGCTGCTGCCATTAACAAGACAGTTGACGAGCACGAGGAGCCGACACCAACTCAGGGTGTCAGCGGCAAGGAGGACTGGACATTTGAGGTCAACAGCATCGACGAGCTTTACCTTTCGATGCCAAAGCTGTGCAATCCTCCCACAGCACGTGTTCTTGAGATCAACAACCTTATTCGGAGCGGCGTGCGTGAGCTGCCAGGATTGAGAATCTACCAGAAGTTCACAACCAAACTAAGACCCACATATGATCGTTTTTGACACAGAGACCACTGGCCTTCCTGCGCCACTAGCAACCCCACTTGACAAGCAACCCCACATCATTGAGTTTGCTGCTGTCAAGCTTGACGACAAGACGCTTGTTCAGAAAGGCGAGATGCAGTTCATGGCGCATCCTGGCCACTCCCTCAGCGAGCAGATTACCAAGATTACCGGAATCCGTGATTCTGACCTCGAGGGGAAGCCACCCTTTGGTGCCTATGTCCAGGAGCTTCAGAAGTTCTTCCTCGGCGAGCAGATCATCCTTGCCCACAACTGTGAGTTCGACTGCACGCTGCTCAGCTTTGACCTAAGGCGCTGTGGAAAGGAGTTCATGTTCCCTTGGCCGCAGCAGCGGCTCTGCTCGGTGGAGCTTACCACCCATCTCAAGGGCCATCGCCTAAAATTGGCCGATTTATACGAGATCGCCACCAAGGGTGGCAAGTTTCCCGACGCGCATAGGGCAATTAACGACGTAAAGGCGCTTTGCACGTGTGTTCGGTGGCTCAGGAAGGAAAAGCTCCTATGAAGCTAACAAAACACCAGGATGAGGCTTTAAACGCAATTAACGCATGGTTGCGGAATAAGCATATTACCCGCGACAATTGGCTCTTCACGCTTGCTGGCTATGCCGGCACTGGCAAGACGACGCTTCTTCAGCACCTTATCAACAATATGGGCGATAAGCCAATCTGCTGCGCACCAACTGGCAAGGCGGCCAGTGTTCTCAAGGCCAAGCTCAAGACTGTCCATGTTCAGACTGTCCATCAGGTTCTTTACCAACCGAGCGGCCGCAACATGGAGCTGCTCGACAAGCTTGTGGCGGAAAAGGTCGCCTACATGGCTGACAATCCCAAGCCGGACGCCAAGATCGTCAAGGCTATGGACACTGCCATTGTCCAGGAAAAGGACAGGCTCGCTACGCAGAAGGTCAACTTCTCCACCAAGCCAAACCTTGAGGCTCTGCGTGGCAGGACAATCATCATCGACGAGGCCTCAATGGTCAGCAAGCGTATGATGGAGGACTTCAGCAACCTTGGCTGCCGAGTGTTGATGGTTGGTGACTGCTTCCAGCTCCCACCTGTCAACTCACAGGCTTGGTTTATTGATCGAAAGCACGACGCAATGCTGACCGAAGTGATGCGCCAGGCACTTGACTCGCCGATCATACGTCTTTCAGTTCAAATTCGTGAGCGTGACATCCGTGTGAGCGAATTCAAGACGGGTGACTGTCGGCTGATGCACAAGCACGAGCTGGCTGTTGACGACTGGCTGGCTGCCGATCAGGTGCTGACAGGGAGCAATGTCAGCCGCCACCGCATCAATCGCTTTTTCCGCAAGAAGTTTGCTCGCGACCACAGCAACCTGCCTGTGGCTGGGGACAAGCTTATCTGCCTAAAGAATGATCACTACAAGATGCCATGCTGGATCAATGGCATCCAGTTCCTGGCCACGCGCGACTGCGAGCCACTGCCGTGTGGTGAGATGGGACTGCATGCGGAGTATGAGGGAGTGCATTTTAATGGCATTGAGTTCTACACCCACCCGTGCCTGAGCCATTACGACGAGGCTGCTGTGCTGCTGGAGCACGAGGAGCGAGAGGGTTTGTTTGAGTGTGACTATTCCTATGCTGTTACTGTGCATAAGGCCCAGGGCAGTGAATGGGACTTTGTAATCGTGGCCGACGACAAGATGCGCGATCAGGACAAGGAATTTCGAGCCAAGTGGCTCTACACAGCAGCAACCCGTGCGAAACAGCGCCTAATCATAGCACAATGAAAACAACACTATTGATTGATGGAAATAATATAGCTTGCAGATCACACTTCAAGCTCCCCTACCTCAAGACGAGCGGCGGCCTGCACACCGGCGCTGTGCACGGCTTCCTGAGCACACTCCTGGTGGTCAACCGCCATGTCAAGCCTGACAAGATCATCATCGCCTGGGACGGTGGCCGGAGCAAGTGGCGCACTGAGCTGTATCCCGACTACAAGGCCAACCGCGTGACCACGCCGGACTCGCGCCAGCTCTTCAGCGAGCAGGCTGGCATAATAAGGACGCTTTGCCAGCACTTGAACGTGACAACTCTGTTCCGTGTTGGTGTTGAGGCGGATGACCTGTTGGCTGGTTATGCAATGGAAGAACAGAAAAGCGAGGAGTGTGTCATCTACTCCTCCGACCAGGACTACCTTCAGCTTGTCAATCGCGAGGGAAAGATTCGCGTTCTCTCGCCAACAGGTGACAGGTTTATCAATCCCCAGGACCTGCTGGGTTGCGAGGGCTGGGAGCACATCCTGGCCAAGTGCCTGGCGGGTGACTCCTCCGACAACATCACAGGGCTCAAGGGCATTGGCAAAAAGACAGCCCTCGACATGGTGCGCAAAATTGGCGCCAAGAGCTTTGTTGATCTTGGCACGCAGGCCGCAATGGCCCATTACAGCAATGGCGGCAAGCGGTGGCGCAACATCACTGGCCTTGAGATAGCAGAGACAGTCCTGCGCAACTACCGGATGATGGATTTCGAATATGCGGTCAAGATGCTGCCCAAGCGGATCAAGCCCGTTGTCGGAAAGCTCAACCTTGTAGAGCTCAAATACCACTTTAATACGCTTGAAATGAAGCGCCATATCGAGAACACTCATGAGTTCAAGAACCTGTGCGTCCCCGAGGCCGACCAGGCATTCTGACCAACCATACAAAAAGAAATGAAGACTCCTCTGCCCACCACCCTCACCCACCTGCGCAATCGCACCGAGCACTCCTACCGCACTGCGTATGGGAAGCTGGAGCGCGTGCTTGACCACCAGCAGGCCAAGGCAGCTGGCATCGTGGACCGCAATGGCACATGGGGACATGTCCGATGGAGCAAGGCTTGCAAGGCCAAAGGCATCAAGCCAATCTTCGGCGTCGAGCTGGCAGTGGTCGCTGACATGGAGGTGCGCGAGAAGCAGCCCGCCAACTTCATGTCCTTCCTGGCACGCAACAATGCTGGCCTGCGCGAGCTTTACGAGCTCACCAGCCTTGCCACTGAGAAGTTTTACTACATCCCTCGGCTTGACTACGACGCTGTGCGGGACGCCCTTAAGACTGGAAATATTGTGGGTCTGTCTGGGCCAGCGCCTGACGCCAGCATGATTGTCGGACTCAAGAATTTCTTCATAGAGCTTAACCAGCTGTCGCCAGCCTTCGTGCCAACACTGGCCAAGCGACTCAAGTATCCACTAGTGGCAACAGGTGACAACCTTTATCCAATGCCACAGGACAAGGCTGCCTACGAGATCGTCATGGGCGACAAGCGCAACTCACGCACTGCTCCTGGCCATATCATGCAGGCGTGGGAGTGGCTTCAGCAGTGGCCTGACTACCCGATGGCAATTCGCATCGCCGAGGACATTGCCAAGGACTGCTCGGCAGACCTACCGAGTGCTGAGATGGTTCATCCGCCTGTGGTCAAGACTCTGGAGGAGATGTGCGCGGACGGTGCGCCCGGGCGCCACATCAGCCTCAAGGATCCAATCTACAAGGCACGGCTGGCGCGTGAGCTTGCCCTCATCCACGAGAAGAAGTTCGAGGACTACTTTTATGTTGTGGCCGACATGGTCAACTGGGCACGTGAGCGCATGCTGGTGGGTCCGGCACGCGGGAGCTCGTGTGGAAGCCTTGTGTGCTACCTGATAGGGATCACCGGAATTGACCCTATCCCATACGATCTGCTGTTTGAGCGCTTCATCGACATCAACCGCGAGGACTATCCCGACATTGACATTGACTTCCAGGACGACCGGAGGGAGCTGGTGTTTGACTACGTGCGTGAGAAATACGGACAGGACAAGGTGAGCCGCCTCGGCACCATCGGCGTGTTCAAGGCCAAGAGCGCCATCAGTGATGTTGCCAAGCAGCTGTCAATTCCTTCCTGGGAGGTTCAGGATCTCAAGGACTCCATCATCGAGCGCAGCACAGGTGACAGCCGCGCAGCCTTCTGCATTCTGGACACATTTGAGTCCCTGGACATCGGGCGCAAGACACTGGCCAAGTATCCTGAGCTGCGGTATGCGGCGGAGCTTGAGGGCCATGCGCACCACACAGGGGTGCACGCTGCTGGCATCATCATCACTGCCCATCCTGTTACCAACTACTGCTCGATCAACCACCAGACTGGCTCCGCGATGCTGGACAAGTATGATGCCGAGAAGCTGAACCTGCTCAAGATTGATGCCCTTGGGCTGCGGACGCTGAGTGTTATCCAGGACACGCTTGATCAGATCGGCTGGAGCAGGGAGAAGCTCGAGCAGCATCCGCTCGACGACAAAAAGGCATTCAAGATTCTCAATGATGGCAAGTTCAGCGGAGTGTTCCAGTTTGAGGGATATGCGCTTCAGTCTCTCACCAAGCAGATGTCAGTGGAGGGTCTTGAGGACATCGTCAGCATTACGGCGCTCGCCCGTCCTGGCCCACTCAACAGCGGTGGTGCAACAGAGTTCCTGAAGCGCAGAATGAAGCTGTCGGAGACGACCTACCTCCACCCGCTCGCCAAGGAGATAACCAAGGTGACGTATGGCGTCATCGTCTATCAGGAGCAGGTGATGCAGATTGCCCGCGAGATTGGCGGCCTGAGCTGGGAGGACGTCAGCCAGCTGCGCAAGGCGATGAGCAAATCCCTCGGCAAGGAGTTCTTCGACAAATACTGGGAGCGCTTCGTCGTTGGGGCGAAGAAGAATGGCATCGGTGCGGAGCAGGCCAAGGTGATCTGGGACAACATCAATACGATGGGATCGTGGGCCTTCAATCGCTGCTTGTCTGGAAGCACAAGGATTAGGCTGGCGTATTCCGGAAGCAACATCCCGACAGAAATTGCCATCAAGGACCTTTGTGATCGGTATGTTACAAATCCTTCGCCTTGGATAAAATCCCGAATGAAGAAGGGACTCGGCCCAATGGTGATAGCCTATGAGAATGGCCGAGGAGTTCCAAAACGCTGCAAGATCATCCACAAAAATGGCAAGAAGATGTGCTTCTGCTACACATTCTCAGATGGATCTGAGGTTGAATGCACCAAGGACCATGTGTTCCTGATCAATGGCAAGGAAAAGCCAATTGGCAAAGCCAAGATCGGGGATTTGTTCACATCTCTGTGCTACGATCCGTGGCCAAAAAATGCGTCTGTTGTCCGAGACAGCGACAAAGGAAAGCCAGCACGCGGCAGGAAATATGGAATACACCAGGAAGGCTTCCCAGTTGGCGAGAACAATCCTGCATGGCTGAATGGCTACTCAAAGATGGTCAAATTGTTCCGGAAGGAACGCTTCGGCACAGCCTGCGACCGATGCACCTGCTATAGTGGGCGTTTCGAGGTCCACCACAATGACATGGCCTCGGGCAAGATCAAGCCAAAGGACCTTGAGTGGCTTTGTGCGGGTTGCCACAAGAAGTTCCACTATGATGAGGGAAGAACAAAGGTCTGGGAAAAAGGTTATCTGCCCTATTCAAAATCGCTCAACAGCATCGAGCGAGTCGGAATGCGCGAAACATACGACCTTGAGCTTGAGGAAAATTCCTCGCACCTCTTTATGCTTGCCAACGGTCTTGTCAGTCACAACAGTCACGCTGTGGCCTACGGAATGATGAGCTACTGGTGCCTGGTGCTCAAGGCACACTTCCCACTCGAATTTGCGGCCGCAAGCCTGCGCAATGCCAAGGACGATGACCAGTCCGTGAAGATCCTGCGCGAGCTGGTGAATGAGGGCTACACCTACAAGCCATATGACGCAAAGCTCAGCAAGATCAACTGGTCTGTGCAGAAGGGACAGCTCATCGGCGGCCTCATCAGCATCAAGGGTGTCGGCGCCAAATTGGCCGAGAGCATCACGCGCAAGCGCGATGGCGGTCTTTCGCTCAGCCCACGCGAGCAGCGCCTGCTTGACGAGGGTGAGACTCCGTGGGACAGCGTGTTTGAGGCGAGCGATCGCTGGGGACACATCCGCAAGGAGCCGCTGCGCTACGGAATTGAGAGCAAGATTGTTGACCTTGACGACATCAAGCAGGACTCCGACGGCATGTTCGTGTTCATTGCCAAGATCACCGAGAAAAATCTTCGCGACCACAACGAGCTTCAGAACCTTGCCAAGCGTGGCGGCCAGCGCATGGAAGGCCAGACGCTTTTCCTGAACATCACTGTCGAGGACGACACATCCTCGATGATCTGCACCATAAACAAGTGGCGCTACCTTCAATACGGACTGCCAATTGTTGAGGAGGGAAAGATTGGCGACTGGTATCTGTTCAAGGGTGAGAATAAAAAAGGGTTCCGGAAAATCCACGTTCACCGCTGGAAAAAGCTCACTGGCGCGAAGGATTTTGAGGCACCTGAAAAAAAGTTGAAAAAAGATGTTGCCTTAATTCAGGAACCGAGCGAAACTTCAAATAGTTCAGAGCACAACGCACTGGACAAAACCAAAAAGCCAAAAAGAAAACCAAACAAATGAAAGATATCATTCCGATGCCCAGCAAGACCATCTCACTTGACACCAAAGCTGCTTCCACAGCTGAACTTGTCAAATTCTACAATGCGAACTCCGGCTCCAAGCCGATCAAGAAATTCGCAGATCGTGCCACCGCCGAAAAGCGCGTGGAAGAACTCATCAAGGCTCACAACGAACTCGCCACCGGCTCCAGCAAGGAGACTGTTGCCAAGAAGGCAGTGAAGGAGGCCAAGAAGGCAGCCGCCGCCGCCGAGGGCGACGAGGGCAGCACCCGTGGCCGCGCATCCGCCGCCGAGGGCAAGCGAATCTACAAGGTCGGCGAGTTCAAAAAGACCAACCCTCGCCGCGAGGGCACCCACGGCTGGAAATCCTGGGAGGCCATCAGCAAGGACGGCATGTCCTACGATGACTTCATCGCCGCTGGTGGGCGCAACCGCGACCTCATACACGATGTCAACCTCGGTCGCATCGAGCTGAAGTAAAGCCAACTGGCTTCCCAGAAAGCCAAATAATGAACCCACCCCTGTCCTTGAC
>TBL_comb47_HYPODRAFT_10008847_pt1 | contig 10187 bp, 8 predicted proteins | sample TroBogypolimnion_40_FD_10682 | JGI IMG/M metagenome (IMG submission 10682)
TCATCGACGAGGCCATCGCCGCCGGGGTGGCGGCCATTCTCGCCGAAACCGCGCCGCCCGCCGACCTGCCAGCCGCCATCACGTGGTTGCACGTGCCCGACAGTCGCACGGCCATCGCCGCGCTGGCCTCGGCCATGGCCGGCGATCCGTGGCGCGATTTGGCGATGGCGGGGGTCACCGGCACCAACGGCAAGACCACCACCGCGTTTCTCTTACATCATGTCATGAAGTCGGTGTGGCACCGCGCCGGACTGCTCGGCACCATCGTCGTCGATGATGGGGAAAGCGTCGAACCGGCCCGCCACACCACCCCCGGCGCCATTGAGCTATCCATCCTGCTCGGCCGCATGCGCGACCACGGCTGCCGCGGCGTGGCGATGGAGGTGTCCTCCCACGGCATCCATCAGCAGCGCGTTGCGGGCATCGGCTTCGATGCCTGCGTGTTCACCAATCTAACACAAGACCACCTCGATTACCACGGCACCCTGGAGGCATATTATCAGGCGAAGGCCGATTGGTTCCAGGCGCTGGCGGCCAATCCGCGGGGCAAAAAGCCGGTGGCCGTGATCAACGTGGACGATGCCTATGGAGCGGCGCTGGCACAGGCGCTGAGCAACAGGCTGCCGCTGCTGCGCTATGGCTTTGGGGTACACAGCGAGTTCCGCGCCAACAACCTGCGCCAGACCGCCCGCGGCATGGAGTTTGAACTAACCACCAAGGGCAAATCCTATCTGGTGCGCGCGCCGCTTATCGGCCGCTTCAACGTGTACAACCTGCTCGCCGCGCTGGCCGCCGCCTCGGCTTGCGGGATTCGCCCGCGCGACGCGGTGGCCGCGCTTGCCGGTGCGCCGCAAGTGCCCGGACGCATGGAAAACGTCGGCAATGCCGGCGGCACCACCGTGTTTGTGGACTACGCCCACACCCCGGATGCCTTGGAAAACGCCTGCCGCACCTTGCGCGAACTCAATCCGCGCCGGCTCATCACCGTCTTCGGTTGTGGCGGTGACCGCGATCGGGGCAAACGCCCGCTGATGGGCGCCGTCGCCGCGCGCCACAGCGACGCGTGCATCATCACCTCCGACAACCCGCGCTCCGAAGACCCGCTGGCCATCATCCGCGAAATCGAGGCCGGCTGCACCGCCACCAACCGTCTGAGCATCCCGGACCGCGCCGCAGCCATCGTTGCCGCGGTCCAGGCCTCGCTCTCCGGCGACATCGTCCTCATCGCCGGCAAGGGCCATGAAGCCACCCAACAATTCACCGATCGCACCATCGACTTCGATGATCGCAAGCACGCCAGCAAAGCCCTGCGCGACCGCGCCCAAGCCATTTCCGACCAACGATGCAACCCCTGAGCGCCCATCAACTCGCGGCCATCCTGGGCGTGCCCGTCGCCGCGGGAAATCCCAACGCGCTCATTAGCGGCGGGGTGTGTACCGACACCCGCAAGCTGCCGCCGGGCGCGGTGTTTTTCGCCCTGCGCGGCCCGGTCTTCGATGGCGATGGCTTTGCCGCCCAGGCGCTTGGCAGCGGCGCGAAAGTGGTGGTGGTACACGATTGGAACGGTCTGGCGCCGGCCGATGCCGCGGTCATCGTGGTGCCCGACACGCTGCTGGCGCTGCAACGGCTGGCGTGCTGGTGGCGCTTGCAGCTCAAGCTGCCGGTGGTGGCCATCACCGGTTCCAACGGCAAGACCAGCACCAAGGATTTCACCGCGGCGGTGTTGGCGCAACAGTTCCGCGTTTCCGCCACCCAGGGCAATTTGAACAACCACATCGGTGTCCCGCTCAGCGTGTTGGCCACCACCCCGGCGCACACCGCGGCGGTGTGGGAAATGGGCATGAATCACAGCGGCGAGATCGCCCCCTTGTGTGAGATTGCCAAGCCCGGCTACGGCGTCATCACCAATGTCGGCAGCGCGCACCTCGAGTTTCTGGGCACGCGCGATGCCATCGCCGAGGAAAAATCGATGCTCGCCCGCGCCCTGCCGGCCACCGGCATCCTGTTTGTGCCGGCCGCCTGCGAATATCACGACTACCTGCGCCAGCGCACCCGCGCCACCTTGGTGAGCGTCGGCAATGGCCGCGGCCTGGTGCGCGCCGAAACCCTCCGCCCCACCGCAACCGGCACCCGTTTCTCCCTCGTCATCGACGGCGAGCCGCCCGCGGAAGTCGATCTATCCGTTCCGGGCCGCCACATGGTCACCAATGCCCTGCTGGCCGCCGCCGTCGGCTGGAAACTGGGCCTGGGCAGCGCCAAAATCGCCGTCGGCCTCAACGCCGCCGTTCTAACAAGCGGGCGGCTGCGCGGCTTCACCCATCGGGGCGTGACCATCATCGATGACACCTACAATGCCAACCCGGAGTCGATGGCCGCGGCCATCGAGACACTGGCCGAAACTCCGGTGGCGCCCGGCGCGCGGCGCTTCATCGTGCTCGGACGCATGGGCGAACTTGGCAGCCACGCCGCCGCCGCCCATTTTCGCGTCGGCGAGCGGGCGGCAGCCATGGGCCTGACGCTCCTTGCGGTGGGCGAGGGGGCCGAAGGCATTGCCGCGGGTGCTGGCAATGCGCCCTATTTTCCGGATTTTGGCGCGGCGGCCGCGTGGCTGAGCCGCGAAGTCAAAGCGGGCGATGCGGTGCTGTTCAAGGGCAGCCGCACCGCCACGGTTGAACGCGTCATGCTCACCGCCTTCCCACCCACCTGATGTTCCCCACCATCTATGATTTCTGGCTGCGTGCCTTTGAGGCGGAAAAGTCCGCCCATGATTTCTGGCTGCGTGCCCATGAAATAGACAAGGCCTTCCATGCCATCCATGGCTGGGCCCACACGTATTCGTTTCTCAACCTGTTTCAATATCCCACCTTCCGCGCCGCCAGTGCCGGACTCACCGCCTTTCTGCTGACGCTTCTGGTCGGCCCGCGCGTCATCCGCAAGCTCATCTCGCTCAAGGTCGGCCAACCGATCCGCACCGCCGCGGAAGTCCACAAACTCGCCGAACTTCACGGCGGCAAAATCGGCACGCCCACCATGGGCGGCGTGCTCATCCTCGGCTCGGTGCTCGTGTCCACCCTGTTGTGGGCGCGTCCGCTCAACCCCTTCGTCGCCCTGTGCGCCTGCACCATGGCCGCCTGCGGGCTGTTAGGCCTGTGCGACGATTACAAGAAGGTGCGCGAGAAAAAGGCCGACGGCATCAGCAGCCGCCGCAAGCTGCTGTGGCAGGTTGTCATCGCGCTGGTGGCGGCGTGTTTCATCTACTACAAACCCGAGGTCTCGGGCATCGGTGCCACCAAACAACAGCTCGCCGATGGCGCGGGCTACTATTTGGGTAGTACTCCGCTGGGCATCGGCGCGCTGTGTTTCCCGCTGTGGAAAGTGCCGCTCATCGACCTGCATTGGCTCACCATCCCGTTTTTCGCCTTCATCATCGTCGGCTGCTCGAACGCGGTGAATCTAACCGACGGATTGGACGGGCTGGCCACCGGCTGCACCATCAGCACGGCGCTGGCCTACGCGGTGCTGGCCTATCTGGCGCATCGCTTTTACATTGCCACGGAGTATCTGGTCATTCCACACAACCCGTATCTGGGCGAACTGTCGGTGTTTCTCTTCGCGCTGGCGGGGGCCTGCTTCGGGTTCCTGTGGTTCAACTGTCATCCGGCCAAGGTGTTCATGGGCGACACCGGCTCGCTGGCCATAGGCGGCGCCCTGGGCAGCGCGGCCATTTGCACCAAGCAGGAACTCATGCTCATCATCATCGGCGGGGTGTTCGTGATGGAGGCCATGTCCGTCATCCTCCAGGTCGGTTCCTTCAAGTTGCGCCATCAACGCATCTTCCGCATGGCACCAATCCACCATCACTTCGAATTGGCCGGCTGGCACGAAAACCAGGTCATCACCCGCTTCTGGATCCTCTCGATCATGCTCGCCCTGTTCGGCCTCGCGCTGCTGAAAATCGCCTAACCAAACCCATGACCCTCGCAGGAAAACATGTTGCCATTCTCGGCGCCGGCCACAGCGGTCGCGCCGCCGCGGCGCTGGCATTGCGCGAAGGCGCCGTGGTGTCGGCCTGGGATGGTGCCGGGGCGGACGTGTTCCACGGGATGCCCGCGGGCGTGACGCTGCATCCCAATGCCACTGCGGACCAAGCCGGCGAAGCGGCCTGCGATTTGCTCGTCGTGAGCCCCGGCATCGACACCTGCGGCCCGTATGTCACGGCGTTTGCCCGCCACGCGGCGGAGGTCATCGGCGAGGTGGAGCTCGCGGCGCGCTACTATGTGGGTCGTATCATCGGCATCACCGGCACCAATGGCAAGACGACGACCACCGAACTGGTGGCGCGGATTCTGGGCCGGGCCGGGCTGGGCGGCACGGCCTGCGGCAACTACGGCATTCCGTTCAGCGAGGTGGTGCTGCAGCCCGAGCCGCCTGCCGCGGTGGCGCTTGAACTCAGTTCGTTTCAACTGGAGACGGTTCGCACGCTGCATCCGGAAGTGGCTGTGTGGCTCAACTTCGCGCCCGACCACCTCGACCGCTATCCCACCGTGGAGGCCTACTTCACGGCCAAACTGCGCATTTTTGACAACCAAACCGCCGCCGATACCGCGGTGGTCCGCGCCGGCGAACCCTTGCCCGCCCTGGCAGCCCGACTCGTCACCTTTTCCACCCTGGATGATTCCGCCGAGTGGTTCTCCGACGGCCACAGCATCCGCCAGCGTGGCACGGTGATGCTGGACCTGGAGCACGACACCAGCTTGCGCGGCCTTCACAACGCGGAAAACGCCATGGCCGCGCTGGCGGCATGCCAGACGTTCGGAATTCCGTTGGACCTGATGCGCGAGGCGCTCCACGGCTATGCCCCGCCGCCCCATCGCTGTGAGTTGATCCGCACCTTGGATGGCGTGGAATACCTCAACGATTCCAAGGCCACCAACCTGCACGCGCTGGAAAGCGCCCTGCGCTCGCAGACGCGCCCGGTGGTGTTGCTTGCCGGCGGCAAGGACAAGGGGCTGGATTATTCGTCGGTGCTGCCGCTGCTGCGCGCCAAGGCGCTGGCCTGTGTCACTTTCGGTCAGATCGCCCAGCCCCTCAAAGACCTCTTCGCCCCTGCCGTCGCCACCCAAGCGGTGGCCACCCTGGCCGAGGCGGTGAGCGCCGCGCGCGACCTGGCACCGCGCGGCTCGAGCATTCTGCTGTCGCCGGGCACCTCGTCATTCGACCAGTTCTCCGGCTATGAGCAACGCGGCAACACCTTTCGCGACCTGGTCAACCAACTCCGCTAAACCGCCATGAACCCACGCACCGTCCCCGTCAAACGTCGCCCCGTCCGCAGCGGGTTTTTCAAACGCATCCATGCCGTCACCCGCCACCGCAACCAGCGGGTGGCCGCCACCGCCACTGCCGAGGACTTGGAAAACGAGGATCACAGCGCGCGCATTTCCCGCGGCTTCACCATCATCTTTCTCATCCACGTGGTGGCCATCGCCCTGTATTTCATCCACCTCAATTTCCTCAACGATCATTCCGTGGCCAAATCCACCCCGGCTGTCAGCACCGAAGCCGCGACGCTGTCCACGCCGCGCATCGACCGCCCACCGATGCTGTCCCCCGAGGACGCCACCTGCATCGTGGTGGCCGGCGACAACTACGCCCGCATCGCCGCCAGAGAGGGCGTCGATGAGGCCGCCCTGCGCGCGGTCAATCAGAACAAACCGATTGCCGCGGGCCTGACGTTCAAGCTGCCGCCCAAACGCATCGTGGCCACGGATTCACCGATGGTCGTCGCCTTGCGCAAGCAGGCCACGCCCAATTCCACCCGCGGCTTGGTCGAAGCGCCGCCGGTGGAACCCAGCGAGCCGCAGCGGCCCCTGTTGGTGCATCCCAAGGTCGTGCATGAACCCGTCACACCCAAGGCGTCCCATGAGTCCACCACCGTGAAAACCTCCAAGGACACCTCCACCGCCAAGTCCGCCAAGGAGACCCCCACGGCCAAGTCCGCCAAGGAGACCTCCACGGCCAAGTCCGCCAAGGACACCTCCACCGCCAAGTCCGCCAAGGACACCTCCACCGCCAAGTCCGCCAAGGAGACCTCGACCGCCAAATCCGCCAAGGACACCGTCACGGCCAAGGCCACGCCGACCTCCTCGAAGCAAACGTACGTGGTGAAGTCGGGTGACAACCTCTACCGCATCTCCAAGCGTTACAAAATCGACCAGACCGCCCTGATGCGGGCTAACAACATCAGCGATCCCACTAAGCTCAACACCGGCACGACCCTGGTCATTCCCCACTGATCCACCCGATGCTCCGCCAGGCTTCCATCTTGCTTTGTTTGGCCGTTGCGGCTCTCGTCGCCATCGGCCTCACGATCCTGGCAAGCACCAGTGCCTGGGTCCACGGCGTGGAAGAACCCTATCTATTTCTCCACCGCCAGGCGCTCATGGCGGCGGTCGGCTTGGTGTTGGCAATCATCGCCGCGAGGGTGTCCCCGGAATGGTTGCGCAAGTTCGCGCCGTGGATGTTGGCCGGCGTGTGCGTCCTGTTAGCCCTGTGCTTCGTCCCCGGCATCGGCGTGGACACCTACGGCTCCAAGCGCTGGGTGCAGTTTCCGCTTTTCCCCCAATTCCAACCCTCCGAAATCGCCAAACTCGCCACCGTCATCGCCCTGGCCGCCTGGTTCGCCCGCTGGCAGACCGAGGTGCACAGCTTCTGGCGCGGCTTTGTCATGCCCTGCGTGCTGGCCGGCGTGCCGTTGCTGCTGATTGCCGCGGAAACCGATGTGGGCACCGCCCTGACCCTCGCCATGGTGGTGGCCGGCATGCTCTTTTGCATGGGCACACGCTTGCGCTACCTCATCCCCACCGCCCTCATCGCCATCTCCGGCGCGGCTTACTATATCTATAATAACCCAACCCGCTGGGCCCGCGTCGTCGCCTGGCTCGACCTGGAAAACCCCATCCACCAGGCCGATCAGGGCCGCCAGCAATGGCGCTCCCTGCTCGCCCTCGGCAATGGCGGCCCCTGGGGCATGGGCCTGGGCAATGGCGTGGAAAAATTCGGCACCCTCACCTTCGCCCACATCGACTTCATTTTCCCGGTCGTCGGCGAGGAACTCGGCCTGCCCGGCACGCTGGGCGTGGTCCTGTGCTTTGTGCTCATCGGCGTGGCCGGCATTTGCATCGCCGTGGCCGCCACCCATGTCTTCAACCGCTGCCTCGCCCTTGGCCTCACCTGCCTCATCGTCGTGCCCTCCATCCAAAACATCGCCGTCACCACCGCCGTGCTACCCAACGACGGCCTGCCGCTACCCTTTGTCAGCTTCGGTGGCACCTCCCTGGTGTTCACCCTCGCCGCAGTCGGCTTGCTGGTGGGCATTCACCGCCGCTCGCAATGCGCCGTGCAACCGGAATTCCGCTTCGACCGCAAGACCCGCCTCGCCGTGCGGCTCTGAGGCACCCCCGAAGTGGGGCTTCCTACCCGCTCTTCACAGCGCCAAGGGTTGGACGCGGGCCCGGATGCGCGGGGCGTGCTCCAACTCGACGAGGCGCAGCTCGTGCTGACTTTGCAGATTGAGCCAGAATTGCCCGCTCATGCCAAAGAACGTGGCCAAGGCGAAGGCGGTTTCGGCGTTGATGGGACGCTTGCCTTTGATGATCTCGTTGATGGTGGAACGTGGAATGCCGGTGCGCTTCGAGAGCTCCGCTTGGGAGAGGCCGAAGCCCTCAAGAAATTCTTCCTTGAGAATGCGCCCAGGGGTGGCGCGGAGGATGGCAGGCTGGCGGGGCATGGGCTGCTAATGGTAATCGGTGATTTCGACGTTGCGCGGGTTGCCGTTGTTCCATTCAAAACACAGGCGGTATTGGCTGTTGATGCGGATGCTGTGCTGCCCGGCGCGGCCGCCTTGGAGGGCTTCAAGATGGTTGCTGGGTGGAATTCTCAATTCATCAAGGCTGACGGCAGCGGCGAGGAGACTGAGCTTGTTGGCGGCGCGGTCCTCAATCCCCACCGGGAGATTGTGACGTTTGCCGTTCCAAAGGTTCTCGGTTTGCTTGCTGCCGAAGCTTTCAATCACCAAGGCACAATTCCACGACTTGGGCCCGGGCGCAAGCGGAAATTCTGAGATTGAGAATCTTCTGAAAGAGACCCACGCCATGGGTGCGCGGACCTCCCCCACATGCTGCGGGGCCCTCAGTGGTTGGAGTTCGGCCGTCAACCTCACAATGGTGACCTCAACCCGACACGCCGCGGCCGGCGCGCGTTGCATAGGCATGATACCTACATCGTATCGGATTTTCGCGTCGGAAAAAAATACGTTGCTTTCTTTGCGCCTGCTTGGTTGACAAGGCGGGGTGTGCTTGACAAAGCTGCGACACGCGACGCGCGGCGAGTGTTTGCCAACGTCGTCATACCAACCTCCATCCGGATTCCTAACGCTGTGTTTTCCAACGAAGATTACCTTGCAGATTTGCTTGCCGAAGCCGGCTTGGTGAGTGCCGAGCAGATTGCCTACGCGCGTTCCTCCTTGTCCGGCCGCGAAACCATCGTCGAACACCTGCTGGCCACCACCAACCTGTCGCAAGAGGACGTGGCTCACACCCTGGCCTCCAACGCGGGCATCCAGTTCGTCCGACTCGCCGACTTCAACTTCGATCTGGGCATCACCGAAACCATCTCCGACGAGGTCGCCAAGCGCTACCGGGTCATTCCTGTGCTCGACGACGGCGTTTATCTAACCGTCGCGGTGGCCGACCCCCTGGATTTTGAAATGCTCGACAGCCTGCCGCACGTGATCGGCCGCGAAGTGCTGCTCACCTGCGCCACGCCCAAGGATATCATTCAGCACCTCACCCAGATTTACGGGGTGGATGCGGGCAAACTCGGCGAGTCGGGCTTTTTGAGCATCTCCACCAGCGACGCGGAAGCCGGCTCCGAAACCGATGATGCGCCGATCATCCGCCTGGTGTTCCAAACCCTCACCGAAGCGTTCCGCCTGCGCGCCTCCGACATTCACATCGAACCGCTGGAAACCTCCGTGCGCATCCGCTACCGCCTCGACGGCAAACTCGTCGAAGTGGACAACCACCCGAAAAAATTGCTGCCCGCCATCATCGCGCGCCTCAAGGTGATGAGCGGCACCATGTCCATCGCCGAAAAACGCCTGCCCCAGGACGGCCGCATCCAACTCAAAATGGGCGAAAAGGAAGTGGACCTGCGCGTTTCCTCGGTGCCCTCCAATCATGGCGAGTCCATCGTCATGCGCATTTTGGACAAAACCGCCCTGCTGCTCGGACTGCCGGAGTTGGGGTTTTTCTCTGACGACCAGACGGTCTTCGAGGGCCTCCTCGGACTGCCCGATGGCATCCTGCTGGTTACCGGCCCCACCGGCTCGGGCAAAACCACCACCCTCTACGCCTGCCTCAACGTCATCAACCGCCCCGATAAGAAAATCATCACCGTCGAAGACCCCGTCGAGTACGAACTGCCCGGCATCAATCAGGTGATGGTCAAGGCGGATATCGGCATGACCTTCGCCGCCGCCCTGCGCGCCATGCTGCGCCAAGCCCCCAACATCATCATGATCGGGGAAATTCGCGACGCGGAAACCGCCAACATCGCCATCAACGCCTCGCTCACCGGCCATTTGGTCTTTTCCACCCTGCACACCAACGACGCCCCCTCGGCCATCGCCCGTCTCGCCGATATCGGCGTCAAACCCTTCCTCATTGCCTCCGCCGTGCGCGCCGTGCTCGCCCAACGCCTCGTGCGCAAACTCTGCCCCATCTGCAAGGGCCCCGCCGACCTCACCGAAAAGGAAATGCGCGCCCTCTCGCTGGATGCCGCCCGCATTGCCGACGCCACCATCTTCAGCCCCGTCGGCTGCGAAAAATGTCGCGGCAACGGCTACCGCGGCCGCATGGGCATCTTCGAGTTGTTCCTCATTGATGACGAAGTGCGCCAGATGGTCAACACCGGCCTGACCACCACCCAACTGCGCCGCCGCGCCCGCGAACTGGGCATGCGCACCCTCCGCGAGGACGGCATCCGCAAAGTGCTCGCCGGCATCACCTCCGGCAGCGAAGTCGTCCACGCCACCATGTCCGACCTGGACTGAAATCTCAAATCCTCATGGACCACTATCAGCTCATCGAACTTTTCCAATCGCGCGGCCTCATCGATCGCTCGCTGGC
>TBL_comb47_HYPODRAFT_10008848_pt1 | contig 10187 bp, 10 predicted proteins | sample TroBogypolimnion_40_FD_10682 | JGI IMG/M metagenome (IMG submission 10682)
TATCCAAGCCCTACTGGGAGCCGCTGAAAACTATTTTCTTTCAATACCAAATTAATATTTTTTGATGAAAATTCTATTTCTTCACCAGATTCTTTGTCGAATGAATTATATTCGATTGTTTCTCCATCTAAATTCCATATAAAAATATATCCGTATTGGGTTTCATTTGTATATAAAACATATCCACTTTCTAAAACTTTAATAAAAGAACCTTGGCATTTTCTAAGAAGACAATACCAATTTTCTGATGATTTTTTTCCAACATTCAAGTTATGAAAATATTTTGTTTTTTCAATATCTTCATATGTAGGAACATTATCTTCTGTTACAATTTTAAGTTTTTGGAAAGCTTCTTTAACAGAATGTATATTATTTTCATAATGTTGCATAATAATATAAATTTCTTTTGTCAAGTCATCATACAAATTATGTGCATCATATTGAACATAAATTGAATATTTAATCCTATTTAGAATAAATCCGAAGAAACCATTCGTACCCATTTTTTAAATTGTTTTGGTTATAAATACAAATATTTTATTTATTAAAATAATATTTTCAATTTTTATTTATAAAAATATATAAGAAAAAAATATAATTATATATCATATGACAACTAATCCAGTATTACAACAAATATATTTAGAAAATTTAAATAATTTAGCAAGTTCTCCAAATCAAAATTTTGCACCACTTACTTTAAATCGAATAAATTTTTTAAAAAGTATTTATAATCAGAAAGGCAAAAATGATTATATTAAACAAAATAGTAAAAGTTATAGAAACCCTTGTACGAAATATCGTTTTCAATCATATGGACCAGTTGGATTTGGTACTGTTCAAACTTATAATGTAGTAAATCAATGTAAATTAGCAACAGGATGTCAATTAAATAATTTAAATTATCAACAATATGTTATAAATCAGCAAAATTTATATGCATTAATGAGAAGAAAACCTGAATTATTCCCTATTATATCATGGGTTAAAAATATGAATTTAACACCTGGAGAACAACGTGCATATAGTAATTTATGGTACAGACAATTTGGAACAAGTCAAGCCCGCCCCGCTAATGATAATTGGGGAGGATTTTATTTACCAGGTAGTGAAGTTCCTTATACAAATTAATAAATAAACCCAAAAAAAAATGACGGGATATATTTTATAAATGAAACTTTATTTATAAAATATTACTCGTGACAGTCCCCTGTTGCCTGTGAAAACCAAGATGTCAATCTTCGTCTCCGCAATGGACCAACACACAATCGCCCTTAACGGGCTCACCCCCGGTGAAAACGGAATGCTAGAGCACAAGACTACGTCTTCTGCAATGGTTGACTTGTTCTTCAAGCTTGTCAGGAACATTCCTGATGACAGTTTGAAGAGTATGTTCAACAACATTCTTCTTGAAGCGGAAACCACCAGAGATGCTAATCTTCTCGCCGATCTTATCGTCATGATGTTCCAAACACGGGACATTCGTGGCGGAAAGGGTGAGAAACTGCTTTTCTACAAGATGTTTTTGGAGATTTCCAAGAAGTATCCTACTACGACGGTCGACCTTCTTGGTGCGATTTCGGAGTATGGATACTTCAAGGACTTCATGAACTTGTATGATATGCCTGATACTCATTCTGAGCTGAAGACCAATCTTGTACAGGTTTACGCAAAGCAATTGCTTACTGATGTAGAGGCTCTTCGAGCTTCTGACGAAAGCGGGGAATGTTCTAATCTCTCTCTTGGAGAGAGTAGGATTTATCCGAAGCTATCACTTGCTGCGAAATTTGCTCCCCGTCAAGGGAAGCATTTTGCGACATTTCACAAGAAGCTTGTAAAGGTTCTTTACCCCGAGTCTAAGACTCCGGATAAGGACTTTCGCAAGATGATTGTGAGTCTAACGAAAGCTCTGGAGGTTGCTGAGGTTTTCATGTGTGCTAAACGCTATGATGAGATCAACTTCAGGAAGGTTCCTTCGATATGTCTTAACCGACATCGCGCGGCGTTCCTCAATGAGATTGTTACCCGAAAGGGTAGCCGTCAGAAGCTTCTTACTGAAAGTGAGATGGAGACTGGAAACCGTCATCCAGATGACCTTAACCGCGTAGAGTGCAGGAAGAATCTTCTTCTTGCAACTGTCGAGGGAAAGATCTGCGGGAAGGTTTTGGCTCCTCACGAGCTTATCTCCCAATTGATGAGCAAACATTCTATCAATTTTGCTGAATCGAGTGTCTATGACGCTCAGTGGCAGAAGATTATCGAAGGTGTTTTAGAAACAACTGCAAAGTTTCTTGGTCCCGATGCTCTTACCGGACTCAATTTTGGGAAGTTAATTCCTCTAGTTGATGTTTCAAGTAGCATGCAAGGTACTCCGATGGAAGTAGCGATTGCTCTTGGCATTCTTGTGTCAATGACATGTGACCCCGCCTTTCGAGACAGATTCATCACTTTCGATACTAAACCGACTTGGGTCAACCTTTCCGGTTGCAAGTCGCTGTTTGAGAAGGTGGATATGGCTCAAAATGCTCCTTGGGGTGGTTCTACCGACTTCGATGCTGCATTTGAGATGATTCTCAAGGTTGCATGCGATGCGCGCCTAACTCCTGACCAAATCTCTGACCTCATTGTCTTCAGTGACATGCAGTTCAACCAAGCTGGTTCCTTTGGAGAGACAATGTACAAAACCATGACTCGTCGTTTTGCGGAGGAAGGAGTAAAGATCTGTGGAAGCCCATGGCCATTACCCAAGATTATCTTCTGGAACCTCCGTGGTGACACTAGTGGATACCCTGTTGATGCAAATCAGAAGAACGTTCAAATGCTTTCTGGCTTTTCACCTTCTCTTCTTAAGCTCTTGCTTAGCGGAGAACCAATGGTGAATGAAGTAGTTGCAGAAAACGGTACCGTGGTGCAACAGCAGATTACTCCTGCAGAGACTCTTCGCAAAGCGCTTGACGACCCGCGATACTTCCCCATCAGGAAGATTTTGTACATGTCTTGCGAAAGCTTGCTTGCAAAGTATGTCTTTGAGGCTCCGCCTATTGACGAACCTCTTACGGATGTGTAAAAGTTTTGCATCTCATAATGTATATGGATGTATATAGAAGTGTCAAAGAAAAAAAACATCTCAATTATAAATTATTCTTTATTTCTTTTTTTATTAATTTTATATCAATATGATATTGATAAACTTTTTCTCGTAATAATTTATATTTTTCAAACTCTTCTGATGATAATTCTGTTTCATAGACTTTAGAATTACCAGTAGCTATATTTTCCACATTTTTTTTAAGAATTGTAGAAGAAGGGTCATTTTGGATAATAGTATTATAAATTCTAATAGTTTTCCAGCCTTCTAAGACTTTCTCGAATATATATATTACTTCTTGATATGATGCATTTCTTTTTTCAGTTTTCTTTGATTGACGCCGTTTTTGTTTTATTTCAATATATTTTTGTTGATTATTCATAATTAATTATAAATATTATAGTAAATTTATTTTTTATATTAAAAATAAAATCTTTATAAATAGAATATACAAAAAATATATGGCCGAATTTTCAACCACTCTCGATAACTCTCTCCTACAAAAATATGATGTTAAATTATATGGTAAAGATTACGATATATATAATATTATAAATGATTTTATTGAAGAAAATCATAGCGAACATGCTTTTTATTTAATTGATTTAGGTGAAATCGTAAAAGCATATACTCGTTGGGTAACATTAATTCCTGATGTAAAACCTTATTATGCTGTAAAATGTAATCCAAATCATGTTTTATTAGATGCTCTCGCATCACTCGGAGCAAATTTTGATTGTGCAAGTCAAGCTGAAATTAAAACCATTATTGATATAACAAGTGACCCATCACGTATTATTTTTGCTAATCCTTGTAAAATGTCATCACAAATAAGGTATGCACGTGCAAATGATGTTGATTTAATGACATATGATTGTGAAGAAGAATTATATAAAATAAAATTATATCATCCATATGCCAAATTAATTTTAAGAATAGCAGTGGATGATAGTAAAAGTGTTTGTAAATTTAATTGCAAATTTGGTTGTAAATTAGACCAAGTAGAAGAATTATTAAAAATAACTAAAACGATGAAATTAGATGTTATTGGTTTTAGTTTTCATGTTGGAAGCAGTTGCTCTTCAGCAGATAGTTTTTATGAAGCTTTGCGTGATTGTAGGAATGCAACAAATATTGCTAAGGAATTAGGTATTAATGTAAGTATGATTGATATTGGAGGTGGTTTTCCAGGAGTAGATGTTAATGTTAAATTTGAAGATATTGCTCGTCGTATAAATGATGGATTACATGATTTTTTTGAAAAGGAATTGGAAGATAAATCGATAAAATTTATTTCTGAACCTGGTCGCTATTTTGCTCAAAAAACACATACACTCGTTTTAAACGTTGTTGGAAAAAAAGTTATGAACGATGAGAACGGAGAAAAAATTATAAAATATTATTTGAATGATACTATTTATGGAAGTTTCAATTGTATTATTTTTGATTATCAAAAACCGGTTATCTTACCCTTTAACGAGAGAGATGGAAAATTGTACAAGACAAAAATATACGGAAATAGTTGTGACGTAATTGACACTTTAGCACAAGAAATCATGCTTCCAGAATTAGTAGTCGGAGAATGGATGTATGTTGAAAACTTCGGATCATATACCACCGCAAGCAGCAGTGAATTTAATGGAATACCAAGACCATCTAGTAAATATATTTTCCGCGATTAGCTAAAACCTAAAATATCACAATTTATTAAAAGTGGGGAACCAATGGTTCCCTCACGTACCCTCCTTAGTTAACAGTTATTGTCTTTTAGTAAATATTTTAATAATTGTACTTGATAAATCAAAACTTAATTCTTTAATAAAAAAATTGATTTATAAAATAACTGAAATATATTATAAATTATTGAATACAAAACTAAATTTTAAATGGATACCGAAATCTTTCGCAAGCTCCCACAACCTTCGGTAAGTCCAGCGGCTCCGCATCCGGGATATTCGATATCAGAAGATATCCAAGCCCTACTAGGAGCCGCTGAAATTCACTATTTAGAAGAATCTGAAAATAAAAAATTTGCATTGATTCAAAATGAATTAATTAAAATATTATCGAAAACACCAAATACATATATTGAACAATATCATTTATATGAAAAACTTATTTCAACAAAAACTATTAAAGCTACTTTAAATGATTTTCCAAATATGGAATATAAATTTATTATGGTGCTTAGAAATCTTTCAATAATGTCTGAAAATATATTAATTAAAAAAGAAAATAATATTTTTAGTTGTATTTATTTGAATAAAAAAAATGGTATTGATAATCCGATTTTGCTTCCTTTATTAAAAGAAGTACATCGACTCCCAGAAAGGCTTGCCCATGATATAGAGCCATTGGTTGCAGGAGCTTACGAAAGACTCTCTAAAAAAGATTTTATTGATTTAGAATTACCTGAAAAAAAGTTTCCTTCTGAGCAAGATTTATCAGAATTTGATGAAACTGATGATGAAAATAGTAAATCAAGCATTGATAAAAAAAATAATGAAGATAAATTTTTTCCGACTGAAACTCAAGTCGTTCAATTTATTGTTGATAATGATATTAAATATTTCTTATATAGTAAAGATTATCAAGGAAATACTATATTACACAATTTAATTATTGATTGTGATGCAGAACGAATTGAAAAATTACTCAAAACCAGTTTTTTTTCATTTCTTGAGAGAAATAATGCCGGAAAGACACCCCTTGATTTAATTACTGATGTTAAAGTTAGTAATGTAATTTATACTATTCTTTATCAAGATCTTGAATATTATTCATATAAAGTAAATAATCTGGAAATGTTTATTGAAAAAGTAGATATACTTTTTAAATATACAGTGTTTAGTATTATCTTAATATGTATTGTATTTCTTATATTGATTAAATATTTTTAAAAAAACAAAACAAAAAAATTTTATAATCATTCTACTGGAGCATGGGGTAGCTGGAAACGATGGATAACTGGATTATTATTTTTAAAAAATATTTTGAAAATAATAATCCAGTTACCCGCCGTTTCCAACTAGCGCAAACTCCCACAACCTTCGGTAAGTCTGGCGAACACATGATATATACTAGTCCGACATAAGGTTGTAAAGAAGTTATAAAATAGTATGATTTTTTTTAGATACCCAAATAAGAATAAACAAAGTTTTCCCGTATAGTATATTTAGTTTGATATTTAAACTCATCTGAAATAGCTTGCAAATTCTTATTTGTATCAATAATTAATTGTTCCAATACTTTTATATTAGCATTTGTTTTTTCTCGAAGACTCAATATTTCCAAAGTACTGGGTTTAACATTTGGTTGCGGCATTAAATCAGCAATAGTCCATAAAATCATTTCTGCAATTTCATATGCATAAATATATGTTTGAAAAACATTTTTCTTAAAATATAGTTTCTTATCACGAGAATGCAATGTTGTTTTTAATTGTTTTTCATTAATTTCATTATTCACATATTTCATTCGTAAATCCAAATTATGGTTATTATTATCTTGAATAAATGTCATAATTCTATTACGAGTATATTGTCTAAATTCAGCAATATTACGATGCATTGTATTAATAATAATATATATATCAGGTGTTGTAAAATATTCACTTTTAAATAAAACTCTTTGAGGAATAGGTGGTCTACATCCATCAGCATTATTATTAACATTATTTAAATATTGTTGCTGAGCTTCAGGATTATTATTGAAAAAGGCGTGAGCATGAGGATTATGAATAATCCCCTTTTCAACTAAACCAGTTTTCCAACTAAATGCTGTAGCACATTTAACACAAAACATTTGGTCACATCCACTAATTTTTGAAATAAATTCACCGCATGTAGGACATGGTTTAGCTTCTTTCTTAATTACACTAAATGTTTCAACTAATTCTGGTAAACATTCATGGTGACCTTTTTCTGCTTCATGAATTTTTACATAGCATTTGCTGCAAATATCAGAATTACAAATTTCACAAATAAAATCTTTATTCAAAAATCCTTTGCAAGTGTCAATTGGACACGCGTAAGTATATTGAAATACTATTTTCTTATTTTTATGATTAAAATTAAGTAGCGCAACTTCTTCATCTAATACTGCAAGTTGATCATACAAAACTTTCTTTTTGGCCATAATAGCTTGTTCTTGTTTCTTTACAGAAATATGTTGAACAGTTTCGGGAATAAGACTTTGCTCACGTTCCCATAAAACATCATATCGGTGTTTCTTATATTTATCAAAAATCCATTTTGTGGTGAATTTTTGCATAAATAAATCATATGGTATCACTGCTCTACAGTTAATACAATGAGGATCTTGAGTAGAGGTTAGTAAATATTTTCGATGACAATCAATACAATTACTTGATTTACATGCATTACATTTAAATGTACTATTGTCGGAGACTGTTTCAATACATATATAGCATTCCATTGTTAGTTATCGGTTTGTTTTATTTATATATATAAATTAAATATAATCTAAATTAATATAAATCAATTTTTATTTTTATATAAAAATATATATATACTTAAATATAAATATGAATAATAAAAATAATTATATTGAATTAGATTTTCAATATTTTCCTCCTATTTTAGGTTATAGTATAAATATACCAAAAAATACATTATTTTATAAATCATGTGATATGAAGTATCCTATATTATCAAATAGACCATCTTTTTTTTGCACTCATAATTCTTCTAGTAATTATATTAGCCTTAAAAATAGAGAACTATGTTTATTCAAAACAAAAACAAATTTATCTTTATTAGATATACGATATGTTAAAAATATATTGAATGAAATTATAATAGAACGTAAATCTAACGATAAAGATATTATTTTTGGTTATATGGTATTAGCATTATCCTTTGGATTATGTAGTTTATCAGAACAAATAAAATTATATAAAATGCGTTATAAAACAACTTTAAAAGATGATGAAAGATATGACAATATTCTTAAATTTTACAATAAAAATAATCAAAAATCTTTATTTGAAAAAATGTTGAACATTAATCCTCTTGAAATACAAGGTATTCGAATAGGAGAAACAAATAATGATGTTGAAAGTATTATTATACTTAAAAAAATATTTAATAATAGTTTTGATGGAATTATATGTCCTAAAACGGAATCTCCGTATCATTATAAATCAAAAAATAGTAGAATTCCGGGAGAAATATTCTTATTTAATCCAAAAAATATGCTTAAAAAAATTAAAAAAACTATTTTTAATATTTCTAAAAAAAATATTATTGATTTATTACATGAAAATAATATTTTTCCAGTAATGACATCATTTCGTCTAATAAATAATAATTTATTTTACTATCATATTGGAGGAGATAAAAATCATGATGAAAATAAAGTAAATATTGATAATGCATCATATGATGCATATGATGAAAGAAATGAGATGATTTATATAATTTATAATAATAAAAAACTAAGAAAAAAATTTAATAAGATAGAAATTTATGGAGAAAAGATATACAAATTATTAGAAATACCGAATAGTTTATCAAATAAAAAACTAAATAATATTCAGCCTAAAATATATACTTATGAAGATTATTATCCTACTCAAGAAATATCAGATTGGGAATCAAGCAAAAAATTTTGAACGACAAATTTATAATATTTTTTTTTGAATTTTCGTAGTTTTTCATAGAATCCTTCTTCCATTCGATATGCTTTGATTAAAGCTTTATATTCAGAAGTTATTGGTATATTTATATTACAAAGGTACATCGAATTTTCGAAGAGCTTGCTCGTAGAATAATTTGATGGAGTTATAAGTGACGAAGGAATATATGACTCCATACTTGATGGTGTTATAATATGTTCTAATTTTACATTTATATATTTTTTAAATATATCTCTAAAATTTAATATTTCGCCAGACTTACCGAAGGTTGTGGGAGCTTGCGCATGATTTCTGGCGGAGTCTGGAGCTTGCGAAAGACTCCATAATATGGATTCATATCTCCTGAAAAAAGAGTATTAGGATTATTAGGATATTCATATACTTTAAATAATTCTAAACTTTTAGAATAACCAAAAATCAGATAAAACTAAATAATATCCATATAGTTTAATACTAAATTCATTATTACCAATTTTAATTATAAAATCTGTATCAGTTGTTTCTTCAACAAAAAAATTATCTTTACTTAGGTCTTTATGTAATATTCCTTTTTTCATATATAACCATAGTAATGTAAGAAGTCCTTGATGATATAAAGATTCTATTATATTATTATTTTTTTCAGCGGGACTCAGAAGAGCTTGCTCGGATGCGGGCCCGATGGAATCAAGAGCAACGAAGGATTGATTGATTCCAATTTTTAAAAAATCATTTAATGTCATTTTATAAGTTTTCATTATTTCAAATAATCTATTTTTCATAGAGTCTTTCGCAAGCTCCAGACTCCAGCGGCTCCGCATCCGGGACAAGCCCTACTGGGAGCCGCTGGAGTATTTTTTTGATAATTCTTCTAGATTTTTATCATCTATATATGGAGTCTTTCGCAAGCTCCATCAGCCTACAGCAAGTCCAGCGGCTCCGCATCCGGGACAAGCCCTACTGGGAGCCGCTGAAAAATATTGTGGTAAATTATTTTTATATTGTTCAAAAGAATTTTTTTTATTTAAAAATTCGTAGTTTTTGTAAATAGTTGGTAAGTTATATTTTTTTAAATAATTTACTATTTTTATTTGAGAAATCATATCATTTGCGGATAATATATAAATTTTAACAATATAATTATTATTATTTGTTGATATAATAATACTTTCAGATCCATAAGCAATTTTTTTTCTAGGTTTTAAATTTTTAATATTTATTGACATATATTATATGTTATATGTTATTTTTTAAATTTTATATTTTTATAAAACTCATAAAAATATATAGGTCCTACCGGGATTCGAACCCAGGTTTCAAGATTCAAAGTCTTGAGTGCTAACCACTACACCATAGGACCATAAATATATTATATATTAATTATATCTTTAAATACTTTTTAAAAATATAAATTTCCGATACGGGGAATCGAACCCCGGCCAAAGGAGTGAAAGTCCTCTA
>TBL_comb47_HYPODRAFT_10008850_pt1 | contig 10187 bp, 3 predicted proteins | sample TroBogypolimnion_40_FD_10682 | JGI IMG/M metagenome (IMG submission 10682)
CACTGCCAGCCCTCAACGCGACCGTAGCAGATCCACTTGTCGAGATAGCCCTCGCCCACAGACCCGCCCGCGGGCACCGGTTCGAGATAGTGGTTCGCCTTGAAATCCGGATCAACGTTCTGCTCCCAGTCGAGCTGCTCGACGAGATAATCCAGATCGTAGTGCTTCTTCTTCGGCACATCCTTCACGAGCAGCGCCCACGGCACCTCGCGTCCTTCGACGAGACTCTGGTACATCCCGAACACATCCGAGCCCCACTGCGGCTCATAGGTGCAGAGCGAACCCGGCGCGTGCAGCACGCACGGCGGCACGAGCCAGCCCGTGCCCGGCTTCAGACGATAGGCCTGCGCGAGATCGAGGATACCGTTGTCGCCCTTGTTCCAGTTTTCGAGACAGCGCCGCACTTGTTTTTTCGTCGTCCCCGGAATCAGCCCGAAGAACGTGTACGGGAAATTGTTCCCCACGTTGTTGTGCTGCGGCGGATAGTAGTAGGCCTCCGGCTTGCCTTCCTGTCCGACCAGCTTCGCCTGCGCCGCGCTCTGGTGCATGTGATGCGGGATCGGTCCCATGTTGTCGAAGAACTTGCTGTAGACCGGCCACCGCCGATATTTTTTCCAGATGTCTGCGCCCACCGCCGCTGCGCCCAGCTCCGCCACCGCATCGCGCAGCAGCAAACGCTGCCCCTCGAAGATCACGTAGCTCAACCCCTCGTCCGGCACGCGCCCGTCATTGGCCGCTTCCGTCGTCGAGGCGAACCACCGCTCGTCAATGCCGCCGCGGTTCAGACCGTAGGCATAGAGATCGTCCGGATGCAACTTGATGCGACGGCCGGGATGCAGGAACGAGCGCGGCACCCACGCCGGTGCCAACCGCAGCACACCGCAACCCGCGTCGAGGGCTGACTGCGCAGCGCCGCGAATGTTTTTCGTGAGGGTCTTCAGGTCGGTTACGGATTGCGTCTTCATGCCGGTCTCCCATGGTGTTCACGGCGGTCTTCCGCCGCTGGCTTCATCACAACCGCACTCCACACGCCCTTCAGCAGGCTGGGCTAACCGCCCAGAAAACCGGGCCGAAAAGCAATTACATGGTGCGCATGATGCCCGATGAAAAACGGAACGCAAGGCAGAACTTACCGCCGTCGAAATTTCCCGCCGCCACGCCAACGCGACGGACTTTTCCAACCATTGGAAACCAGAACCGTCACTTTTTCCAAGCCTTGGAAACTCTCGCCGTTACCTTTTCCAATGCTTGGAAAAAACGACACCCAACGTTTCCAATGCTTGGAAACCGCGTCACACAGGAGGGGCGCGGCAGACGCTGGCGACCTGTCTTCCCTTGAAACTGATAAATGAGGAAATCAGGAAAGCAGGAAAAGAGCGGCTCCGTTCCTGCTTTCCTGATTTCCTCATTCACCTCTGAAAATCCTTGAGTTCCGTGGTGTTTGTTTTCAGGAAGAACATAAGGAAGCGGCCCGACTGGAGCGGACGCGACGGAGCGCGTCCCTCCAAGCAGCGCGGCATTTTCTTTTTTTTTGGGGGGGGCATCCCGCCGTGGCGGGATCGTGGCCGGGAAATCATCCACGGCGCGGCGGAGGGTATGACAGAAAAACGGGAGCGGCTTTCGACGACGCAGGCTTGGTCCCATTTTTCTGTCCCCTATTTTTCTGTCACTCGGCTTTCCTCCTGCATCGCGCGCCGGCGTTCCTCATCCATCCCCCGCCGGAAATCCGTGCCTTCCGTGTTCATCCGTGGCTGTTTTTCTTTTCTTTATTCGGTGGGGTGCACGGGGCTGGCTGGCCCCGGCGTAGCGCTGTGGTGCAAGCGCGTCCCGTAGGGACGCTGCGAAAGTAGCCCGGCGCTTCAGCGCCGGGAATTGTATTCAACCAAAGCGCGAGTCCCGTAGGGACGACAGAATTTCCCGCGGAATGTTTGCGCGCCAAAAAAACAATTCACCGGGAGGAAAATCGCTCGCTCACCGCCGGCGCTTCACTTGCCCGTCAGCGCCTTGGCACGCTGGACAAGCTGTGCGTTCGTCGTGCTTTTCGCCACCTGCTCCATGACTGCGGCGACCGAGGCGGGGCGTGGGTGCGGAATTTTTTCGGCGATGGCGACGGCGGCGAGGCTGGCTTCTTCCTTGAGGTCTGCCTCGCCGAGTTGCGAGCCGACCAGGGCCAGTGCGTCGGCGGTCGGGAGCAGTCCGAGCGCGGCGAGCACGAGTTTCTTTTCTGCGCTGCGCCCGGCCAGCGCGAGCGCGTCTTTCAATAACACCACCTGTTGCACGGCGGGACCGCCTTGTTGCGTGACGAGCCGCAGATATCCGCGCAGCGCCAAAATCTTCACAGTCGGATTGGGCGCTGACTTCGCCAGCTGCGCGAGATCCGGCAGAGCCTCGGCGCTGGACCAGTCGCACAGGGCGCGCAACGCGGTGTTCTGGATTTCGGCGTCGGCATCGGTCGCGGCGGCGCGCACCGCTGCGAGCGCGCGCGGTCCGCCGAGCGCGCGCAGGATATTCAGCAGCGCCAGCTTCGGGGCGGTCGGCGCGCGCGGCAGGGCCGCGAGCACCGCGTCGAGGCAGGCCGGCGGCATTTTGGCGGACGCGAAGGTGAGCGTTTCGTTTTCGGCGACCGTCTGGCTCTGGGGTTGTCCATCCAACGTGTACTCGACGCGCAGCGCCTTGACCTTGCCGCCGGCGGTATCGCCGAAGGCGCTGTTGGAGGCCTCCACGGTCATCGAGCCGCGCTTCACCTTGGCCGCAACCTTGCGCGTGACATCCGTGGCGGGGCCGCCGGGCAAAGCGCCGTAGACCGCTTTGATGATGACGATTTTCGCCGCGGTCGGTTTGGCGCTGCGGGTGCAGAGCGCGGTGATGGCGCTCTCGGTGGCTTGGAGTTCATCCGCAATTTGCGCCTTCACAAGCAGGTCGAGCAGCGCCGGAAGATCCGCGAGGTCGGCGAGATTACCCAGCGCCTTGAGACTCGCCAACCGCACTTGCGCATCGGCATCCTGCGCTGCTTTCAGCAGCGCAGGCACGGCGCCGGCGATATGCCGGCGCGTGAGCAAGTCGAGAGCAAGCCGGCGGATTTTCGCATCCGGATTTTGCAGCATGGCAACAACGGCGGCATCCACATCCGCGCCCGACAGCCGGGCCAGCGCCAGCTTCGCCGCCTGCGAAAGTTCCTCGTTATCCTCAGCGGCGACCGCCAGCAGCACCGGTAAGGAAGTCGCGCTGCCCAATCGTTCCATCACGTTGATCGCCACGAGGCGCAACGGAGTTGTGCCCGTCTTCGCCGCCGCGAGCGCCACCGGCAAGACTCCGGCATCGCCACGATCCGCCAACGCCAGCAGCAGATAAGATTTCCGCTCGGTCGCGGCCTGCTCGAACTCGGCGAGCAACGCCTTGGTCACGTCGCGGCCGGGCAGCTCGCGCGCGACGCGCAAGCCGAGCTGATACATCTTCGCGTCCGGTGATCGCAGCAGTTCGAGCAGTAGCGGCAAGCCCGCCGACTGCCGCGCGAGGATCAGCCCGCGCGTCGCCTCGAGCGTACGCTGCTGCGTCACCTTGGCCTGACAGACTGCGTCATATAGTTGCGCGGCGTCGGCGTGCCGGCCCGCGGCCAGAAATTGTTCCGCGCACAACGTGCAGCCGTAGGCAACCGACGCGCGGACCGGTGCGGGCGCACTCTTCAGCAGCGGCACCAACGCTTTCGCGGCGGCTTCGCCGCCGATGCGACCGAGCGCCTCGGCCGCAGCCGACGCCACATCAGCATCAGCAGCCGTGAGTTTTCCTGCGAGGCCGGGCACGGCCTTGGCGACGCGGAGCACACCGAGGGAATTGATCGCGCCGATCAACTGCGGCCCTTGCAACTTGTCCAGCGACGCGAGCAACGCCTCGCCTGCGACTGCGTCGGGGATCGCTTCCAGCGCGATGCGCGCCCACGAGGCCAACTGCGGATCGGCCAGCAACGACGCCAAAGCAGGCACCGCATCCTTCGTGCCGTTAATGGCCAGTTGCTTGCAGGCAATCGCCTTCTCCGCCGGCGCTCCGTTCGACTGGAGCAGTGCGATCAACTTGCGTTGTTGGTCCGCGGTCGCATTCGGATCGTTGGTCACCGGGGCGGCGGTCGCGACATTCGTCAGCAGCATCAGGAGCAAAAATAATTTCTTCATGGTGTTCCTAGTTCAGGATTCAAAATATTTTCACAGCCGCCACGGTTCGCGCAGGGCCTCGGAGCGGAGCCGGTTGGCTTGCTCATCGCCGATGAACTCGTTCTTCACCGGATCGAAGACGACCTTGCGATTCAGAAACAGCGCGATGTTGGCGGCGTGACAGGCGATATGCGCCTGGCAGGCGGCCTCGGCATTGGCGCGCGTCTGGCCGCGCGACTTGACACAATCGAGGAAGTTGCGCACGTGGAAATTCGCCGGGTAGCCGGGAATCTTGGCGCGCTTGCCGGCGAGCAGCGACGGCGAGCTGGTGAGGATATCGCCATCGTCGCCGGTTTCCGCCCAACCGGTTTCGCCCTCGAAGCGCACCGGGCAGGAGCCAAGCGGGAGCCAGCCATCGTTGCGCAAAACCAGGTTGACGCCGTTGGCATAGCGCGCGTGCAATTGGTTGCCGACCGGTTCGTACTCGACCGGCGCGGTCGCATCGGCATCGTTGGCCCACTGGCACAGATCCACGCAGTGCGAACCCCATTCCAAGCAACCGCCGCCGGTCAGGCCGCCGCCCTTTTCGAAGCCGAACGCGCTGCGCATCGTGCCGCTGTTGTAGGGACGCCATGCCGCCGGGCCGAGGTACAAATCCCAGTCGGCTTCTTCCTTCGGCGGCTCCGCTTCGGCGGTCGCCCAGCCGCTCATGTGCGTGCCCAGCCCGCCGGGATGCGCGTAGAGCGTCTGCAATTTTCCGAGCCGTCCCTGTCGCGCCAACTGAACGGCGAATTCGAAATTCGGCAGGCTGCGCCGTTGCGTGCCGGCCTGGAAAACGCCGCCGGTCCGGCGGAACGTCTCGGCCAGTGCCAGACTCTGCGCGATATTTTTTGTGCACGGCTTCTCGCAATAAACATCCTTGCCGGCCTTGGCGGCGGTGATGGAGGCCAGCGCGTGCCAGTTCGGTCCCGTGGCGATGAGCACCGCATCGAGGTCCTCGCGGGCCAGCAGCTCGCGGAGGTCGCGGTAGGTGGCGCAATCTTGATTGCCGTACTTGGTGTCGGCCGTGTTCTTGACGGCTTGCCGACGCGCGGCCTTCACATCGCAGATGGCCACGAACTGCACGTCCTTCTCGGCCAGGAAACAGCTCAACACATAGGAGCCCCTGTTGCCGATGCCGATCGCGCCGAGCACAATCCGTTCGCTGGGCGCCGTGGTTCCGTTTTTCCCCAGCACCGAGGCGGGCACGATGGTTGGAAAAGCCAGCAGCGCCCCGGCCTTGGCCGCCGTTTGCAGAAACGACCGTCGCGACAGATGCGAGAAGCGCGGGTTGTTCGTGGGATGTTCGGGCTTGTTCATCATAGGGCTCCTCGTGCCGGATCAGTTTGGATCAGAAATTGTTTGGGTGTACCAACCGTGAGGCGAAGGTTTCCGACCGCTGGCTGATGTGAAAAAAGCACGCGCACATCTTCATGCGCCGCGCAGTCATGTCAAGCCCAGCTTTGGTGAAGACGCCATTAACCTCCCCTGAACAAGATACCGAGAGAGAACCTGTTCAAAGTTTGTGTGTCGTAAACAATGCCGCCAGCAACCACCCTCGCCGGGGAAAAAAAGAAAAGCAAAATAGCGCAAGAAAATCGACTCTTTACATTCACTGATAAACCACTCGTTTATCAGGCTGGTGCACCCGGAGGGACTCGAACCCACACGGTGTTACCCACTAGACCCTGAATCTAGCGCGTCTGCCAGTTCCGCCACGGGTGCGTAAAAAGCGGGCGGAACATAGCAGCCGGCCCGCACCGCGTCAATGGCGCGCACAAACCTGCACGAGAAAAGACGCGGAACAACCGTTGCCACGGAACTTTCCAAGCGTTGGAAAAGATAACCCTGCCTTTTTCCAAGCGTTGGAAAAAGGCAGCGCAAAAGTTTCCAAGGCCTGGAAAAACCTGCTGTTTCCGTTTCCAATTCTCGGAAAAAGTGCGCGAGCACCTGCATCGGTTGGATTGCTCGTTCGCGGTATGTCGCGCGGCGGAGAGTGGCGCCCCTAACCGGATTCGAACCGATGTTCCCAGGATGAGAACCTGGTGTCCTAGGCCTCTAGACGATAAGGGCGAAAAAGCGGGGCGCACCATAGCCGCTCGCCCTGCGCGCGTCAAGCGGCGCGCCGAAAATTTCCTCGCCCATGGTCTGCTTCCTGCTAGAGTGAGCCCGTCGCCAAGGATGTGCGATGAAATCTCTGGGGATTGTATGGCCGAGAACAAGCTGGAGCAGGGCGAGGTTGCGAGCGAGAAACAGGGTGACAGCCGCTGGCGGTCGGCGGCGTTGCGCGTGGTGCTGCCCTATGCGGTGTTCGCCGGGTTGTGGATTTTCCTTTCCGATTTCCTTGTGGCGGCGGTCGTGCGCGATCCGGTGCTGATCGAACGTCTTTCCATCTTCAAAGGGCTGGCTTTCGTACTGGTCACTTCGCTCTTGCTCTATGGCTTGCTGCGCCGCGAACTGCAGCGGCGCCTGCGCATCGAGGACGCGCAACGCGCCAGCGCGGCGGAACGCCGCGCGCTGCTCGACCACCTGCCCCAGCGCATTTTCTTCAAGGACACGCAGTCGGTCTATCGCTCGTGCAACACGGCGTTCGCCGCCGATGTGCAACGCCTGCCGGAAGCTTTCGTCGGCCGGACCGATCTCGATTTTTATCCCGCCGATCTGGCGGCGAAATATCGCGCCGACGATCAGCGCGTGCTGGCCGCGGGGCAAACGCTCGAGGTGGAGGAGCGCTATGTGGCCGGCGGACGCGAGCGCTGGGTGCATACGGTCAAGACACCGGTGCGCGACGACACCGGCAAGATGCTGGGCGTGCTCGGCATCTGGTGGGACATCACCGCGGAGCGCGAGGCCGCGCGGGCGTTGCGCGAGAGCGAAGAAAATTATCGCCGCCTGATCGAGGAATTGCCCGACGCCATCGCGATCCATCGGAACGACATCGTGCTCTATGCCAATCCCGCCGCGCTGAAGCTCTGCGGCGCGACGGTGCTGGACCAGGTTGTCGGCCACTCGATCTTCGAGCGCGTACATCCCAGCAACCACGCGCTGGCGCGCGAACGCATCGAGAGCGTGCTGCACGGCGGCACCGTGCCGCTGGCCGAGGAGAAACTGCTCCGGCGCGACGGCGTGCTGCTGCTGGCCGAGGTGGCTACCACGCGGGTGATGTTCAACGGCGCGCCGGCCGTGCAATCGCTGCTGCGCGACATCACCGAGCGCAAGCAGGCGGAGTCCGCGCAACGCGAGAGCGAGGAGCGGCTGCAAACGCTCCTCCAGTCGTCTCCCGATTTGATCTGCTTCAAGGATGGCGCCGGCCGCTGGCTGGTCGCCAACGAAAAATATCTCGAGCTGTTCCAGATCGGCGGCGCCAACTATCGCGGCAAGACCGATGCGGAGCTGGCCGCGGACGCGCCAACGGATGTGCGCGACAGCTTGCTGCTCTGCCGGCAGTCCGACGAGGAAGCGTGGAGCAAGGATCGGCAGACGCATTTCGAGGAAGCCGTCCCGCAGCCCGGCGGCAAGAGTCTGATCTACGATGTGACGAAGGTACCGGTCTTCAACGCCGATAGCAGCCGCAAAGGTCTGATCGTCGTCGCCCGCGACATCACCGAGCGTCGCCAGGCCGAGGAACAAATCCGCCGCCTCGCCACGGTTGTCGAGCAGGCCACCGAAGCCGTCATCATGACCGACATGCTCGGCGCGATCATCTATGTGAATCCCGCCTTCGAGCGCCTGACCGGCTATCTGTTCCCCAACGTCATCGGCCGCAATCCGCGCTGCCTCAAGAGCAACCGGCAGGATGCCGAGTTTTATCGCAACATGTGGTCCGCGCTCATGGCCGGAAAATCGTGGACCGGCCGCATGATCAACCGCCGCAAGGATGGTTCGCTCTACGATGTCGAGGCGATCATCGCGCCGATCCACGACGACGCGGGCCGCCCGCGCTACTACGTGGCGAGCGAGCGCGATGTGACGCGCGAGCTGCATCTCGAACACCAGTTCCGTCAGGCGCAGAAAATGGAAACCATCGGCCAGCTCGCCGGCGGCGTCGCGCACGACTTCAATAATTTATTGCAGGCAATCCTCGGCTTCGTCGAACTGCTGCTGGTCAATACGCCCGAGGGCGATGAGCGCCGCAGCGATTTGTTCCAGGTGCAGCGCGCTGCCGGTCGCGCCGCCGAACTTACGCGCCAGCTCCTCGCGTTCAGCCGCAAGCAGATGATCGAGCCGCGCGTCCTCGACCTGAACGCGACCATCGGCGACATGGAAAAAATGTTGAACCGCCTGCTCGGCGAAGGCGTCGTGCTCGTCACCACGCTCGCGCCCGATCTGCACCGCATCAAGGCCGACCCGAGCCAGATCGAGCAGGTGCTGATGAACCTCGCGGTCAACGCGCGCGACGCGATGCCGGAAGGCGGACGCCTGACCATCCGCACCTCCAACGCCACGTTCACCGCGACCGAAGCCGACGCGCAGGCCGAGGTGCATAGCGGCGACTTCATCTGCCTCTCGATCGGCGACACCGGCCACGGCATGACGCCGCAGGTGCTGGAAAGAATCTTCGAACCGTTCTTCAGCACCAAAGGCGTGGGCCAAGGCACCGGCCTCGGCCTCTCGGTCATCTACGGCATCGTCAAACAGAACCACGGTTGGATCAACGTCTATAGCCAGCCCGGGCAAGGTACCAGCTTCACGATTCATCTGCCCGCCTATCTCGGCGCCGAGCCTGCGACTGCGCCCGACGCCGTGCGGCTCGAAACGCACGCACCCCGCGGACGCGGCGAACGCATCCTGCTCATCGAGGACGAGCCCGAAGTCCGCAACCTCGCCGCGCATGTGCTCAAGTCGTTCGGCTATTCCGTCACCGTCGCCGAATCCGCCAGCGCCGCGCGCGCCGCCTTCGCCGCCGCGCCGCAACCGTTCGACGCGCTCTTCAGCGACATCGCGCTGCCCGACGGCAACGGCATCGTGCTGGCCGGTGAGTTTCAAAAACTCCAGCCCGGCCTGCCCGTGCTGCTGTGCAGCGGCTATAGCGACGCACTCACGCGTTGGAGCGACATCGGCACCAAAGGTTATCAATTCCTCCAGAAGCCCTACCCCGCCGCCGCGCTGCTCTCGCTGCTGCACCACGTCCTCGAAACGCGCTCCACGAAACCGACGGGCTGAGCGCGTGTGGCGCGCGGAAGGCGATAAGCAGATAGCAGATGGCAGATGGCAGATAGCAGAAGTCAGAAATCAGAAGTCAGCCGGAAGGCGGCAAGTTTTATCGCGCAGATTTTGTAGACCCCGCCTCCGACGCGGCGCACAGCAACGCCACCGCAGCTTCAACCTCCTGCCCAAGCACAGGTTTTCCAAGCATTGGAAACGGAACACACTTGTTTTTCCAAGCATTGGAAAAGTTCACGGCGAAAGTTTCCAAGCCTTGGAAAAACGGACGGTTTCGGTTTCCAATCCTTGGAAACCGGAATGCACAACGGAGGTCGGCGGAGGTTCGCGGAGCATTTTAGAGCGCTTCCATGAAACATGGAGCTGCTTGCGCGGTCCCGTAGATGCGGCCTCCGGCCGCATTCGGATAAGCGACCGGAGGTCGCTTCTACGAAGCGCGCATCTCCCGCCAAGTTGATGAGGCGACGTAATAGCTACAAGAATTATGGAATCGCTCTAGTGGGCGCGTGGGCGCGGTGAGCGACGGAATTTCTCCACCAGCATCCAGCAGGCCGGTAGAGCAACGAACAAAAGCCTCTCGCGGAGCGAGAGGACTACTATGGCAGACAAAGTACTCCTCACGCTCCGCGTGAGGTTCATGAGGTTGCCGTTCCTCTGGCTGCTGCCCTCTGACTTCTGATCTCTGCCCTCTGTCTTCTGATCTCTGTCTTCAGACCCGGGCGGTGCCTTCAATGAGGCCGGCGCCGAGGGCGTAGCGGGTGAGGCTGGCGGTGTCGAAGAGGTTCAGTTTTTTCGTGAGGCTGCCGCGGTGTTTTTCCACGGTGCGTTCGCTGATGCCGA
>TBL_comb47_HYPODRAFT_10008853_pt1 | contig 10183 bp, 7 predicted proteins | sample TroBogypolimnion_40_FD_10682 | JGI IMG/M metagenome (IMG submission 10682)
AGGTGCTCGCCGGCCGCGGCGAGGTGCTGCTGGAACTGGGCCTGACCACTCCGGAAAGCCTGCGGGAGCTGCGCCCCGGGGAGCTGTTCCGGTGCAGCCCGGTCCAGGACGGGGCCAGCCGGGCCCGGCAGTTCCAGGTGAGCAGCGCGCCCCTGCGCCTCGGCGGGGCCGAGGCGCTCCTGTTCATCTTCAAGGAGACCAGCGGGCAGAAGCGGCGCGAGGCGCTGGAGCAGGTGTTCCTGCACGATCTCCTGAACCTGGTAGGAGGGCTGGAGGACATCGCCATCCGGCTGCGGGAGCAGCCGCCGGATCCGGAGGCCAGCGCCCGGCAGATCCATGAACTCTCCCTCCAGCTGGTGGACGAGATCAAGAGCCAGCGCCTGCTCCTGGGGGTGGAGGAGGGCTGCCTGGCGGCGGAAGGCCGGGAGATCCGGCCGGGGGAGATCCTGGACCGGCTGGGCCGGTTCTTCGCCGGCGGCGCGGAGGCCACGGGCAAGCGTCTGGAGATCCAGCCCGGACCGGAGGAGCCCTTCATCTGCGATCCGGTGCTGCTGACCCGGGTGCTGGTGAACCTGGTGAAGAACGCCCTCGAGGCCACGCCCAGGGACGGCACGGTGAAAATCTGGCACGAGCGCCGGGAAGGCCGGCGGGGCTTCGTGGTGGAGAACCCCGGGGTGATCCCTTCCGAGGTGGCCGGCCGGGTCTTCGAGCGCTGCTTCAGCACCAAGTCATGCCAGGACAGGGGACTGGGCGCTTTCGGGGCCAGGCTCCTGGGGGAACAGTTCCTGGGCGGCGAAGTGGGGTTCGCGCCCCATGGGGGCACCAGCACCCGGTTCTTCATCTGGATCCCGGAAGCGGGCGCATGCCCGGCGGCCGATCCGGACCGGATCGCCCTGTCCGCCGGCCTGCCCCAGGGCCAGGCGCCGGAGGGCGCCGACACCCTGCTGGTGGTGGACGACTCCAGGACCCTTTGCCGGCTGCTGGGCAACCTGCTCTGTCCGCGCTACCGGGTGCTCACCGCCGAGACCGGCGAGGAGGGCTTCTCCCTGGCCCTGGCGTGCATGCCCGACCTCATCCTGCTGGACGTGATGATGCCGGATATGGACGGCTTCGCCGTCTGCCGCCGGCTCAAGGGCGATTCCCGCACCCGGGAGATCCCGGTGCTGTTCCTCACCGCGCTGGGCGGCGAGGCCGACGAGATGCGCGCCCTGGAGGCCGGCGGCATCGATTTCATCCTCAAGCCCATCAGCCCGCCGGTCCTGGCCGCCCGGGTCCGGAACCAGCTGGAGCTCAAGCACCAGCAGGACCGGCTGCGCAACCTGTCGCTCCTGGACGGGCTCACCGGCATCGCCAACCGCCGCCGGTTCGACCAGTACCTGGAGATGGAGTGGCAGCGGTGCAGCCGCAACGCCCAGCCCCTGTCGCTGGTCATGGGCGACGTGGACTACTTCAAGGCCTACAACGACGGCTACGGCCACGGGCGGGGGGACGAGTGCCTGCGGGCGGTGGCGAAGGTGTTCGGGATGGCCCTGCGCCGGCCGGCGGACCTCGCAGCCCGCTACGGCGGGGAGGAGTTCGTCTGCGTCCTGCCCGAGACCGAGCAGGAGGGGGCGCGGATCGTGGCGGACCAGATCATGGCCCAGATGGAGGACCTGGCCATGCCCCACGCCTATTCCGCCATCGCCCGGCACGTCACCGTCAGCGTCGGGGTGGCCACCGTCGCCCGCCCGTCCCTGAACCGGTCCTGGAAGGCGCTGGTGGAGGAGGCGGACATGTGGATGTACGAGGCCAAGGGCCGGGGCCGGAACCGGATCGAGGGGCTGGGCATGAGCTAGGCGGCTTCGAACCGTTCGCCCGTCCAGACCAGACGCAACTCGGAATTCGCTTCCGGGATCCCGGCCGCCCGGGGCCGGATGGCGGCCACGCAGGTGCCTTCGGGATCGCGCACGCTCCGGTAGATGATGCCGTCCTCCCCGGCCAGATAGGTATCCATGCCGAAGCGCTGGCTGGCTTCATAGGAATCGGGATCGTGCAGTTCCGCGTGGCCGGTGCGCACGTCCAGGAACCGGTCGCCGTGGATGCCGACGCTGAGCAGCACGGTCCGGAGTGGACTCCCGGCCTGGCATCCGGAATGGAGGAAGGCGCGCGACCAGTGGTGGACCACCTCCGCCAGGCAGGTGCGCTGGTCCAGGGCCGCGTAGAGGGGCCTGAAGCTCCCGTCGGAAAAGCGCGAACCCAGGGGCGGGACCGCCGTGCCCCGGATCATGTCCTGGAGCGGACCCAGGTCGGACGCCTCGGCCAGGCGCGACAGGGGCGAGACCGGGCCCTCCGCGCGCATCCGCCAGCACAGGCGGTGGAATGGGATCGCGGGAACCATCAGGACAGTCCCTCCCGGGCCCCTTCCACGCAGGCGCGGACCGCGATCAGGTCCTCCATGCCGCCGCGCCGAAGCCGTTCCAGCGGGGGCCGCCCCTGGAAGACGGGATGGGGGTTGGGCCGGCGGACCCAGGCGTCGGCCTGTTCGGGAACCTGGAAGAGGTGCCCCAGGGCGTCGAAGATGGCCAGCAGGTGGCTGATCCTGGCCATCTGGTCCCGGTCCAGCTGAAGCGCCTGGGAGCCGGCCTGGGCCTCGCGCAGCCAGCGGTAGTAGGTCGCCTTCTGGCTCTCGCGCAGGCCCAGGAGGGTGAGCTGGTCGACCATGCCGAGGTCCCAGAGGGCGGCCAGGTTCCGGAAGGCCTTGATGGCCGCGAGGGCGGGAGGCTTCAAGGCCGCTGAAGCCGGAAGAAAGAAGGATGCGGAGCAGTCGGGAGCGAGGACCTGGACGGCGGTATCTCCGGCCGCCCCGGACAGGCCCGCGGCAGGGGCCGGGGGCCAGATGGGCTGGGGAGGCCCTCCGCTCACGGGACCCTGGGGACCTGGGGGCGGTTCCGGGAAGGGAATGCCGGTTTTCGAGGCGAGCCTGGACGTCATGGGTCTCTCCCTGGCCATCAGTTTAGTATCTTTTGATACCAAGCAAAGAGTATCAATTAATACAAAACTCTCATTCATGGGGCGTCCTCTAGGTTGTGGAACTGAATAAGGTGCTGATATATATTCTTGTTTATGCAAGATCCCCTCCCTCCCCCGCTCGATATGAACGCGCCCCTGGTCAAGCTCATCGGCACCGCCCGGCGGCAGATCCGGCAGTCGTTCTGGGCGAAATTCGCCGCCCACGGGCTGACGCCGCAGCAGGGATGGATCCTGCGGGTCCTTTCGGCCCAGGGCCCCATGTCGCTCCACTGCCTCGCCCAATGGGTGTTCATGGATGACCCCACCGCCTGCCGGATCGTCAAGACCTTGCAGGATAAAGGCTTGGTTGACTCCATCCCCGATCCCGCCCATGGCCGGCGCAACATCGTCAGTGTCTCCAGGTCCGGAGCGAAGCTGGCCCCCGCCCTGGACGCGCTGGCCGACGACCTGGGCCGGGACCTGGAGGCCGGGCTCACCGCCCTGGAAAAGCGCCAGCTGCGCGCCACCCTGCTCAAGGTGATCGCCAATCTCGCTCCCCCCGCCCGTACCGCGGACGCCGTGTCCGCCCTGGCCGAAACCGGCCAGGCCTGACCCCGGCCAAGAGAGGAACCCCCCGATGTGGATTGTGCGCCTGGCGCTGCGGCGTCCCTACACCATCGCCGTCATGTGCCTGCTGATCTTCATCATGGGCCTGCTGTCCATCAGCCGCATGGCGGTGGACATCTTCCCGTCGATCGACATCCCGGTGGTGGCCGTGGTCTGGTCCTACAACGGGCTGTCCGCCCAGGAGATGGAACGGCGGGTGGTGGTGGTGAGCGAACGCTCCTACTCCACCTCGGTCAACGGCATCGAGCGCATCGAGAGCCAGAGCATCCCCGGCATCGGCCTGCTCAAGGTCTATTTCCAGCCGGGCACCGACATCGGTTCGGCCATCGCCCAGATGAGCTCCACCAGCAGCACCTCCCTGCGCATGATGCCGCCGGGAATCCAGCCGCCCACCATCATCCAGTTCAACGCCTCCAACGTGCCGGTCACCCAGGTCACCCTCTCCAGCAAGACCATGCCGGAGCAGAAGATCTTCGACTACGGCGCGAACTTCATCCGCATGCGCCTGTTCACCATCCCGGGCCTGTCGATCCCGGCCCCCTACGGCGGCAAGAACCGCCAGGTGACCATCGAGATCGATCCCTCGTCCCTGAAGGCCAAGGGCCTCTCGCCCACCGACCTGATCAGCGCCCTGCAGGCCGCCAACCTCATCATCCCTTCGGGCACGGCCCGGGTGGGTTCGCGGGAATATTCCATCCAGATGAATTCCGCGCCCGGCACGGTCGAGGAGTTCCAGCGCCTGCCCCTGACCGTGAGCGGCGGCCAGGCGGTGCTGATGGGGGACGTGGCCCGGGTCTACGACGGCTACGCCGACCAGACCAACATCGTGCGGGTCAACGGCAACCGGGCCACCTACCTGGTGATCCTCAAGCACGCCGACGCCTCCACCCTGGCGGTGGTGGACGCCACCCGGGACATGCTGCCCGAGATCCAGGCGTCGAACCCGGAAGGCCTGGAGATGCGCATGGACTTCGACCAGTCCACCTTCGTGCGGGCGGCGGTCAAGGGCGTGATCGTCGAGGCGCTGGTCTCCAGCATCCTGGTCTCGCTCATGATCCTGGTGTTCCTGGGCAGCTGGCGGAGCATGGCCATCGTCTGCACCAGCATCCCCATGGCCATCCTGGTCGGCATCATCGGCCTCAAGCTCACCGGCAACACCATCAACATCATGACCCTGGGCGGGCTGTCCCTGGCCATCGGCATGCTGGTGGACGACGCCACGGTGGAGGTGGAGAACATCCACCGCAACCGGGCCATGAACAAGCCGCTCACCGTGGCGATCCTGGACGGCGCCAGCCAGATCGCGGTGCCCGCCATCGTCGCGACCCTGGCCATCTGCATCGTGTTCTTCCCGGTGGTGCTGCTGGAGGGCGCCTCCAAGTACCTGTTCGCGCCCCTGGCCCTGGCCGTGGTGGTCTCGATGCTGGCCTCGTACCTGCTCTCCCGGACCCTGGTGCCGACCCTGGCCCGCATGCTGATGCCCGGCGAGCACCGGGAGCCGGGCGAGTCCGAAGCGGCCCACGGGCCCTCGGGCGGCAGGGAACCCGGCGCGGTGGACCGCTTCTTCAACGCCTTCAACCCCAAGCGGGACGCGGCCATGACCGCCTTCACCGAGGCCTACGCCCGGTTGCTGGACCTCGCCCTGACCCACCGGGTCTTCATCCTGGGCATCGCCGGGGCCGTCACGGCGGTGACGGTCGGGCTGTTCTGGGTGGTGGGCATGGACTTCTTCCCTTCGGTGGACGTGGGGCTGATGAAGCTGCATTTCCGCGCCCCCAGCGGCACCCGCCTGGAGGAGACGGAGAAGTACGTCGCCCGCATGGAAGAGCGGATCCGCCAGGTGATCCCGCCGGCCCAGGTGGACACCATCAACTCCAATATCGGGGTCCCGCCCGGCTTCAACCTGGCCTTCGTCCCCACCGACAACGCCGGCCCCATGGACGCCGAGATCCTGGTCCAGCTGGCCCGCCGGCACCGGCCCACCCGCGAGTACATGGACCGCATCCGCAAGGAACTGGCTCCGGACTTCCCGGGCTGCACCTTCTACTTCCAGTCGGCCGACATCGTCAGCCAGGTGCTCAATTTCGGCACCGCCGCCCCGATCGATCTCCAGGTGGAGGGCGCGGACCTGGCCAAGGATCAGCTGGTCGCCACCCGCCTGCGCACGGCGCTGCAGGGCATTCCCGGGCTGGTGGACGTGCGCATCAAGCAGGTGATGGACTATCCCGGGCTGAAGCTGGAGGTGGACCGGGAGCGGGCCGCGAAGCTGGGGCTCACCCAGCTGAACGTGGCCAACACCATGCTCATCTCCCTGGCCAGCAACTCCCTGGTCTCGCCTTCCTACTTCCTCAATCCGGCCAACGGGGTCAGCTACCAGGTGAACGCCAAGGTGCCCACCGCCCGGATGGATTCGGTCCAGGCCCTGCTCGCCACCCCGGTCACCGCCGCCGGCGCCGCGCCCATCCTGCAGGCGGACCCGGGGCGGCCGGTGCTGGTCCAGCCCGGCGCCTCCGCCCAGACCCTGGGCAACCTGGCCCGGGTCCGGCCGATCTCCACCCCCAACGAAGTGGACCACATGACCGTCCAGCGGGTCATGGACGTGATGGCCAACGTGGAAGGCCGGGACCTGGGGGCGGTGGTCCGCCAGATCCAGGACCAGGTCAGGGCCCTGGGCCCGCTGGAGCCGGGCATGGCGATCCGCCTGCGGGGCCAGAACGACGTGATGCAGAGTTCCTTCCACAGCCTGGGGCTGGGCATGATCCTGGCCGTCGCCCTGGTCTACCTGCTGATGGTCGTGCTGTTCCAGTCCTGGCTGGACCCCTTCATCATCATGATGGCCGTGCCGGGCGCCCTGGTGGGCATCCTCTGGATGCTGGCCCTCACCGGGACCACGCTCAACGTGGAGTCCCTCATGGGCTCGATCATGGCCATCGGCATCGCCACCTCCAATTCCATCCTGCTGGTGAGCTTCGCCAACGACGTGCGGGTGGAGCGGCCGGAGCTCACCTCGCTGGGCGCCGCGCTGGAGGCGGGCCGGACCCGGCTGCGCCCGGTGCTCATGACCGCCCTGGCCATGATCATCGGCATGGTGCCCATGGCCCTGGGCCTGGGCGAGGCCGGCGAGCAGAACGCGCCCCTGGGGCGGGCGGTGATCGGCGGGCTGCTGCTGGCCACCGTGGTGACCCTCTTCGTGGTGCCGGTGATCTATTCCCTGCTCCGGGTGAAGCCGCCCACCAAACACGAACTCGACGACCGGTTCCATAATGAACAGCAAGGGAGCATGACATGAGCCCCGCCATGAACAGTCAGGACAGGCCCGGAGGCGTTTCCGCCTTCCGCGTCTACGGCGCCGGCGCCACCGGCCTGCTGGTGGCCGCGGCCCTGGTGGGCGGGATGCTGGCCCTCAAGCGCCGCGACCTGGACCAGGACAGCCGGTCGCGGCAGCAGGCGCTGGCGGCGGGCCCGCTGGTGAAGGTCGAGACGGTGGGCCTGTCCGCGCCGCACCGGACCCTGGTGCTCCAGGGCGAGGCGCTGCCGGTGGTGAGCACCACCCTCTACGCCAAGCTGAGCGGCTTCCTGCGCACCATCAGCGTGGACCGGGGGGACCGGGTGCGGGCCGGGCAGACCATCGCCGTCATCGAAAGCCCCGAGACCGACCGGGACTACCAGTCCCTGCTGGCGGACGCCGAGAACAAGCGGCAGAACGCCAGGCGGGCCGAGGCCCTGGGCCGGGAGGCGCTGCTCTCCCAGCGGGACGTGGAGCAGGCCCAGGCCGATGCCCGCATGGCCGAGGCCAGGCTGGCGTCCCAGGGCGTGCAGCGGGGCTACGAAATCCTGAAGGCCCCCTACGACGGCACCGTCACCGCCCGGTTCGCCGACCCCGGCGCCCTGGTCCAGAACGCCGCCAACGCCCAGAGCAGCGCCCTGCCGCTGGTGACCGTGGCCCGGCTCGACCGGCTCAAGGTGACCCTGTACCTGGACCAGCGCTACGCCGCCCTGCTCCGGCTCGGCAACCACATCCGGGTGAGCGCCCCGGCCCGGCCCGGGGAGTGGGTGGACGCCCGGATCACCCGGGTCAACGGCGAGCTGGACCTGAAGACCCGCATGCTGCTGGCGGAGGCGGAAGTGGACAACCGGGACGGCCGCATCCTGCCCGGGAGCTTCGTGCAGACCGAGCTGGCCCTGGACCTGCCGCAGCACCTGGAGATCTCCACCGAGGCCCTCATCGTCCGGGGCGACAGGACCTTCGTGGCCGTCGTCGGCCCGGACCAGCGGGTGGCGTTCCGGCCCGTGACCGTCGGCGAGGAGGACCACCAGAAGCTGCCGGTGCTCTCGGGCCTGAAGGGCGGCGAGCGGATCGTCCTCAACCTGGGCGACGCGGCCCAGGAGGGCGGCCTGGTGCGGCCCAGCAGCTAGGAGCCCATCCAAGCAAGCATTCGGGTCCCGACCCAGCTCCAGGGTCGTCGCTGTCAGTTCGCTGACGCGAACTGCATCGACGGAACGGATTGCGGCACAGATGCCGGGGCCTCGTCTCGCCCTTCAGAGGAGGCGGATCAAGGCGATTGCGGGATTTGACCGATTATCACAAGCCGGTCGTTCCCGTTTCCCCTCACGAAGGTGGAACAAGGGCCTTGCATCCGGGCCGTGCCCCCTTCCGTCGATGCAGTTCGCGCCAGCGAACTGACAGCGACGACCCTGATGCCGGGTCGGCAGACGGCCGCCACAAGCCCAGCTAGTCTCCGGTCGGGGTGACGGTGGCGGCTTCGATCATGAGCACCACCGTGTGCCTGGGCGCCCGGGTGCGGTGCAGCACGCCCTTGGGGACGCAGATGCCCTGGTGCGGGTCCAGCTCCACCACCCGGTCCTCCAGGTCCAGGAACAGGTGGCCCTCCAGCACGAAGAACACCTCGTCCTCCAGGTCGTGCTTGTGCCAGTGGAACTCCCCTTCGAACACCCCCAGCCGGGTGACGCAGTCGTTGACCCGGCAGAGCGACTGGTTCCACCAGGGCTCCGTGCCGGCCCGGGCCATGGCCCCGGCGTCGAAGCTTTCCAGCGGGCCGAACTTGATGTCGGTCTTGATGTTGTAATCCATGGCCCATCCTCCGCGGTTCCATCGAGGTTACCGCAGTCCGGGGTCCGCTCAGAGGACCCGGCGGAACAGGACCTGGGTCTCCAGGAAGATGTGGCCCCGAAGGTCCTTCTCCATGGCCCTGAAGGAATGCTCGAGCCGGCCCCGGAGGTTCCGCGGGCCGCCCGGGGGGAGGACGCCGGCTGTGAGGGCCCGGAGCCGCAGGAACAGCCCGGTCTCGGCCTGGTGCTCGTCCTCCAGGAGCTTGACCAGGGGCGGCATCAGCGCGTTGTGCCCGGCCTCCGCCCGGGTGCGGCCGGGGTCGAGGAAGTAGGGGAACAGGCTGCGCTCCTCCATGGCCATGTGGGCACGGAATTCCTTGCAGAACCGGGCGATCTCGTCCCGGATCGCCAGCAGGCCGGGGTGGTCCGCCCCGCAGAGCAGGACGGCCTCCTCGGCGAGGTTCTCCAGCCGGGCCATCTCCACCCGGGCCTCCAGGTGGTGGTGGCCCACGATGTGGGCGATGAGGTCGGGAAGGGGGGCGGACTTCCAGGCTTCGATCGCCTGGTCGCCGTGGGTCCAAAGGTTCTCGATCAAGGTGCCTCCCGGCTGAAGCCCGCGAACCGGATATTAATAAGTAAATTATAATAGAAATGAAATCCCGCGCCGGCATTCTTGTGCCATCTTTTCGCTGCCTTGCCCACCGGAGGTACCGAAATGCCGACCCCCCTGATTCCCGCGAGCCTCGCGCTATGGCTCGCCCTGGCCGCCCCGGGCCCGGCCCGGAAGCCTTTCGCCCCGCCGCGCCTGACGATCACGCCCGGCGGCCGGGTGGACCTGGGCGAAGTGGGGCCCCTGGAGATCCGGACGGTGGACTACAGCTTCGCCAACCGCAGCCGGCGCCCGATCTCCCTGCGGGTCCTGGACCTCTCCCCGGGGGTGACCGTGGCGGGGCCGGCCCTGCGCGCGCCCATCCCGCCCTTCGCCTCGGCGGCGCTGGCGCTGCGGGTGGACCCCGCGGACTGGGTGGGGCCCCAGGACCGGAACGTGCGGCTGGGGACGGACGATCCCGGCCAGGGCAGCTACTACCTTCCCGTCCGCATGACGGTGCGGCCCGACCTCACCGTGGACGGGCCGCGGCGGAGCTTCGGGGACGTGGCCAGTTATGAAAGTCCAATGGCAACCTTCACCTTCCGGCGGGAGACCGGCAAGCCGCTCACGGTGCGGGTCGCCACGCCCCTGCCGCCCTACCTGGAGTGCGAGGTCCAGGCCGAAGGGCCCAGGGCTCTGCTGGCCTTCACCCTGCGGCCCGGCCGGGTCCGCCCGGGGATGGCGCTGGGGCTGGAGCGCGTGCGGGTGGAGACCAACGCCCCCCTGCAGCCCCGGTTCGATCTCTACCTGGAGTGGCGGGTGCACCATGCCGTCGAGGCGATCCCGCCGCGGGTGGTGTTCGCTGGCCCCGGTCCGGGCACCCTGGAGCTGCGGCTCAGGTCGCGGAAC
>TBL_comb47_HYPODRAFT_10008854_pt1 | contig 10181 bp, 10 predicted proteins | sample TroBogypolimnion_40_FD_10682 | JGI IMG/M metagenome (IMG submission 10682)
TGAGCAATTTTTATCATCCTGGCGGATAAATCAACCCCTTCAACTTTCATGCCATTTTTAAAAAAATACCCCGCCGAGAAACCAGTGCCGCAACCGAGATCAATAATACTCATTCCAGGCTTTAAATGCGAAAGAAATGTGTTGGGAAATATTAAGTCATCATCTGATTCAATCGGATCAAATTTTTTTGCATAATCTTCTGCAATAATATCATAAACTTCTATCGCTTTTTTATTTTTATCTTCCATAATATTTGGAATATAGTAGGAACAGCTTTAAGATATTTTTTTAATAATTAATCCGGCCAAGCAAATTTCTAATAAACTTAAAGGCAAGGCTCCTATTAAAAGGGGTAGCGGCAGAACCCGCAAATTATAAATTGTCAGCCACATCATGAAAAAAGCTGCCAGCCAAGAAATGAAAATTGTCTGTGCCAAAGAAAATTTGGACAATAATTTAAAAATTATGAAGGCCAAAGTAAAACTCCAAACCATCCACAAAAGTCCATTAACCGCGGTAGTGGTAAATTTAAGGCCTAATGAATTATAATAGCCAACCCAGATATTTTTAAATAAAAATTCATTGCGAAAGAATTCAGATAGGGTTATCCAAAGTCCGGATAAAATAATAGCGCTAATCGCTTTTTTCATAATTTTTATTTACGTAACAAAAATAGCACATTTAGTGCTATTTTGTCTAGCTCCGAGTCGTGGATGAAGTTATAAAAAAAGCTGAAGGTGATTAGGGCAATTTTAACATTTCATTCTCTTTTAAGGTAATAGTCTTTTCCTCGCCATTAAACGAATAAGTAATAACGGCTTCTTTAGCTTCACCAATAGCGGGATCACCCGCTATACCATTATCAATTTTTATTTCAATTTTATTGTCATTGATTTTTTTAGACAGCTTTTCTGTAATGTCTATTTTTTTATTTAATGTTCCATATTCGGCTTTTAATATACTTAATAAATTTGAAAAATCGGTAATTCTAACAAAAAGTTTATTTTTAACTTTATTAAATCTTTTATAACTTTTTATTAAAAAAATAAATTCCAATATGCTTAAAGCGAGCGAACACCAAAATATAGCCCTTATAAGATTATTACTGCTATTAGACAGGGTCGAAAAAATAGATGTTAAAAAAACACCTAGGAATAAAGGAAATAAAGTATTATGTAGTTGAAAATCGGAAGAACTATTATTAAAAGATTCCACTTTTTCTTCCGTCATTACATAAGCCTCTTGTTTTAAACCATGAATCCTTGTCGACACCAAGCCATCATTTTCAAATATTTTGAATGCCATATTATTCCTTCAAAATAATCCCAGAATTCGGATATTTTTTCTGCAAAGTTCCAACAACACTTGATCGTATCCCCAAAATTTGTTCCGTAGTCGGTTTCACCATGCTAGGATTATTGTTTAGTATAAACTCTAATAATCCCTCTAATACACCTATCCTATACTCATTCTCCAAAATTTGAGATGAATCTATCTCGCCAAATTTAATTCCCATATATTTTAGCATTATAATGTTTCTTCATAAGATTGTTTCACGACATCAAATACGTTATCGACATCTTCGACAGATTTTACTTTAATTCTACCCTTATAACCCCACATATGAGCGGTAATGTCGTCGACTAAGGATCTTGGGTCGTTATATTTAGAGCTTCTGACTAACACGTCCAAAACATTTTTGCCAAATTCAAATCTGACAAAACTTTTCGTGGTTCTGTATGTAATGCCAGTTTTTTGATTAGCAAATTCTTCTACTTCCGGCAATGCTTGAATTTTTTCCTGTAGTTTACGAAAAATATTTTTTATTTCATCTGACGAATTATGCTTATTTAGATGATAATCGACGTCAAAAACCTCTTCAGTTCCCTCCTTAGTCTGCTCGCCGATTTCTTCACGAATTTTTCTTGATTTATTTGGCACGTAAACATTTTCAAGATACAGAATGTCTTGCTTGTACGGCGAGTATTTAATTAATTCCACGCTTTCAACTTGTTGAACTGCTATAATTGTTCGATTATCAAAACCCTGAGCCACTAAAATTACACGAGGACTTGTCCAGTTAACTTTTTCTTCCTTACCTAATTTATCGGCCACTAGCAAATCAAAGTGCTTTTTGTTTTTCTTTAACCAATCTAAATAGAAAAGACCCTGGACAAAAATGGCGTTATCCTGACCCCATTTATATTCAATAATAACAGGAGAATTTGTTTCGTCTAGGGCTATCGTGTCCATTCTTCCGCCATCGCTAGTCGGATATTCTTTTGCTAGAAATCTCATTCCCAGGAGTTCCTCTAAATTATCAGCAAAAAAATCTCTAAGTTCTGCCTCGTTATTAAAATGGTTAATATCCAGAGGGACTTGACTAGCCTTTAGATTTTTCATCTGAAAAATTGGCATATTATTTAGTTTTTTCTACAGTGTCGGGTTTCATTGGATTACTATTTTCTTGAGAAGATGTGCTACTGCTATTATTCGTTTTTTCTACTGATTCTTGCGATTCTTGGCGATTGTGTTGTATTAAAATCCTATCCTCATTGTTTGTCATATATTTATATAAATTAAAGCTAAAAATCATTAAAACAACTAATGACAGTAGCACAATAGCATGACTAATATTTTTGGACAAACGTGATAATAATAATTTTTGTTGCTTCTTATTACTATTTAAGATCTCGTAGTATTTTTTCAAAAAATCTTTTTTGCCGCTCCAATTATAGTCAAAATTTTTGTCCACGACAACTCCCTCATTTATTTTTTCAGAACAAAAAGAGTTAATAAGTAAGTACGTGATAACTATAATTAATATTAGTATTATTCCCTTTAAAAATTGGCTTATGTCAATGTATAATGGATAAAGTGCTATTAAGACTAAAAAATAAAAACCAATAAGAACACTTGCTTTAGTGCGTTCATTTTCAATACTCTTACCAATACTTTTTAAATTTGATTCCTCGACGGCAACCGTTTTTTCGTAAATATATAATTCAGTTTCTTCTTTTTCGTTATCGGCTATTTCTTTTTGGTTATCCATATCTCTATCTAGCAATAATTAAAACTTCTTTGGAGTGGCTATTGCTTAAAACATATTTATAATCTAATTCTTTTACAACAATAGATTTTTTATATTTTTTTAACATTTTAACAAGTTCATCTATTTTTGGAGTACCATCATTTCGATAAGAAATAACTAAAATAGAGTCTTTGAATTTTTCGAATAACTTCTCAAAAGCCTTATGTATTTCACCTTTATTACACCATTCATTTTTCCCATTTTTTATTTTTTTATGCTTTGATTTTTCATCAATCATGCTAGGCCACTTGTCATAAAAAACAATACCCTCAAGAAAATGATAAAAATCAAAATAATTTAAACCAACGCCATTTGAGGATATATAAGGTGTATCAATATAAACCAAATCAGCCTTAACATTCAAATCAAATATATCCGAATGAAAAACCTGATTTTTACACCCATTATTAAAAACCGCGTTATTTCCCTCTTCCACAAATTTTAAAAAATGCTCTTCAAAGGGCGTATCCCAAGTTTTTTTGTTGCCAAAGCCTCTTTTTACTTCAGCAGTTCTGATATATAAATTTTTCCTGTGAAATAAATTATATGGCCTTTTTATAATACAAGCCTGGAATAAAGCATAATAAGCTAACGACTGCTTATATTTATTTTTTATTTGACGAATATTTGTTATAACAATATCCAACCACTTATTCTCGTCATCGGTAAAATAAATATCATGGAAAGTGTCAAAAATAAAAGTTGGATATTTAATATTGCTATGTTTTTTTAGTATAAAATTAATATCATTTTCATCTAAAACAATATTTTTATTTTCAATTAGAGCTAACCCAATATAGTAATTAAACATTAACGAATCATTATAAAAAATTTCTTTCCCATTTTTTTTAAACATATATCCCACACAACCGGTTCCCCCGAAAGCGTCAAGTACTGACTTAAATTTTAAATCTTTTGTATAAAAATCAATCCATTGCAAAATTTTATATTTACTACCTTGATAGCGAGTAGACGGCAAAACTCCAGACTTGGGAGTTTGGATATTGATAAAAAGTTGAGGTTGCTTTTGTTTCACAATATTCATGATCTACAAATTTTTAATATTTCGGTATTTTAGATAATCCCTAAGATTAGAATACGGAGGCCTCTTTAATTTAACACTCTTCGCCATTTCCAGCGTCATATAATTAATCCAAAAATCATCAAATACTTTTACGCCCAATTTTGTGAATGGGCCAAGCCCATTTTTTAACTCATTAATCTTAACGCAAGAACCAATATTTTTAGTATTGCCGCTGCCTGGCCGATCTTTGGCTATTTTATACTTTTCTTGAACGATAAAATCAAAATTTTTAACAACCGACAGTATATCCTTTAAGTTATCTAGCTTATAAACTCTATTCTCATCAATCAAATCCTCTTGTTGAGTATAAATAACCCCGAGAATATAATGTTTATCATATTCTTTGTAAGGAAAAGTTATATTTTTCTTGGAATCCCTGAATCTAAAATACCCGGTAAAAGCTCCTAATGTAAAACCAGATACCACATCAGCATTTTTTCTGTAAGTACTTTTAATATCCAACGCTATTTTCTTTTTATCTTTTGTAATAAAAGTAATATCAGGATAGTGATTTTGCTCTTGACTTAATTTCATCTCATAGCCATTTTCTCTGGCAAATTTTTGTAAAATCGGGAACATCATTAATTCAATAATTTTTGAGACAACTTTTGTATCAACCGAGATAGTATAAATATTTTTAGCAATATCTATAAAACCTTTAACCGTCCAGTCTCCTGACGGACTCTCTAAAATCTTTTTAAAATCCTTGGTATGTTCCAGAAGGCTTTTTTGAAAATTGTCTAACGGCATATAGTTTAATTAATTTTATACGATTATATTAGCATTTTTACTCAAAAAAAACAATCTTAAAAATTAGCCAAAAATTCTCTAAAACCTGTAGGCGATCTTCAGGTGAAGCTTCCTGTAGCCTAAATTACTAGAATAATAACAATTAAAAAAATAGACTCACTTTTGAAGCTTCATTTTGGTCTATTATCAACTGATACAATTACCGTTATCTAACTTTAGCCATAAAACAGCCAATTTCTTAACCTAAATCTTTACGTAAACTTTGGTCAACCCTATTTTGTTAAGGTTAGATAAATATGGGTTGATTTTTTCACCCAAATTTTCAGCTGAACTTTGGTAAACCATGATTTGATAGATTGAAGATGATCCGACCGACCCGCCCCCAGTTCCTCCTCCTTTTCTGGCGGATGCCCCGTGGGGGAGCCGGAAAAGGAGGAATGGGGCGGTCGAACAAGATACCTTACGGCCAGTTCCCTCTCTATATAATTAACTTGACTATACGCACACAGCAGCAGAAACCCAAAAATCCCTATAAATTCATCGGTTATCCTTGTTAAGAAGAACAGTTAATTAGAAACTCGGAAATTACCCAAAAATTTGCCCTTTGATAGTAAAACATAGTTCGTTGACCAAAATGATATGAGCTTGACCGCAAGCGATATCGACAGCTTCATAGACCTTTATCAAAAGACCTTTAAAAAGAAAGTGGGGAGACGTGAAGCTCAAGAGCAGGCTAATGCCCTGCTTACGCTCGTCAAAATCACCTACCAGCCCATGACGAGGCAAGAATACCAAAAATATTACGGAACCTTGAAAAAATGAATAACCGTGGTATTATGTAGTTAGATCCCAACTAAATAGTAATTGCCAGAAGCTTTTTTATACTCTTCCCCGAAAAGGGACGGTTCTGCCGACGAGTATTGCTTTTGGCAATGTTTAGTTGGGATCTCAGGACCGCCCCTTTTTGTATTTAATAACCAAAACTATATGACCGAGAACAAAATCAAGTATTTCGCCTATGTCCGTAAGTCGACCGAGGGCGAAGAACGCCAGGCTTTATCTATTGAAAGCCAAAAGGATAAAGTTAAAGAGTTTTTTAGTAGTCTAGAAATTGTGGATTATTTTGAAGAACGGCACTCAGCCTTTAAGCCCTATAACCGTCCAGAGTTCGAAAAGATGATTAAGCGGATCAGGAAAGGTGAAGCCCAAGGTATTATTGCCTGGCATCCGGATAGGCTAAGCCGTAATGAGATAGATGCCTCAACCATAACTTACTTAGTCCGGACTGGAATTATTTATGATCTAAAATTCGCCTCTTATAATTTCGATAACAGTCCGGAAGGCATTATGATGCTTCAATTAGCCTTAAGCCAATCACAATATTTCTCTTCCAAATTAGGTAAGGACGTCAGGCGAGGACTGGAAAAGAAAGTCTCCCTGGGTTGGCTTCCTGGAGCCGCTCCTGAGGGCTATTTAAACGATGTTAGGCTGGAGAAAGGCCAAAGGACGCTCATTACCGACAAGAAACGAGCACCTTTGCTAAGAAAGGCTTTTGAAATGATGCTAACCGGTGCCTATACGGCTCAAGCCGTCTTAAATAAGTTGAACAATGAGTGGGGCTATATTTCCAGGAAAAGACCCAAAATGGGCGGCAGGCCATTGTCTAGAAGTGCTTGGTATAAAATGCTGTCTAATCCGTTCTATGCCGGCATAATCGTCTATAACCGCAAAGAAAGTCCAGGTCGACACAAGCCGATTATTACCTTAGACGAGTTTAACCGCATTCAGGAACTAATCGGCCTCAGGGGCTGTGTTAAGCGACCGCAAAAACATGATTTTGTTTATTCCGGTTTAATGACTTGTGGAGTCTGCGGTTGCGCCATTACGGCTGAAAGAAAAACCAAGTATATTAAAGGTGAAAATACGGTTAAAGAATATCTCTATTATCATTGTACCCACAAAAAGAAATGTATTAATTGCCAAGAGGGATCAGTCCTGGAAAATGACTTAGAAAAGCAGATTAAAAAAGACTTGAAAAAATTAGCTATGCATCCGCTGTACTTAGAGTGGGCTTTGGCTAGACTGGAAAAGGATAAAAATGAAGTAAAAAATTTGGACAAAAAAATTAGTGAAAACTGGAAAGATAAAATTACCGTCCTGGAAGCTGATAAAAAAGAATTAATTACTATGCGAGCAAAAAAATTAATAGACGATAAAACTTTTTCCAACCAGCTAGCTGATATGGAAAAAGAAATTAACAAAACAAAGCAGGACGAGAAGTTTAAAGCTAAAAAATCGCCCAGCGAGCTTATTGAGTTGACTCAAGAAAAATTCAAATTCTGTGCCCACGCTCTAAAAGAGTTTACAACCGGCCAAGACGACACTAAAAAAGAGATACTCGTTTCGTTAGGTTCGAACCGAAAAATAATCAATAAAAACCTGAACATTTCTTATTACGAGTGGCTAGTTCCGCTCTTAAATCAGGTACCAAAATTCAATGCTGAATTGGCCGAGTTAGAACCGCAAATGCATGGCGAAGATTATAGAAAAAGCGAGGCTTTAACCTCGCTTAATCTACGTTGGCTCGCTTGGAGGGACAGCTTTCGGACTTCAATGGCTAATTATGGTGAAAATTTTGTAAATCTTGCAAATAAAACCACTAATCAATAACTAGTCTGCTGAGTAACCAGCTTCTTTTAATATTTTAATCAAACCATTAACTGTTTCTGATTTACTCGAAGATTTAAATCCTTTTAGGCGTTGGAGGTGGAGAGGCTCTCCAACATAAGCTTGCCAAAAACCGTCCGCTTCTTTCACAGCATATAAATCAAGCCCTTGTTGATCTCGATGAGAACCAATTAACCCTTTCATTAAAGTTGCTGTTTTGGCTAATTCTTGCTGGTATGGGTCATTCTTTTCCTCTTCTAAGCTATCTTGTAAATATTGTTCTCTTAAAGCTCGTTGTTCATTAGAAATAATAGAATAGACCGTTCGTCCTCTATCTCGACCACTCTTTGGTATGGTTAATTCAATCTGGTAACGCCCACTTGGCAAAGGCGTTTCATCACTATTATAAATTTTGCTTGTAACTATATCTTTTAATGTGGTAGTACGCCCTAAATAATTTTCCTCCTCTGAACCGTCAATAAGATTTTCAATTACTTCTAATTTATTTGCTGGAACTTCTACATTTTTAATTGTGTAATATGCAATTTTCCTGAACTCATTGCTAATAGATTCTAACACAACATCCGCCTCAAAAACTCTGTCCGATTCTTCGTCGAATGTTTTTATTTCTTCTCTTCTTAGCTCATCAAACTTATTTTGATTTTCTGGAAAATTAGCAAATATAGAACCATCATATTGTTTAACTGGAATATTACGTCTTTGAGCGTCATCCAAAGAAATAATTTTTTCTAAACTTGACACTGTAATTTCTCTTTTCTCTTCTTTTTCATTATGTTTAACTAATACGTTTCCATAAGGAATGCCAAGTAATTTTTTTTCGATTCCGCTGTAGTGTTTCCCGTCAATCATATAATAGTTATCATACTCATAACCCATAGATTTTTGTAAGTCTTGCATTTGAACAATATAAGGATTTTTTACTTCTTCAAATTTAGGAAGCTTTTTTTCAATTTCTTGTAAGGCTTCGTTTATTTTTTCTTCAGGGATATGCTCTCTGTCTGTTCGCTTATTATTTTTTTCAAGTTGCTTTCGGCAATCGTTCATAATTTCTTCTGGGCAGAAACTTTCTATATCCATTACATTTATAAATCCTTTAATTGGAAAAATTTTATCTATATTTATTTGCAGGCCAGCATGCAAAAACCTTACTTCACGGGCGTCGTTCCCGGCCATATAGCCATCACGTGATTCCCATTCCCCTCCAATATAACCCATTGACGCCCAGTCGCCAATTTTAATCGAAGGAATTAAAGACTCCCTTGTTTCTTTTTTGCTCTCAATTATTTCTTGTTTTTGCACTACTTCAATATTAGGATTATTCACTTTATTTTCTGGAACGGTTTTGGTTTCATCTTGTTCTAAATTTTGATTTGAATTTTCCTCTGAAAAAATATTTTTTAAAGCACTGAGCGACTCTAACGAATTAAATTTTGGCATAAAATTAAATTTATCTTTTGTATATTTATAATAATATTTTTAATTAATTTTTGCAATTAATATTCTAACTTAGTTATTTTTAAATGCGCAAGGGATTCTATAAACTTTTCAATATATCAATAAAAAAGCTCTAAATATCAATAAAAAAGCTCTAATATTAAATAATTTTTTATTATTTAGACATCTTCAACTTGACAATTGTTTATATATATGCTATTATAATTTTATAATAATTGTCTAGATTAGTCCTTTAACAAAATGGTTAATATCAAGATTTAATTACTTACTAGTTTCTTAATGGCTAGGAATCTGATAAGTAATTAAATCCAAGTAATATTAACCGCTTCAAAAAAGAGGCACAAAAAAAGGAAAAATAATGAAAAATTTAGTAATTTGTCACGGAGATGGCGACGGTATTATCAGTGCGGCAGTAATCGCAAAGGCAATCGGAAGCAAAGCAACGATCGTTATCACTCAGCCTTTCTTGCTGGATAAATTGGTGATTGACGCTGACGTTGAAAAAATCTACGTTGTTGACATATCCGTCAATAACAAAGATATTTCGATGACAACTGGATTTGTCGGGGCTCACTCTGAAAAAATAGTACTGTGGGCTGACCATCACGCCGGAGCTGAAATTTTAGCTGAAATTCTCGGCGAAAAATTAATTTTCGACGCCACTGAACCGTCATGCCCTACATTATTGGCAAAAAGTGGTTATACTGTTCCAGAAGAATGGTTAAATGCCGCTAATGCCTCCGACCGTCCAACTGATTTCCCAAAAACGGAACTTTCGGAACGCTACAATAAAGCGTTCAAGGTTTCTCTGATTGAGCTCCAGGACGGCAACAGAACCTCCGTTGAAAAAATTCAAAGAGCTTTCATCGAAGAATTAGCTTCCGGAACTGATTCTGATTTAGTATCTGAGTATGGTAACCGTTATCAACCAATCATGGACGCCACCAAAGATGCTGCCGAAGCATTCGTCGAACTTTTACCTGGCGTCGGCATCGCCACTTTAGGCGAAGCAAAAGTCGACAAGACTTTACTTTGCACTGAGGGATACAAAAAATTCCCAGTAGTAGCCGTACAATTTAAATCGGTCGAAACTGGCGAACCTGTCACAATGGT
>TBL_comb47_HYPODRAFT_10008855_pt1 | contig 10180 bp, 8 predicted proteins | sample TroBogypolimnion_40_FD_10682 | JGI IMG/M metagenome (IMG submission 10682)
TGATTATACTTGTCAACCGGTGTCGGCACTGTTACGATGTATATATCGCGGCCGCGTAATTTTTCCGGATTGGTGGAGTAAGACAGCTTTGCCGCCGCCGCCAATTCTTCCGCAGTAGTTTCCAGTGTGTTGTCCTGGCCGGCCAGCAACGCTTTGATTCTGCGTTCATTTATATCAAACCCGACAGTATCATAATGTTTCCCATATTCAACCGCCAGCGGTAAGCCGACATAACCCAAGCCGATAATTGCCAGTTTTACTTCGCCCGATGATATTTTACGACAAACTTCATTCATTTTTCTGCGACTTCTTATTTAAAGGTTAATTGTTATAAATGTTTTAAATAAATTACAAAAATTCTGCTTTTTTACAATGTATACTCTGCGCGGCTGAAAATTTAACAAAGATTGCGAAGATTTTGAGAATTGGTTCGTATTCTGAGAGGCTGCCGATACCAGGGTATCGAAGGCCTTTAATAGCGTGAATTAAGACTCAAAAGATCGCAACCGCTTTGCGGCAAGAGTCTTGCGGCCGTATTTTTCCATTCCTTCCTCATGCGATATTTATATCGCCTGTCAGTCGGAGCGAAAAATTCCAATCCACAATCATGATCGTTTATGCTTAAATTTTCAGCCGTGCAGAGTATAAATTAACGGGTATTTTGAAAATTCTTCCAGTACCATTCGGCGGCTTCTGCAAGACCGGCGTTAATATCGAATTTTGGCTTATAGCCTAACAGCGTCTGAGCTTTGTCTGTATTTGCCAGCGAATGCGGAATATCGCCAACCCGTTCAGCGCCGTAAACAGGCTCTATTTGGGAAATTTCCGAGTCATGCCTGGACAAATTAGCCCTTATCGAAAGAAACAACTCTTTTAGAGTTGTTTGGGCACCATAGGCGATATTATAAACGGTGTTTACGGCCTCCTGAGCATCTGCCAGCGCCGCCAGCTGATTAGCTTGTACAACATCGGCAACATAGGTGAAATCGCGGGAATAAGAGCCGTCGCCATTTATTACCGGGCTTTCATGCTTTATCAGTGAAACGAAAAATTTGGGAACAACTGCGGAATAGGCTCCCAGCGGGTCCTGTCGTTTGCCATATACATTAAAATATCGCAGTCCGATGGTTTGAATGCCGTAAAGTCTGGAGAAATTATCTGCAAACAGTTCATTTACATATTTGGTTATAGCGTACGGCGAAAGCGGCTTGCCTATCTTATTTTCGACTTTTGGCAGTGATTGGCTGTCCCCGTAAGTTGAACTGCTTGCGGCATAAACAAAACGTTTAACTTTTGCGTCGCGCGCTGCAACCAGTACATTCAAAGCCCCCATTATATTTACTTCTACAGATGTGACGGGATCTTTTATCGAGCGCGGAACAGAACAGAGCGCCGCCTGGTGCAATACATAATCCACCCCGTCGCACGCCTGTCTGCATACATCAAGGCTGCGGATATCGCCTTCAATCAGCTTGAAGTGGCGGTTATTAACGAATTCAGCAATATTCTCTCTTTTGCCGGTGGCAAAATTATCGAGACAAATTACTTCATTGTTCTGAACCAGAAGGTCTTCAATAAGATTGGAGCCGATAAAACCGGCGCCACCAGTTACAAGCACTCTGCTGTTTTGCAATTTGTTTTTCATGTTTTCCGGCTCTTAATATTTTGCGGATTTACATTTATTACTGTTTTTTACCTAAAGCGCCGCCCCGTCACTTACATTTCGCAAGTAACGCCCTCTATGCTTTCCGGTTCAAGTTAATTTATGCAATCGTAATTCTAAACGGAATAATGTATCACAAGTAGTTGATGATTTCAATTTTACTAACAAATTAAAAACACAATTCCAATATTGATGATTTTGGGATAATTCCTGCTCAATTAAGATGAATTATAAAATAAAAAGATGATGACGCTTGAGTCTAAAATTATTATTTGCTATTCTGTGCTGCGGCTAAGTTCTTCTTTAAACCGTTCAAAGCCTGTTGTTTCGGAAAATGTGCCGATGATTTTGCCGTGTTTAAACAGCATGATTTGCTTTTTTCCGCCGGCAATTCCCAGATCGGCATCTTTGGCTTCGCCGGGGCCATTGACCACACAGCCCATAACTGCAATCTTTTTCAGTTTTATCTTCTTCCCTGAATTTTTAATATCGGAAACCAGCTTCTCAACTTTTTCGGCCAGTTCGATCAGGTCAATTTCAGTTCTGCCGCAAGTGGGGCAGGAGACAATGTCGGGTTCCGCTGCGCGCAACCCGCAGCTTTCCAGAATCCTGACGGCAGTTATGATTTCTTCCAGCGGGTCGGCGGTGAGGCTGACACGGAGCGTGTCGCCGATCCCCTCCAGTAGCAGGGTGCCGATTCCCACTGAAGATTTGACGATTCCACGTCCCATGGTTCCAGCTTCGGTGACGCCGATGTGCAGCGGATAATCAGAAATAGCTGAAAAATGACGGTATGCCGCGACAGTTACCGGAACATCGGAGGCTTTTAGTGAGACTTTGATGTTACGAAACCTGTATTTTTCTAATATCGCGCATTGCTCAAGTGCGCTGTCCACCAGCGCTTCACATAAAGTTTCTTCCCGGGATAAGCCTTTGCCTAACTTTTGTTCCATAAAGTCTGCGTTGATACTGCCGGAATTTGCACCGATCCGGATTGGAATCCCTGCTTCGCCGGCTTTTTCAGCAACCATTCGAACCTTCTCTTCATCGCCGATATTTCCCGGATTGAGCCGGATACCGTGAATACCTGCCTTGATTGCCCCCAGCGCCAACCGGTAGTCAAAATGAATATCACCGATAACTGGAATCGGGCTGCCGGTGATAATATCCGGCAGTGCGTCAACGGCTCGATTATCGGGAATGGCCACGCGGATAATCTCACACCCGGCAGCGGCGAGAGATTTTATTTGACTGAGGGTGGCGGCCGCATCCCTGGTGTCGGTGCTGGTCATGGATTGAATTGAGACCGGAGCTCCGCCGCCAATAATTAGCTTATTTAGCCTTATCTGTCTTGTTATCCGTCTTTCCGGCATCTTTTGTCTCTTCTGTTTTGACAATTGCTGAAGGATTGGCTTTCTGTGTTTTTGAGACATCCTTTTCCGCAGCTATTACAGCTTGAGGAGTCGCTTGCGCTCCGTTATTCTCTTTTTCCGGAACAAATCGCATTACGTCGTAGAAAGTTACATATACCATCAGCATAATGAGCAGTGAAACGAATAAAAAGGTCAATGTTTTTACAATTATTTCCGGTACCGGCCGACGGATAGTCATCTCAATTCCGGCAAGCAGCATATGTCCGCCGTCAAGCACCGGCAGCGGCATCAAATTGAAGATAGCCAGAGCAAAAGAAATGATAACCACGAAATATATCCCCAGTAAAAATGATCCGTAATATACGGAAATGAAGATAGTGCGTCCTAAGCCGATCGGACCGCTGAGGTTACTGAACTTCAATGTACTGCCTTCCTGAGTGAGCCCGGCTTTCTGAGACACTCCGTAAATTATTCCGCGCAGTGATTTATAGCTGAGATCAATTACCCTGACGAACTGTTCTACTGGAGATGGATAATCAATTACAGTCATTCGCACTCCAATAGTGTAATGTTGAATGTGCTTTGACTGAATTGTCGCTTCATAAGTCTTGTCGCCGCGCTTGAGCGTAAGTGTAAATGGTTTTTCCTCCTGGCCTGCCACCAGCTTTCTGAAATCATCGATATTGGCCACAGGTGTTCCGTTCAGCTTCTGAACCACGTCGCCGGGGAGAATTCCAGCTTTTTCCGCCGGAAAATTTTTAACAACACTGATTATTTCCAGCGGGGGATTTACTTTATAGGTAATTCCTATCAGGTAGATTTTCTTCTGATCTTCAGGAACATCTTTGTTCAGTATGGGCTTGATGTCTTTGACGTCGACAATATTTTCGCCGCGTTTCAATTTCAAGTTTACTGAATGGTCTTCCAGTAAATCAATAATATATTGGAATTCCTCAAAACTTGATACTTTAGCTCCGTTTATTTCAATCACAATATCCCCGTCCCGAACTCCGGCTTTTGCCGCGGGCGAATCTTTCTCGGGGAAAAGCGTTATTGGAATCCGCGGCGAGAAGAACGGCCAGGCAATGTTTTCTTTCTTCAAACTCCCTGGACTGTTGGGGTTTTCCTTCGGTACATAAGTCACGATTTGCTTGCCGTCGCCGCGCTCAACTTCCAAATCCACCTTGCCGACGGCAAAGAGAATCTTCTGAACAAAATCATTCCAGGTACAGTAAAATTTCTTGCCGTTAATCTTGACGATGGCGTCATTCTCCCTGAGACCTGCGGCATATTCCGGACTGGCTTTATCAACGGAATCAACAACTATCGAACGCATCTTCGGAGAATCCTGCGGAATACCCCATATCCACACCACGCATCCGAGAACCAGTCCGAAGAGAATATTAAAGAACGGTCCCGAAAACGCGGTAACCATCCTGTCGAGCGGCTTCGCCTGAGGCAGTTCCACCCCGTCTTCGGTCTTTGCGATAGAGGTGGTGTCGATCTGAGGCAGATCAACATAACCGCCGAACGGCAGCCAGCCAATCCGGTATTCGACCCCGTTGATCTTTTTGCTCCATATTTTCCTGAAGCCCAGAGAGAATGCTACAATGTGCAGACCGCGCCATTTGGCTGCCAGAAAGTGTCCGAGTTCATGGATGAAAATGCAAAATCCTAAAAAGAAACCCATGAACAGGAATGCTCCGATAAAGCGCAGTATATTCTCTATATCCATAATTCTCCATTGAGTTTAATATTTTTGTAAATTTAAAGCTATATTGTCAATGCCGTTTCTCTGGCCCATTTGTCAACTGATAGAATAGCATCAAGAGCCGGTTCTTCAAGCACGCTATGCTTGGACATCACCTTTTCTATTATGTTCCAGATGCCGGCAAATCCGATTTCACATCTTCTGAATCTCTCTACAGCCACTTCATTGGCGGCATTCATTACCGCCGGCATGGTGCCGCCGGCAAGCAGCGCGCTGTAAGCAAAATCCAGAGACGGAAATAGTTTACGGTCAGGCATCTGGAAATTCAGCTGAGAAAATACCGAAAAGTCCAGCGGTCTCATGCCGCCGGAATATTTTTCAGGATAGGTAATGGCATATTGAATCGGGAAACGCATATCCGGAGTTGACATCTGCGCCAGAATTGTGCCATCAATGAATTCAACCATGGAATGAATCACCGACTGAGGATGGATTACCACGTCAATCTTGTCCCCCGGCATACCGAAAAGGAAGGCAGCCTCGATTATTTCCAGCGCTTTATTCATCAGACTGGCCGAATCTATAGTTACTTTCGGCCCCATATTCCAAGTCGGATGGACCAGTGCTTTTTCATAGGTTGCATTTTGTATTTCCTCTCTTGAAGCGTTGAGCAAGGGGCCGCCGCTGCAGGTCAGAATCAGGCGTGAAACATCCTGTTTGCGTTTGCCTTCAAGGCATTGAAATATCGCGCTGTGTTCGCTGTCAACAGGAACGACTCTGACACCGTATCTGGCGGCTTCCTTCATTACCAGATCGCCAGCCATGACCAGCACCTCTTTGCTGGCCAGCGCGATTTCCTTGCCCGCACGGATGGCTTCCAGCACCGGCAGCAGTCCGCCGGTACCGACAATCGCGCACAGCACCAGATCAACTTCCGGACGGGTGACCATTTCCAGAATATATTCTTCTCCTGCTTCGCCTTCGCAACCGGGAGGCAGCATTTTTAGAAGATCGTCTTTTCGCGATGCGTCGGATGTTACGGCGTATGGACATTTCAGTTCCGCCGCCTGTTCCGCCAGCCGTTTAAGATTATTTCTGGCAGCCAGTCCGCAGACTTCAATGCGGCCGGAAAGAGTTTTTGCCACCTTTACTGCATTTTCGCCGATTGACCCGGTGGATCCCAGAATTACAATTTTCTTCTTTTTTGCCGCAGTCATTATTAAATCAAGCCTTTCGTGATTCGATCATCAAAGTTACCGGTCCGCAGTTCTTAATATCAACCAGCATATCCGCACCGAACCGGCCGCTGGCGGTTGCGATGCCCGCAGACTGCACTGCGGAAATAAATTTTTCATACAATGGAATCGCATGAACGGGCAGGGCGGCCTCAACAAAGCTGGGACGCCTGCCTTTCCTGGCGTCGCCGTAAAGCGTAAACTGGGAAACTATCAGCGCTTCACCTTTTATATCGAGCAGTGAACGGTTCATTTTGTCTTCATCGTCGCGGAAGATGCGCAGATTTACGCATTTATCGGCCAGAAATGCCACATCCCGCTCGTCATCGTCATGGGTTACTCCAAGCAGAATTACCAGGCCGGCACCGATGCAACCGACTGTTTCATGGTCGATCGCCACGGACGCGGATGAAACTCGCTGCACAAGCGCACGCATTATTAACCTTACTTGATCAATTTTAAAAATTCATTACGGGTGGCTGATTCACTGCGGAAACTGCCGAGCATGGAAGAGGTAGTCATGACGGAATTTTGTTTTTCGACTCCGCGCATGAGCATGCAGAGATGCTGGGCTTCCATTACAACTCCTACCCCTTCAGCATTGATTGTGTCCTTAATGGTTTGCGCAATCTGTTTTGTAAGCCGCTCCTGGAGCTGGAGTCGCCGCGAGAACATATCTACAATCCTGGCTAATTTGCTTACTCCGAATACTTTACCGTTCGGGATGTAGCCGATGTGGCATTTTCCGAAAAATGGTAGTAAATGGTGTTCGCACAGGCTGTAAAATTCAATATCTCTGACTATGACCATGTCGTCAGATTCAACATCAAAAAAAGCGTTATTGACAACTTCATCCAGATTCTGGCGGTATCCGCGCGTCAGAAACAGAAAACTCTCAGCTGCTCGTTTCGGAGTATCCTTCAAGCCTTCCCTGTCGGGGTCTTCCCCCATCTGAATTAATATTTCTCTTATAGAATCTTTCATTAACTGATCTTTCTGTTTAGTTTTATAAATCATCCTGAAAATATATCAAAAATATTCCCTTATTCAACAAATCATTCCAATATTCACCCAGTTTTTAATTTTAATATTTAAATATTAATTTCCAGTGGTATGTTACATCTTTGAAAAATAACCATTTTATTATCTTTAATATAAAGGGTCTGAATAATGCTGAATAAAACAATGTCAAAAAATTGTGTTGACTTCATAGATGATGCAAAAATAACTTCAATTATTGAAAATACGCGTGAAGATGCCGGACGCGTCCGGGCGATTATTGCTAAAAGTATGGAGAAGAAGCCGCTGACGGTAGAGGAAACTGCCGCATTGATTGCCGCCGAATCTCCGGAACTGGTGGAGGAGATATTCAATGCGGCCAGGCAGTTGAAAAAAGACGTTTACGGCAATCGTATAGTACTTTTTGCCCCGCTGTACATTGGCAATTTCTGCGTTAACGACTGCAAATACTGCGCGTTTCGCCGCAGTCTGCGCTCCACTGTACGAAAAACTCTCAGCCCGGCGGAGACTATTCAGCAGGTGGAAGCCCTGGAAGACGTCGGGCACAAACGGCTGATTCTGGTATTCGGCGAACATCCGGATTACACCCCGGAATTCATGGCTGATACCGTTCGCACTGTCTATACCGTAAAAAAAGGCAAAGGCGAAATCCGGCGGGTTAATATCAATGCCGCTCCGCTCGACCATGCCGGGTTCAAAACTATGAAAGACTCAGGCATCGGCACCTACCAGATTTTTCAGGAGACCTATCATCACGCCACCTATCAGGAATGTCATCCGTCGCAAACCCATAAGGGCGATTATCTGTGGCGGCTGGATGGACTCTCCCGTGCGTTTGAGTCCGGTTGCGACGATATGGGCATCGGTGCGCTTTTTGGTTTGTATGACTGGCGTTTTGAAGTTCTTGGATTGATAACTCATTCATTGCATCTCCAGAATATATACAATGTCGGGCCGCATACCATCAGTTTCCCGCGCCTGCGGCCTGCTCACGGGGTATCTTTTGACCAGAAATATTTTGTCAGCGATCATGATTTCAAGCGACTGGTAGCGATTCTACGGCTTGCGGTTCCTTATACCGGTCTGATCTGTACAGCCCGCGAGACTGCCGAAGTCCGTCGCGAAGTCATGCAGTTCGGAGTGTCCCAGATTGATGCAGGAACCCGTCTTGAACTTGGGGGGTACAGCGAAAAAGACCGCAAAGGACAGGAACTGAAGAGAGAACAATTCCAAATTGGCGACGTACGTTCGCTTGATGAAGTGATGGGAGAACTGATCCATGAAGGCTATATTCCAAGTTTCTGCACCTCCTGCTATCGTCTGGGACGCACAGGGGAGCATTTTATGGAATACGCAATTCCCGGTTTTATCCAGCGCTTCTGCACTCCAAACGCATTGACCACGCTCTGTGAATATCTTGAGGACTATGCTTCCGACGAAGTCAGAAAATCCGGATTTGAACTCATTTCAAGAGAACTTGAGAAAATGACCGATGAGAAACAGAAGAAGATGATTACGGAGCGTCTTGCTGAAATCCGGATTGCCGGTAAACGCGATCTCTATTTCTAAGATCAGCGCTCAATTATCTTCAGCAATAGCTGTTTATAATATTTTTTCCACTTTGATATTATTATTGAAAAAAGACAGATTTGCTTTTTTTAAATAATTAGTGTATAATAGTTTATATGCAAAAGTGGGGGGACGATTTATGAATGGCAGTGACATTCCTGTTCTTGCGCTTGTAGTAGTGAGTTTTCTCACATGGCTGGTTTTTGTAATCACCGCCTGCAAATTCTATAAATTCTTCGATATCTTCGAAAATTACAAATCTAAAAATGATGTTGAGCTTAACAGCTTAGTTTGGCACGCTAAAAAACTGGATGGCACACTGGCGGAAATAACTGCCGAGTTGCGTCGCGCCAATAAGCTGCTTTATGAAATAGATATAGGTAAGAACAGCCAGATTGAGGCTGAACCTGAGCATGAATTCAATACTGAAGATATTCTCCGGCATAATAAAATGGATTTGAATAAAACACCATCATCATTGCCTGTTGATTATTCTTCACATCCGCCGGAGCACAAGACGGTATCGGATGTCGCCGGTTTGCAGCACTGCCTGGACGAACTCGCGAAGTCTTCAACCCGCGAAACCACGACACCAGTACATGGAACGGCACAAAGTGCGCGCAGTACACAGCCTGTTCCTGAGCATCAAGTTCATGTCAATTCTGAACAGCCAGAGCAGCATCTGCATCTTCCTGGACAACATAATCACGCATCGGAACAACCGAATCCGGGCGTTTTCCATCTGAAGAAAACTCCGGCGGTAATCGATATGGGGCATCTCCCGCTTCCACCTGATGATTCATCCGGTAAATTGAGTATTGACGCATTGAGCTCAAAAACAGGCCAGGTTGATCTGCAGCATTTAACCGAAGCTCCAAATGCAGTCTGCATAAAGACTGATAAATCTCTATAGTTGATCCAGCATCTTGCAGAAAATCTTTTATTATTGTGTAACCTGTTGTCGTTCAATGCTTAGATTGCGCCGTTTTGCTTTGAGGTTATGTTGAGGTTGCAAAAATCTTCATTTTTTCTTAAAATAAGTTTGCAAAGATTCGTTTCCGGTGTAATTTAAAAATCTGTTTCCGCCACCTGGACGCTGATGAGCTCGGGACTGTGTGCGGCGGGAGCGGGAGTTGATTGCTAAAAGAGAGCGCCAAAGCTGCGGTTTGTAAAAACTTGAAAAAAAGTTAGAATTTGATTTGCGGAGTGTAAAAAGTCTGCTAGATTAAAAACTCGCCGATTGAAGTTGGAAAGAAGCTGAGAGCGGCGGGTTAAAAAAAGAAGCAAAAAAGTTGAAATTAAGTTTGCAAAGTTTTTAACGGGGTGTAATTTAAAAATCTGTCGTCATTAACTGGCGATACGAAATAAAGGCCGGCGTCCGAGTCGGCGAAGATGTTTGAAAATTGAACAGTGCGATGTATCCGAGTCATACTTTGAGTGACTTAAAAGAAACAAGAAGATGTCGAAAGACAAAACACGAATCAACATTTCGTAAATGACGGAACCTGCTGAGGTTTCGTTAATATTTTTTACGGAGAGTTTGATCCTGGCTCAGAACGAACGCTGGCGGCATGGATTAGGCATGCAAGTCGAACGCTTGTAGCAATAC